>WNEY01000207.1_pt1 | contig 32936 bp, 28 predicted proteins | sample 5400531 | NCBI WGS metagenome assembly WNEY01 (sample SAMN13153338, study PRJNA577476) | soil metagenome | isolation source: 200 cm saprolite under Douglas fir tree site 1 | place: USA:California | collected 2015-04-18
TCGCCGGACATGGCGCACCCGTGCCGCTGCGCCGCTTCGGTGGCGGCTTCAGCCTGCCTGTGCGCCGGCGATCCGTGCCTCTTCATCCAATCCAGCGGCATGTCAGTTCTCGCGGCAACCCGCGCCACGCGCGGGCCGCTTTCATCATCAGGCTGTGCTGGTCTGTTCAACCTAGGGGGATGGTGATCATGGCAGCCTGATTTCTGGGAAAACGAGCCTTGATGAGGGCAGGGGCCAGGGCTGGAGAACGCCCAGCGAGGTGGTCGGAGTCTCAGGAAAGCGTGGATCGTGACAGTACACCTTTCCCCTGAGCGGCACAAGCGCGCGGGGGAGCGACTTCCGTGGCCGTGTCGAGGGGCCATGTCCTGTTAGCAAATGTTAGTCGCCAGCGTTGCCGTGGCGGCAAGGTTGGCGGAGCAGCGCGCGGACGAAAATCACGCAGGACCGCGTGCTCCTCGGCCCGGGCCTGCTGGTAAATGCTGGGTATGACAGAACGCAGCCCTGCCGGGCGCGCCACTTTTTGGATTCCTTAGAAGACAGAGGGACCAAGGCCGTCGTCGACCTCTTCGAGGTCGCCGCGGGCCGGGCCTACTCACACGTCGTCGGGGACGAGGAACGGCGCTCGATACCCCCGGTCCGCGTCAGACAAGAGAAGATTGGCCTCTTCGTCGCCGACGACCTTCTCGGTCTCGGGATCGAAGCGCAACGCCCTGCCCAGACGGTATGAGGCGTTCGCCAGATGGACCAGCCCGCAGGAAATGTGTCCTTCCTCGATGGGCGCGTTCAACTCCTCCGTCTTTCGACTGCGCACGCAGCTGATGAAGTTGGCGAAATGATCGCTGCCCGACTGCCCGCGAGGCCCGGGTTTCTGGTCGGAGCCGACCCAGCTCTCGTAGCTGAAGGCGTCTTCGTTGCCTGCGGCGAGGTATCCGTTCGATCCGTAAAAGATGTTGCCGATCGTGTTGTGGCGACTGAACAGGCCGTGGCCGAGGCCGGCTTCATTGTTCGTGATCCAATGCCGGACTTCGAACTCCATCATCTTGCGATGGCCGTCGGGCCGATCGAATTCGAACGCGCAATTGAGCGTGTTCGGCGTCTCCTGGTCGTCATCGAACATGAAGTGGCCGCCGACCGCGGAGACGCGATTGGGGAACTTGAGGCCGAGCCCCCACCGCGCGGCATCGACCTGGTGTATTCCCTGGTTGCCAAGGTCGCCGTTTCCCGTCTCCCAGATCCAGTGCCAGTTGTAATGAAAGCGGTTGCGGGTGAACGGCTTCAACGGCGCCGGCCCGGTCCAGAGGTCATAATCGACTCCGCGGGGAACGGGTTCGGCCGCTGTTCGTCCAATCGTGTCCCGTCGCTTGAAGCACAACCCTCGCGCCAGATAAATCTCGCCAAAGGTGCCTTTGTGAAGGTGGTTGATCGCCTCGATCAGCGCGCGAGCCGAACGGCTCTGCGTGCCGTGTTGCACGATGCGGTGGTACTTCCCGGCGGCGCGCACGAGTTGGCGTCCTTCCCACAGGTTGTGTGAGCACGGCTTCTCGACGTACACGTCTTTGCCCGCCTGGCACGCCCAGATCGCCATCAGCGCGTGCCAATGGTTGGGTGTCGCGATCGAGATCGCATCGATGGTCGGATCCTCGAGCAGCCGGCGGACATCGACAACGGTTCGCGGGGTACCCCTGACCTCCCCGCGTCGCTTGTTGAGCAGCGTCTCGTCGACATCACAGAGGGCGGCAATCTCGACGTTCGGGACGCGCGCAAACGCGTCCAGGTGATCCTTCCCGCGACTTCGGAGGCCGCACACGCCGACGCGTACGCGGTCGTTGGCGCCAAAGACGCGCTCCGGTCGAGCCAGGAACGTGAGGCCGCTGAAAACCTTCGCGCTCGCCGTGGTCTTGGCCGCGGTCTTGAGGAAGTCCCGTCGCGTCACATCTGATTCGGACGACATAGGTCACCTATTGCTGCGTGGCGAACTGCCGGTACGCCTCGGCCACCCCTGCCTGCGGCGCACCTCCGTGGTGGATGAAAACGCGGTAACGAAAGGTGAGCGAGCCTCCCGCCGGAATCACGTACCTCCCGTCCTGACGGCGATCGCCGGTAAATTGTTTGAGGCCGAACGGATTCGCCGCCAGCAGACCGTACGCGCGGGCGTGCCAGTAGGTAGGAGCCCGCAGGTTACGAGGGTGATCGAAGATCGCGACACCGACATCCTCGTCCGCCACACGTCCGTAGTAGTCCACCCAGTCCGAGCGCTTGCCCCAGATCCCTTTCTCTAGACTGGCGCCGTCCGCATTGACCATGCGACCGGGTGGTGAGTCCAGGGCCTTCACCACGCGGATCGCGAACGTGCCCTCCTTTGTGTCGCCCATCGTGATCGGGCCGTGTGTGGCATGAATCGCAAACGCGCAATCGATAATCCTTGACTGTTCGTCTCCTTCGAAGCGGTATGTCTGAGTTTCTTCGGCGATGGGGCCTCCTGGCGTGACGAGGTCGAAGGTGGCCTGAAGACTGCCGTCACCGAAGCCGCTCTGGATTTGGTTGACCGTGTGGAACACGGTGCGACCGAACGTCGAGGCCGCGTGATCGCTCCACTTTGGAAACGCGGCTTCTCCCCAGAAGTCGAACCCGTTGATGTCGCCGTGCGCAAAGTACATCGGACGCTGATGCGGCTCGTCGTGGTCTTCACCTGCGATATCCGGCGTCATCGGAAACCCGCGCGTGACGACAGTGCCGTGCGCGCTCCGAAGCGGGAAGAAATAAGGTTTCGCGACCGATGGATCAAAGTAATACGTCGTAAACGGACGCCCTCCGATCCACACGTCCACATGGCTCCCGTTCCGCGTCAGCTCCACCGGCTCCGCAGCAGGGCGTGGGGCGTACCGGCCGCCGGTGCCGAGGGCGAACGGCAACAACACCAGCAGAAGCAGGATTCGTCCGATCATGCCACTCGCCGCTGGTCGCCCTCGTCGAGGATCGGAGCGTGGCGCGGCAGCGGCGCGCCGAGGCGGACGACGCCTGGCGCGGACCGGGTGCCAAGCGCATTGCGCGCATCGACCAGGCGGTCGCTGTGCGCCGCGATGAGCTCGTAGTCGAACGCCCGGTGATCGGTAAGGATGACGGCACAGTCAAACTGGTGAAGCACGTCCGCATCGAGCGCGAGCGAGTGCAGCGGCTGGGGCCCGTTCCAGAGCGACGCTGCAAGAGCCGGCACGTGCGGATCGCTGTAGGCGATCTCCGCGCCCTTCTCTCGCAGCGTCCTCATCACGTCGAGCGCCGGCGACTCGCGTACATCATCGACATCGCGTTTGTAGGCGACGCCGAGGATCAGGATACGCGCGCCATTCAGAGCTTTGCGCCGGGTATTGAGGGCATCACCAATCTTGCCGACCACGTAGTGCGGCATGTGGCCGTTCACCTGGCCGGCCAGCTCGATGAAGCGCGCCTCGAACCCGTTCTGCTTCGCCTTCCAGCTCAGATAAAAGGGATCGATCGGGATGCAGTGGCCGCCGAGGCCCGGCCCGGGATAGAAGGGCATGAAGCCGAAGGGCTTGGTCGCGGCGGCTTCCACGACTTCCCAGACGTCGATGCCGAGCGTGTCGCACATCATCGCGATTTCATTGACGAGCCCGATGTTCACGGCCCGAAAGGTATTCTCGAGCAGCTTGACCATTTCGGCCGCCCTGGTGGATTTGACGGTGACGACCGTGTCGATCGACCGACGATACAGCGCGGCGGCGAGCGCCGCGCAGGTGTCGGTGGTCCCGCCGACCACCTTCGGAACGTTGGCCGTGTTGAATCGGCGGTTACCAGGATCGATCCGTTCAGGAGAGAACGCCAGGAAGAAATCGCGGCCGGCCTTCAGCCCGGTCGCTTCGAGCATCGGTCGTACGAGCTCGTCGGTCGTGCCGGGATACGTCGTCGATTCGAGAATGATGAGCATGCCCGGATGCAGATACGCGGCGACCTGTTCGACCGCCGACACCATGTACGAAACGTCGGGATCTTTGGTTTTGCGCAGCGGCGTGGGCACGCAGATATTGACGGTGTCCAGGGTGGCCAGTACGGAAAAGTCGGTCGTTGCACGAAGACGCCCGGCTGCGACCAGTTCGGCGATATCCGCGTGTCGCACGTCCGGGATGTAGGACACGCCTCGTGTAAGGGCGTCGATCTTGCGGGCGTCGATGTCCAGGCCGATGACGCTGCAGCCTCCGCGCGCGAGCTCGACCGCCAGCGGCAGACCGACGTACCCGAGGCCGATGACGCCCGACCGAACCGTCGACTCGTCGATGCGCCGCCAGAGCCCGGCGGCGGCCGGATTGTTCAAGACAGTCTTCACGGTCGACTCCTCCTGTATGGGTGCCAGCACTCCAATACCCACCAGCCACGGAAAGTGCGTCCGACGCGTCGATTGAAGAGACGGCCGACGCCGGCGCTGGCCGATCGTCGTCGGGCAAGCGAGAGGCCAAAGACGTTCCTGGAGCCTGCGTCGGCGTTTTGTCGTGCACGCTCAAGGAGTTAGGTGACGAGGGCGATCGAGAGCCGCCGCAGAATGCCCGAACAATTGTTGCGCATGAACGCGCACTGTGCGTGCGAACGCGCAGCAGCAATCCCAACACGCTCCGCGCCGACAGGCGGCCGTACGCCTTTTCTCGAGCACGGCGGGAGTTCTACAATCGCACCGTGTCGAGCGGGATTCGACTGACGAGATGAACAGTGTGACGTTCGTATCGATGGCGCGTGTCTCGGGCCCCTGAGCGCAGAAAGAGTCGGCGGGCAGGCACCGGGTCACGCGGCAGGGGAGCGCGCCGGCATGCTCCGCCCGATGAGGGTGTCGGCCTGGCCGCCGAGGCCGCGTCGGAGAAACATTCCCCCGCCGGTCTGCCCGAGGAACCCGACTCGCACGAGCTCCGCGACGGCGGTTTCGCAGACGTCGAGTGGCAAGGCGCAAAGGCGGCGCAATTGCGGAAGGGTCAGCTTCAAATCGGGCATCTCGATGTATTCGATCTCGATGCGTGTGCGGGCGCCGAGCGGGGTCAGTTGTTCCACCTGTTCCTCCCTGGATGGTCAGGACCCAGGATCGCTGGAAGGCGTTGCCCGATCGTGTCGGTCGGTTCACAGGTGTGTAAATTCTTGCGCCACGATATGGCACCGCCTGGGCGCGATTGATGCTCGTGCACGTCGCCGGTCGCTATATTGGACTCGCGAGCGGTGTCGCGCTCGCTCTGGCTGTCGGCAACGAGGCGCTACCGCGCGGAGTCGATGCACTCGGGGGTCTTCACGCCTTTGGGGGGGCCGAGATCCGGTCCAGTTTCATAATCAAATGACTGGACCTGGGCAGCCGAGCCCGAACCTCTTACCTCGACAGTCATCTCGATACGCAGCGGCAGTAGAGACTTCTCGTCGACCCAAAGTGTCTCAGTGGTTTCCACGCCCGGATTCGATGGAAAGACTTGAAAGCGGGCTGTCTCGCCGCTGGCCAATCGCTCTTCCACGTCCATTGCCGCAGGCGGCTTCCACCGTCCTGTCAGTCCGCGCGCCGGTCGGTCGCCAATGCGAGTGCGACCGGCGTCCTGAACGGTGATGTGTCCCGCGAGCATCGCGAAGATGGGGGACATCGGCTCGAATGGCGCGGACTGCCTCGCCGTCGCCGACCAGCCGTCGCCGGACCGTCGATAATCGACGATGAGATCGCCGCGAGACGCCGATCCGTCGCAATAGCGCGCCTGGCGTCTGGTGAATTCCGTGATCGTGATGATGCCAAGGTCGGGGATCTCGTTCCGTACAAACCTCAAGCGTCCAGCGGCATCCATTTGATGTGCCGGACCGGGCGTTCCAGCCAGAGGCCTGAACCGGAACGTTTTTCCCGCGATCGCTTCGCGTGACGCCTGGAGTACTTGCTCGATCTCTCGCGCGCTCAACGTCGGCGCGTGTGCGAGCAGATCGCGAACCGGTTCGAGATTGATCGTCTGGCCCGCGGTTGCACGAGCCGCGCCCAGCGCGAGGCCACACGCAAAGAGCACGAGGCACAGTCGCATCGTTCACATTTTAGTACCAGTCCAAAGCCGCGTAAAGATTGCGATGATGCCGATCTGGCGGTTTTGTCGAGACAGCCCAAGACCGCGCTGGAGCGCCGCACAGCCGTCCGTGTTAACGTGTCGCCCTGGCGCGCGGCTCAGCGCGTAAATGGTGGGCGAGGTGGTTGCGGCGAGGATTCCACCGCACTCCGGAATCCCGTCGGGTTGTGGGTGTGAGCTTTTCACGATGACTGCCATTCGGTGGCAAAGCGCCGTCGACTTCGTCGCTCTGACCGTCGCGATTTATCTGCTGCTGCGTTGGAGCCGGGAAGCGCGTGCGTTACGCCTGGCCCTGAGCATTCTGGCGCTGAGGCTTGGCGCCGTCCTGACAGGCCAGCTGGATCTCCTCATCACGACCTGGGTGCTCGACGCAGCGACAGTGGTGGCCTTGCTGGCGCTCGTCGTCGGGTTCCAGCCCGAGCTGCGGCGCGCGGTCATGCGGCTCGATCTTCCCGGACGGGCCGCGCCCGAGAGACAGCTTCCGGTATTGGCCGCGGTGGCTGCCGCGGCGTTGGCGCTGGCCAAGGCGCGATGCGGCGCGTTGATCGTGATCGTTCAAGAGGATTCGATTTCGGAACTGGTGACGGGCGGCGTCGCGGTCGGCGCGCGCGTGTCGCCCGAGCTCCTGCAGGCGGTGTTTCAGAAAGACTCGCCCCTTCATGACGGAGCGGTTCTTGTCGACGGCGATCAGGTCACACAGGCGGGGGTGATTCTTCCTTTCACGCAACGGCCTGCGCCAGAACACTACGGCACACGCCATCGGGCAGGAATCGGTCTGACCGAGCGGTCCGACGCCGTTGTCCTCGTGGTGTCAGAGGAACGCGGAGAAGCCACGTTGATGCGCGAGGGCCACGCGGAAGTGATGGCTGATGCTGAGGCACTGGTGTCAGCGCTCACAACTGAAACCCCCGCTGATTCACGGAGAACGCGCAAGGCCGGGTCCGCGACCCGGGTTCCATTCGGCCTGGCCGCCGCGTCGCTCGCGCTGTCCGCGTTGATGTGGAGCACGACGTTTCTGCTTCCTGGCAAATCGGTCCGTGTGCAGACCGTTCCCGTGCAATTCACCAACGTGCCAACAGCCCTGACGATCGCGGATCAGTCAGCCGACAGCCTCCAGGTATGGCTCCGTGCTACCGACTTTGTGCTCGGCTCGATGAATCTGGCAGGACTCGTGGCGCGCTGTGATCTCGCGGGCGCACATGAAGGCATGAATGTCATCCACCTGGATGCCTCCGTCTTCGACGTGCCGCCCGGCATCAAGGTCGAAGGCCTGGCGCCTCACGAGCTCCGCGTGCGTCTGGCCAGAGCGCCGTCGAACACGTCATCGATTCGGTGACGCACCGCGCGATTTGTGGCACGTAACGATGAAGCTCACGCGCGGGGTCCGGTCAGCTCGCGCCGCAGCCAGGCGCGAGCATGCGTCCAGTCGTTCTCGACCGTCCGAAGCGAGACGCCGAGCTGCTCCGCGACCTCTGGCGACGACAACCCGGAGAAGAACCGGAGCGCGACCACCTGGGCGCCGCGCGGATCGACGACTTCGAGACGGGTCAGCGCGGTCTCGAGCGTCAGGAGGTCTTCGATCGGTACGGCGCCGGTCGACGCCGCCTCCAGCAGATCGTCGAGGACGAGATTCTGCGCGCCGCCACCGCGCTTCTGGCGTTTCTGATGGCGGCCGTAATCGACCAGCAGCCTGCGCATCGCCTGCGCGGCCAGCGCCAGGCCATGCGTTCGTCCCTGCCACTGCGCCCCATGCTCGTTCTGCAGCCGGAGCCAGGCCTCGTTGACGAGCGCCGTCGGCTGAAGCGTGTGATTCCGCCGCTCGCGCCCGAGATACCGCCGCGCGACGCGACGCAGCTCGCCGTAGATGACTGGAAAGATCTCCGTCGCCGGCGCCGGACGCTTCGACGCCATGCTCAATGCCGAAGTCGCTGATACTCGACGTGCGCCTCTTTGAGCGCCGGAAGATCCGCGTCCGCGTCCTTCCATATCTCCAGAAAATCGCGGTAGCGCGCACGGGCTCTTCCAATATCTCCCTCGAGCACCGCCGAGCGAGCCACGCCGAGATGCGCGAGCGCATACAGCGGAGAGACGACGGCCTCGCCGCGATGGTCCAGGATGCTCTGAAACTGGTCGCCGGCCGCCCGGCCATCCCTCAGCTGGCCAGACCGGAGGGTGCGGGCTTCTCGTTTCCGTCGGGCCACGCGACGATCACGTTCGCATCGGCAACCGTTCTCCAGCAGCACTTCGGCTGGAAAGTCGGCGTGCCGGCCTATGCGGTCGCCTCGTACGTGGCGGCATCGCGCGTCCAGATGAAGCGTCACTACTTCAGCGACGTGGTATTCGGCGCGGCGCTCGGGATTGTCGCCGGGTGCACCGCGACGCTCGCAAATGGGCGTCTGCTCGTCGCGCCCATCGCGACGCCCGGCGGCGCCGGCGCATCTCTCACGTGGCGCGGCTGCTGCTGATGACTCTCCTCAACGTCAAATTTCAAGCGGAGGCGACAAGCTGCTGGGCGCGATTGCCGGAGACGCGATCGGCTCGGTTCATGAGCACACCCCCACGAAGTCGACCGACTTCGAGCTGTCTGCCGATGGTTGCCGGTTTACCGACGACACGGTCCTGGCTGTGGCGGTCGCAGACTGTCTCTTGAACGGTGGTGAGTTGAGGATGCTGTAAGAAAGGCGATCTCACTCGGTGGGGATGCTGATACGCTGGCCCGCATCATAGGGCGATCGCATGAAATCCATCTGCCCCCCGTGGAATCCGCGCCGGTTCGCTGCAGGGATTGTGGTGATTGTGGTGACATCGCTTGCTGCGTGCGCTGATCATCCGTTGCCAGCTCAGCCCTCCGCAGTTGCGGTGGCAGTGGCGACGACGGTTTTCCTCGAGGGGGAGGACGGGAGTGGTGACGGACAGGTCATGGAACGTTCGCGCGCCTCTGGCGGGCACACGGTCCACCTTGGTCCCGGGGAACGCCGCCTGTGGACGTTCGGCGTTCCTGGTGCGCCGGTGCCATACGCCCTTTCGGTGACCTACTCCAACGGTAAAGAAGGGGAGAACGAGGTTATCAGCGTCACGGTGGATGGGGCTCCGGTCAGCTCGTTTCAGGATCGGGACAGCGGCGACAGCGCCGATGGCTGGAACACGTTCGTGACCGATCCTGCAGGGACGTCAACGCTGGGCTCGATGATCCATACGCTCATGCTCGAGGTGCATGGCGGCGACGGGTGTGTGGAAATCGACATCGTGACATTGAGTCCCGCGGGTGCCGGCCCGCCGTAATCTAGCTGAGTCGAGCACACACGACTCTTCAAATGCGTACATGATGTCGCCACATGGCAAACCACACTGCCCTGATCACTGGTGCTTCTTCAGGAATCGGCCGTGACCTTGCTCACCAGTTCGCCGCGGATGGTTACGACCTCGTCGTCGTCGCGCGGCGCGCGGTTGCGCTCGATGAGCTGGTCCGCGACGTGACGCGCGCTTATGGCGTGAAGGCCAGAGCGATATCGGCAGATCTTGCGCAGCCGGCCGTTGCGAGGGAAATCTACGACGAGCTTTGGCGCGCCGGCACTACCATCGACGTGGTCGTCAATAACGCAGGGTTCGGATTGAAGGGCACGGTCGCGGAGCTCTCGCTGGACCGGCAGCTCGAGATGATTCAGGTCAACGTGACGGCGCTCACGGAATTGACGCGTCTGTTTCTCCCAGGGATGCTGGAACGCAATCAAGGCGGGGTTCTGAACGTGGGTTCAACCGCCGGATTTCAGCCCGGCCCCTTCATGGCCGTGTACTACGCCACCAAGGCCTACGTCGTGGCATTCACAGAAGCACTGGCTGAAGAGATCGTCGGCTCTGCTCTGCGCGTCAGTTGCCTCGCCCCGGGGCCAACGGCGACCGGTTTTGCCGCGGAGGCCCACATGACAGAGTCGCGGCTGTTCCGCCTCGGGGCGATGAATGCAACCGACGTCGCGCGAATCGGGTACCAGGGGTGGAAGCGGCGAAAAGTAGTGGTCGTTCCAGGACTCACGAATCGACTGGGGGTCGTCCTCGTGCGCGTCTCGCCGCGGTCGCTGGTCCGAAGGCTTCTGAAGTATCTCAACACCTGATCACCTGCCGTTCAAACGGCCCGCGCCCGCGCGCTTCGCGTAGCGGGTGGCGCTCGACAGGTCCACGCCCTTCGATTTTCTGAGCGCGGCCCACAAGTCGCCTACGGCTTTGAATCGCGACGGCGCTGTCCGGATCGTGAAGGCCTGCCGATCGAACCCATCGTCGATCTCCTGCCACGTCATCGGCGTCGAGACGCCGGCGAACTCGCTCGCGCGCGCGCTGTAGGCGGTCGCCAGCGTCTTGCCGAGGATGTTCTGCAGGCAGTCGATGTACACGCGCTTTCCACGCGCCTTGACGCTCCGCTCGACCGTCGCGACCTTCGGATGCTTCTGCGCCACGACGGCGGCGACGATCTGACAGAAAAGCAGTCCGGCGTCGTACGGCGTCCCTGGAGGCAGCGGGACGTAGACGTGCAGACCGTCGGAGCCGGACGTTTTCGGCACGCCCAGCGCACCGAGCGCATCGAGCTCGTCGCGGATCCATCGCGCGACGTCGAGCGCGCGCGCGAACGGCACGGCGTCGGACGGATCGAGATCGAACGCCCCGTAGTCGGCGAACTGCGGGTGCTGGATGCGGGAGAACCACGGATCCTGCGAGATCGCCGCCAGCTGCGTCATGTAGAGCAGCGTTTTCAGGTTGCCGCCGATGATCTGCGGACGCTTCTCGACGACGCTGACGACGGCGGTGCGAACGCCGGGGGGCACCTCGGGTGCCCGGTGCTGATAGAACGGAGGGGCCGCCACGCCGTTTGGAAAGCGCTTCATCACCAGCGGCCGATCGGTCACCGCCGGCAGCACGAACGGCGCGACGCGGACGTAGTAGCGAAACAGCTCGCCCTTGGTCAGCTTCTCTTTCGGCCAGAACACCTTCCACAAGTTCGTCACCGGCAGTCGATCGCCATCGGAGAGGATCAGTGCGCCGTCTTTCCGCGATTTCTCCAGCTCCGTCAGCTGATCAAGCAGCGTCTGGGTTCCGAGTGCGTGGTTCAGGGTGCTGGGCTCGTTCTTGGTTCTGCGCTCGGGGTTCCGCCGTTCGGCGTTCCGGCTTGCCCGCGCGTGCTGCGGGCCACCAGAACCTTGAACGCTGAACGCTGAACCCCGAACGCGACCAGCGTCTTCGCGCCTCACCTCCGTCGCTTTCTTGTCGTCGCGAAGCCCCAGATAAACCGGATGACGAAGCTTCGCATCCGCGGTCCACTCAGTGAACTTGATCTGTGCCACAAGCTCGGGACGGACCCAGTGGGGCCGTTCGTTCGTCTTCGGTGTGCTCGTGAACGGACACTCGTCCGTTTCGAGCGGCTTCAGCAGCGTCATCAGACGCGTCAGTTCCTTTTCGTTGAAGCCCGTGCCCGTGTGTCCGACATAGACAAGGGATTTGGGATTCGGGATTCGGGATTCGCCCGGGATTCGGGATTCGCCCGGGACTCGGGAATCGCCGGCGATTCGGGGTTGGCGTGCCGTTTCGTAGACGCCGAGGAGCAGGGCGCCGAAGTACGAGCGGGTTTGGCGCGGCTCGGTCCAGCCGCCGACGACGAATTCCTGCTCGTGGACGATTTTGATCTTGCGCCAGTCAGGCGTGCGCTTGCCGGACTTGTACACCGAGTCTGCGCGCTTCGCGATCAACCCCTCCCAGCCGCGGTCGAGCGCCTCTTTGTGCAGTGCACGCCCGTCGCCGCGGACCATGCGGCTGATGCGGAGCAGTGGCGATCCGGTCTTGCCGAACGCCCTCTCGAGCGCGGCGCGGCGCTCGTGCAGCGGGCGATCGCGATAGTCGGTCTTGCCGTCCCGCAGAAGGTCGAACGCGATGAAGGCGACGCGGCCGGAAAGAAGGGGCCGAACCCCTTTTTCGACTGCGCCCCCCGAAAAAGGGGCACGGTCCCTTTTTGGGGGCTCGCCGCCCCCAAGGTGGATGTGTCCCTGCAGTTGCTGGAATCCTGTCGGCTCGCCTTTGCTGTCGAGGGCGACAATCTCACCGTCGAGCACGAGCGGCTCTGTGCGCGCGCGCGCCCATTGCTCGAGCGCAGTGGTGATTTCCGGAAACTGATGGGTCTTCTCGTTGCCGAGCCGCGACCAGAGACGAACGACTGGAGGGCGGGTCTCCGTTCGTGCCGAGGAGACCCGTGCCCCGATCTCCACGATGGCGCGGATGCCGTCGTACTTCGGTTCGTAAGCGAGCTGCGGATCGTTGAGCGGCGCATCGGCGAGCGATGCGAGCATCGGTCGGAGAATTTCGTTCATTGTCTGGGCTAGGTGCTCGGTGCTGGGAGCTGGCCGTCACTGGCCTGGCGCATTACTCCAAGCCCCAGCTCCCAGCTCCTAGCCCCTTATCAGGCCGCGGTCCTCGCCCGTTTCTTGTGCGCGCGCCTGGGCGTCGCGGCGCGCGTCCTGGCCGCGCGCGGCTTGCTGCCGCCTCTCTGTTCGAGGCTTCGCCGCAGGCGTTCCATGAGGTCGACGACTTCGGCGTGCTGTGGCTCGGTCGTCGGCTCGAGGTGCACCTTCCTGCCTTTGACCTTGCCCTGAATGATGCGCATCAGGTTTTCGCGGTACTGGTCGGTATATTTCGCCGGGTCCCATTCTGCCGCCAGGCTGTTGACCAGCGCTTTCGCCATGTTCATTTCCGCCGTGCGCACGCCTTCGGCGCTGGGGAGCTCGAACTGGCGCACGTCGACGAGCTCGTCGGCAAACCGCATTACCGACAGTACAATCGCGCTCTCAATCACTTCCACGGCGGCAAGGTGTTGCGCGTCCCGCAGGATGAACTTCGCGATCCCGATGCGTCCCGACTCGCGGATCGCTTCACGCAGCAGCGCGTACGCACGTTCGCCGCCTTTCGCCGGGACGACATAGTAAGGCGTCTCGAAGAACCGATCGTCGATCTCATCCGACTTCACGAAATCGACGATGTCGACGGTGCGCGTTTTCTCGACGGCGGCGGCCTGGAAATCTTCCTTCGTCAACACGACGAAGTGGCCCTTCGTGTACTCGTACCCCTTGACGAGGTCCTCCCACGCGACCGTGTGGCCGTCGCGAATGCACACACGCTCGAACTTCACGGGCGACTTGTCCTTCGCGTGGAGCAAGCGGAACTTCGGCCGGTGATTCCGCACCGCCGTGTGAAGCTCGATCGGGATATTGACCAGCCCGAACGAGATCGATCCCTTCCAGAGCGCCTTCGCCATGTGTCGCACTCGAGATTTCAGACTTCAGGATTCAGATTGTGACCTTCTCAGCTCTCGCTCCGCTTCGAGCCAATCTTCGAAGTCGCTCCCGCCGGTGCCGCCGCGCTCGAGGTAGCGCTGGTAGGCGCGGGCGCGGATCTTTTCCTCGCTCGGTTCGTTGCGGTGGTGCTCCATCCCCTCGACGCCGGTGTACACGCCGAGAGTATCCGGTGGGGACGCTGGCGGCGCCGTTGATTTCGACCGCCGAGCTGCCGGGCGGGACGGGGCGTCGCTGCTGGTGTCGTTGTCATGTAAACGAGGCGGTGTGCGTTTTGCCATAACGAGTCTCTCCGCAAAAAAGGTTCCATCAGTTTACGCCCAGGAGCCTGCAAATGCCGATCAGCGGGATCCGGACCCATTCGGGCCGGTGATTCAGCTCGTAGCTCAGCTCGTATATCGCTTTCTCCAGTGTGAAGGCCTCGAGGAGCGCCCGTCGCGGTGCCGTCTCGCGAGGCACGAGCGCGGAGTCTCCGATCGCCGCCAGATAGCCGTTCAGAAATGCGTCGGCCGCCCAATGCGCCCAGGCGTCGGCCCACGATTCGAGCGTGGCATAGTCATCGGGCGCATTCATCGTATGTGCAAACAGGGCGGCATACGCAGCGTAGCTGTACGATCGGATCATCCCGGCGACATCCTTCAGCGGAGACTGCTTCGCGCGCCGCTCTGCAACCGGTCGAGTCGGGTCGCCCTTGAAATCGTGGATGACGAAATCCTCTTCAGTGCGCAGCACCCGGCCGAGGTGATAGTCGCCGTGGATGCGGATACGTTGGCCGGCGGCCTTCAGCGGCCGGATGGCGTCGAATGACGTCAGGAGCGCGGACCGCCTCGCGAGAACTGTTTCGGCGTTCGCGCGTGACGCCTCGTTCAGCGTGGCCAGCCGTCGCGCGAGCACATCGAGCGTGGCCTCCGCGTGCGCGCGCATCACATCCGCCTGCGCCTCGAGAGAGGTGCGGTCGATAGGCTCCGGGGCGAACGCTGGCGCCGTCGACGATCCGAGCGCGAGGTGCAGCTCGGCCGTTCTGCGTCCGAGCATCGTCGAGCTCGCAAGATACCAGTTTTCGAGCGCCGCAAAAAACGGCGGCGGACCCAGATGGGCGGGAGGGGCCGGAAGAGCCGGAGTGGCAGGCGTGGCGGGCGCGTCCCGACCGTCCGAACGCTTCACCCGGGCTGCCACGCGCTCGTAATATCGGCGCAGCTCGTCGATCGTGAAGTCCCACCCCGAGCCCTGATGCTTGACCATCGCCTGCACGATGGCGAGCGTCGCTGGCTCCAGGCCGGGACGCAGGTACTCGAGCGCGGCGGCGAGCGCCGGCGTTCGCGCGAAGCCGTGCTCGGTGAGGAACCGGCCGATCTCGAACTCAGGACCCGGCCCCGCTTCGATCCGCCGGAGCAGCTCGAGCACGTCGCGATCGTCGTGGGACGCGACGCTGCTCTGATCGGAGCTGCCGCGCGTCCACCTGCGCTCACCGGGCGGGCCGGCGGCGAGCTGCCGATTATCGACTGGGGCCTGACGACTGCCGACGAGGAGTCCGCGCACGGAGCCTCGCGTCGTGGCGATTTCCTTGGTGCGCGTGATCATCTCCAGCAGCCGGTCGCACGTGTCATCGTCCAGCAGGCCGTCGACGATCGCGCCTTTGCGCGCGCCGGTTACCCGCGCGAGCACGCCGCCCGGTGTGCTCTTGAGCGCCGCCTCCGCCGCGTCGCCCGCCATCAACGCGAGTGGCACCAGATAGCTGTCGGTCCAGCCGTCCGTGTATTCGACCGAGACAATCGAGAGAAACGCCGGGCTCGCGCCCGATCGTATGCCGGTCCAGTCGCTGAAGGACACGCGCCGGATCTCGCGCGACGTCGAATCGAACCAGTGCTGCCGCAGCAGGAACGCGCGGAGCGCCTGGCGCTCGAGAATCGCCCGCGTGCCGCCGTCGAGGATGTTGGTCCAGTCGACGCCGACCAGCAGCGACGGCAGCGATTCGACGATCGCCTCGCTCGGATCGGCCGCGGCAGTCGCGCGGGGCGCCATCTGCATCGGCTCGTGCTGCAGCGTGAACCAGTAGGACGCGTACGGCCCGAGCGTCAGGAAGTAGGGCTCCTGGCCGATGCGCGGGAACTCGGTGAGCCCGTTCATCTCGATCGGGATGAGGCCGGCGAACGGCTTCAAATCGAGCGGGGCGGGCTGGACTGCGCGCGACAGGTTGACCACGATCAGGATCGCCTCGCGGTCGTCGCGGCGCAGGTAGGCGAGGACCTTCCGGTTCGGGCAGCCGACGAACTCGAGCGTGCCGCGGCCGAAGGCGCGGTGCTGCTTGCGCATCGCGACGAGCCGCTTCATCCAGTTGAGAAGCGAGAACGCATACCGTTCCTGCGACTCGACGTTGATCGCCTGGTAGCCGTACACCGGATCCTGAACCGGCGGCGCGAAGAGGCGCGCCGGGTCGGCGCGAGAAAACCCGGCGTTGCGATCGCTGCTCCACTGCATCGGCGTGCGCACGCCGTTGCGATCGCCGAGGTAGATGTTGTCGCCCATCCCGATCTCGTCGCCGTAGTAGATGATCGGCGTCCCCGGGAGCGAGAAGAGCATCGCGTTGAGCAGCTCGACGCGCCGCCGGCTGTTCTCGACCAGCGGTGCCAGGCGCCGCCGGATGCCGCCGTTCAGGCGCATCTGCGGATCGGCGGCGTACACCGAGTACATGTAGTCGCGCTCTTCGTCGGTCACCATCTCGAGTGTCAGCTCGTCGTGGTTGCGCAGGAAGAGCGCCCACTGACAGTGCTCGGGGAGGTCGGGCGTCTGGTTGAGGATCTCGGTGATCGCGTGCCGGTCTTCACGCCGCAGCGCCATGAACATGCGCGGCATCAGCGGGAAGTGGAACGCCATGTGGCACTCGTCGCCGTCGCCGAGATACGCGCGCACGTCGGACGGCCATCCGTTTGCCTCGGCGAGCAGCATCCGGTTCTTGTAGGCCGCGTCCATGACGCGCCGCATCCGCTTCAAGACGTCATGCGTCTCGGGCAGGTTCTCGTTGGTCGTGCCCTCGCGAACGCACAGGTACGGCACCGCGTCGAGCCGCAGCGCGTCGACGCCCCGATCGAGCCAGAATTTCATGACGTCGATCACCGCGTCGACCACCGCCGGGTTGTTGTGGTTCAGGTCCGGCTGGTGCGAGAAGAAGCGATGCCAGTAGTACTGGCCGGCGACCTGATCGTAGGTCCAGTTCGACTTTTCGGTGTCGCTGAAGATGACCCGCGTCTGGGGAAACTTCTGATCGGTGTCGCTCCAGACGTAGAACGCACGCTCGGGCGATCCGGGCGGCGCGAGCCGCGCGCGCTGAAACCAGGGATGCTGATCGGAGGTGTGGTTGATGACCAGCTCGATGAGCACTTTGATCTGCCGTTCGTGCGCGGCGCTTACGAAGGCCGTGAAGTCCTCGAGCGTCCCGTAGCTCGGATGGACGCTCCGGTATTCGGCGATGTCGTAGCCGTCGTCCTTCAGCGGCGATGGAAAGAAGGGGAGCAGCCAGACGCAGGTGATGCCGAGACCCTGGAGGTAGTCGAGCTTCTGCGTCATGCCCCGGAAATCGCCGATGCCGTCGTTGTTGGAGTCGAAGAACGATTTGATGTGCGCCTGATAGATGACCGCGTCCTTGTACCAGAGCGGATCATCCTCGGCCGCGGAAGGCGCCGAAGAGGCGGCGTCGAACGGGGCCGTCAGGTGCGGGGTGGTGGCAGCCATACCGTCATCAACCCTCGATCGCCGCCGGTTGCAGCCGCGCGGCCCGTTCGACGTCCGACAGCCGCCGCCGCTCTCGGCTCGGCGACACGATCTTGAGGACGGCGACCGATCGCCCCTGCAGCGTGTAACGGACGCCGGGCTGGCACACCTGGTTCGCCGCGTTCGGATCGAACGTATCGAAGACGCGCTGCCAGGTATGGTCTTCCTCGACCGACGGAAGCGTGAAGGGCACCGCGTCGGGGTGCCCGTTCAGCAGTACGAGCAGCGTGTCGCCTGTGATGGGCTCACCGCGCTCGTTGACCTCTTCGATCGCGCTTCCCGACAGCAGCATCCCGAGCGTGCGGACCGAGCTCGCGTGCCACGCAGCGTCGTCCATCTCGCGGCCGTCGGGCGCGAGCCACGCGACGTCCTTGACCTCGCCGCCGCGAATGCTGCGGCCCTGGAAATATTTCCGCCGCCGGAGCGTGGGCTGCGCGCGGCGGAAGTTCACCAGCTTCCGCGCGAACTCGAGCAGGGCGTGGCCGTCCGCGCCGAGATTCCAGTCGATCCAGGCGATCTCGTTGTCCTGGCAATAGGCGTTGTTGTTGCCCAGCTGCGTCCGACCCAGCTCGTCGCCGTGGCTGATCATCGGCACGCCCTGCGACAGCAGCAGCGTTGCGAGGAAGTTCCGCTTCTGCCGCTCGCGCAGCGTCCGCACCTCGAGATCGTCGGTCGCGCCCTCAACCCCGCAGTTCCAGCTGAGGTTGTTGTTCTCGCCGTCGCGGTTGTCCTCGCCGTTCCTCTCATTGTGCTTCTCGTTGTAGGTGACCAGATCGTGCAGGGTGAAGCCGTCGTGCGCGGTGATGAAATTGATGCTCGCGTACGGCTGGCGCCCGCTGTGCGCGTAGAGATCGTTGCTGCCGGCCAGACGCGTGGCCAGCTCGGACACCGTGCTGCTGCTGCCGTCGCCGCGCCAGAACTGGCGCACCGAGTCGCGATATTTCCCGTTCCACTCGGTCCAGAGCACCGGGAAGTTGCCGACCTGATATCCTCCCTGGCCGAGATCCCACGGCTCGGCGATGAGCTTCACCTGCGAGAGCACCGGATCCTGATGAATGATGTCGAAGAACGCGCCGAGCCGATCGACATCGTACAGCTCGCGGGCGAGCGCGCTCGCGAGGTCGAACCGGAACCCGTCGACGTGCATCTCCATGACCCAGTAGCGCAGGCTGTCCATGATGAGCTGCAGCACCTGCGGGCTCTGCATGTTCAGCGTGTTGCCGCAGCCCGTGAAATCCATATAGTACCGCGGGTTGTCAGCGACCAGCCGATAGTAGGACGCGTTGTCGATCGCCTTGAGCGACAGGGTCGGCCCCAGGTGGTTGCCCTCCGCGGTGTGGTTGTAGACCACGTCGAGGATGACCTCGAGGCCGGCCGCGTGCAGCGCGCGCACCATGCGCTTGAATTCGCGGACGGCGCCCGCCGGCGTGCGCGACGCGGCGAGCCGCCGCTCCGGCGCGAAGTAGCCGAAGCTGTTGTAGCCCCAGTAATTCGAGAGGGCTTTTTCCTCCAGGTGCCGATCCCGCGCGTGATGGTGCACCGGCATCAGCTCGACGGCCGTGATGCCGAGGGCTTTCAGATGCTCCAGCGCCGGCTCGGTCGTCAGCGCCTCGTAGGTGCCGCGCAGATGCCCCGCAATCCCGAGATGCTGCTTGGAAAAGCCGCGCACGTGCATCTCGTAGATCACGGTGTTGCGCCACGGCGTGCGAGGCGGCCGGTCGTCGCCCCAGGTGAACGCGGAATCGACGACCGCGGCGAGCGGCGCAAAGGCGGCGTTGTCGCGGGCATCGAAGGAAAGGTCCTCGTCATTGTGCCCGACCTCGTACCCGAACATCTCGTTAGACCAGCGGACCGCACGCGCCACCGACTTCGCGTATGGATCCATGACAACCTTGTTGGGATTGAAGCGATGCCCGAGCGCCGGGTCGTACGGCCCGTGGACGCGATAACCGTAGAGCTGGTTCGGACGCGCGTCGGGCAAAAACGCGTGCCAGACCATGTCGGTTTGTTCCGGAAGCGGAATAGATATGCGCGCGTTTGACGCGTCAGGCGCGTCGAAGAGGCATAGCTCGACTTTCGTGGCATGCGCCGAAAAGAGGGCGAAATTCACGCCGACGCCGGTCCAGGTCGCTCCCAGCGGGTAAGGATCCCCTGGCCACACTCGCACGGCATGGCCGAGGTTCATTTTTTGTGCCACTGGAGAAATGGGGCTGGGGCTGGGCGCCCTATAATCACGCGCATGCTGATACTACTCGCGCTCGTGATGGGTCTGGTGGCGGCGGAGCAGCAGGCAGTCTCGGGCACGTTCATCAGCGCCGAGGAAATCGCTACGACGGTGAAGCAGTCGACCGCTAATAACGTGGTCGACCAGCCGGTCAAGGCGACCGAGGTGCCGGGCGGGCACAAAGCGTCGCTCGCGGTTCTGCGCCGAACGAAGGCCGAGACGAGCGCCCTCATTCACAACCGCGTGACAGAGATTTATCAGGTAATGGAAGGATCAGGCACTCTCGTGACCGGCGGATCGCTCGAAGGCGCGACGCCGACCGATCTCACACGCCTCAACGCTGGCCCGAGCCAGACCGGCACACACAAGGGCGGCGAGGCGAAGCATGTCGGCCCGAAAGACGTGATCATCATTCCGGCGGGAATGCCCCATCGCTTCAGCCAGCTGGATGGGCCTGCGATTACCTATCTGGTTTATCGGTTCGAGCCGAAATGACGCGGACTGAGCATTAGTCTGTCGCATACCGATCGTTGAACCAGGGCTCCGCGGAATTCGAGTAGCCGCGGACCTCCCAGAAGCCTTTGCGATCCTCGGCAAGAAACTCGATCTTGCGGATCCACTTGGCGCCCTTCCACGCATACAGCCTGGGCGTGATCATCCGGCAGGGGCCGCCGTGCTCGCGCGGGAGCGGTTTGCCTTCCCACGTGTGCACGAGCAGGACGTCATCGTCCACGGCGCGCGCCAGCGGCACGTTGACGGTATAAGGAACGCGGGTGCCCGGCATGAAGTCGTAGCCGGTGCAGAGGACGAACTTCGCGTCCTCTTTCGGGATCGCGAGCTCGGCGATCGTCCTGAAGCGCACGCCGCGCCAGCGGTTGTCGAACCGGCTCCACGTCGTCACGCAGTGGAAATCGCTGACCTCGTCGGCCTGCGGCAGCGCCAGGAACTGCTCCCACGTCAGCGTGAACGGATTGTCGGCGAGGCCGCCGACGTCCAGCCTCCAGGCGTCGAGCGACACCTCGGGCTGCTCGCCGAGGTCGAGCACGGGCCAGTTCTTCACCTCGTGCTGCCCGACGGGCAGCTTCGGCATCCCGTGTCGATTCTTCGAGCCGCTGCCTTCCGGCCGGCGTGCGCTGAACCCGACGTTCACCGCCGTCTTGTCCAGGGCGATCTGGCGTTGAATGTATCTCTGCCGCCGCTCGACGAGGTCGTCTTTCTGCACGCCGTCCATTGTAGCTAACCGCCGAGACGGCCGAGATCGCAGAGCGACGATTGCTTCTCTCTGCGGGTTCGGCGTGCTCCAGCGTTGCCGGCCTTCGAGCACCTCGTTCCGGTGCTGCCGGCCGCTTCAAATGCCAGGCACATACCGCACGACGCGGTGGTGACGCGTCGTTCGGTCTCTCCTTGCCACAAAACAGCCGCACGGCCGAGATCACACCGGCGACGATCCCTCGGCGGGCTCATCCCGCAACCGTTCGACCGTCTCGATCAAGCGCTCGTCGGTGAACTCCTCGCCCAGCGGTGTTGAGGGCTTCGGTGACGCCATCGCTGTACGCGACGGCGAAATCGCCGGGCTTCAGCGTCTCGGGTTCCATCGGCGAACGTCGCGCTTTCGAACAGGCCGACGATACATCCGCCCGTCGTCAGGCGCCGAATGCCGGCGCGCGAAACGAGCAGCGGCGGATGGTGGGCTGATCGTTCGGGTTACGCGATTCTGCGGGGAAGCGGAGGAGGCGGATGGACCACGCCGCTCTGCTCGAACATCTCGGAGGCGATGAAATCTTCCGGGCCGGGCGCGGGTGGCAGCGGCATAAGACCGCGGCGGGCGGCCTTGTCGCGATACATGAGGTGATCGGCGTCGGCGAGCAGCTCTTCGTAGGTCGCGCCGTCGTACGGGAACACCGCCGCGCCGGCGCTCGCGCCGAGCCGCAGGCGCTTGCCCGCGCGCACCTCCACCTGAATGTCGGCGATGCGGTGCTGCAGCTCGCGGCGCTTGATCTCGGCTGCTTCGCGTGAGCACTCCGCCAGCACGACGATGAACTCGTCGCCCGCGTAGCGGACGCACAGATCGTAGGGCCGCAGCGCGCCCTGCAGTGCGGAGGCGACCTCGCGGAGCGCGTAGTCGCCGACGTTGTGCCCGTAGGTGTCGTTGATCGACTTGAACCCGTCGATGTCCATGACGATGATCGCGACCTCGCTCTTGAGGCGTCCGGCGCGGGCGAGCTCGCGCGACAGGTGCACGAACATCGATCGGCGGTTCGGCAGCCCCGTCAGCGGATCGGTCAGCGAGTCTTCCTGCGTCTGCTCGAACACAATCGAGTTGTGAATCACCGCGCCTGCCTGCTCGGCGATCCGCTCGAGCAGCCGGCGATGATCCTCGGTGTAGTGATTCGCCTCGACGTGATACAGCGCCAGGCAGCCGATGAAGGTGTCGTTGTAGTGCAGCGGGCACACGATAGCCGAGTTGAGCGACGTCTCGGAGCTGACGCCCGCCGCTTCGAAGCTGACGCGCGGGTTGCCGTTGATCAGCGTCCGCCGGTTGCGCGCGACCCAACCGGCGAGGCCGTGGCCCACTTTGAGCGTCGCATTGAGCAGCCGTGGCGTGTCGACGCCGACGGCGAACCGGCATTTCAGCGAATCGCCCTCCGGCTGGTGCAGGAACAGCGCGCAGCCGGACCACGACACGATTTTCGAGAGCTTCGACGAGATGAGCGCCATCGTGTCCGACACGCCAAGGCTCGTGCCCATCGACTGCGCGATCTCGTAGAGCGCGTAAATCTCCCGATGCGCCAGCGCGATGTTCTCGAACGCGTTGGCCGTGCTGGCGGGCACGAGACCGACGGCGGTCGAGCCGGACAGCGGCGGCGTCGGCTCCGCCTCCTCGATGGCGAGTTGCTCGGGTCCGAACTCGGCCGCCAGCGACGGCAACATCTCGATGAAGAGCAGCACCAGCTTCGGATCGAGCGCGCGTCCGGCCTCGTGCTTCAGCAGCCCCACCGCGCTCTCGCTGGTCAGCGCCTTGTGATACGGACGCTCGGTCGTGACGGCGTCGTAGTAGTCGACGATCGTCAGGATGCGCGCGCCCAGGGGGATGTCCTTGCCGGCCAGCCCCTGCGGATAGCCCTTGCCGTCCCAGCGCTCGTGATGGCTGAGGATCAGCGGCGCCACCGGATAGGGGAACGGCACCGCGGCGATGATCTCCGCCCCCACCTGCGGGTGGATGCGGATCTTCTGGAACTCTTCCTGTGTCAGCGGCCCCGGCTTGGAGAGGATGTGTTCGGGCACCGCGAGCTTGCCGATGTCGTGCAGCAGCGCGGCGGTCTTGACGCCCTGGATCTCGCCCTCGGAGAGGCCGGACGCTCTGGCGAGGCCCGCCGCGTACACCTGCACGCGGCGGATGTGCATCTGCGCCGTCTGATCCTTCGCGTCGATCGCGCGCGCGAGCGCTTCAATCGTCGCGAGGTGCAGGTCGGACGTCTGCTCGACGTGCCGCTGCTCGTCCTCGATGCGGCCCATGTAGACCTTGTACGTGCGGTAGGTGAGGTAGAGCGGCGCGAAGGTGAGCGGCGCGACCCAATAGCCGGCGTGGGCGACGAAGGACGCCGCCAGCGCCGCGGTGCCGGCGCCGACGAAGTAGCTCGGCGCGCTCCACAGGAAGTTGTTGTTCCACGTCGTGATGATCGGGCTGCGCGTGGACAACGCGATCGCGGTCGCGATCAGCCCGGTGTTCAGGAGGAAGTACGCCGTCGCGGCGCCGACCAGCGGCCGCGCCAGGTGTGCGAGCGGCATCGTCGAACCGGTGCCGCCGAGCAGCGCGAATGCCAGCCCCGCCACCTGCACGGTGATGACCAGCGAAGCGACGCTGAACAGCGTGCGATGAATCGGATTGCGTTCCTTGCTTTTCAGGTGACACTGGCTGAACGCGCTGCCGGCGGCGACAAGCATCGTCTCGTGCGGCCCGAGCAGCAGCAGCGACGCGAAGTCCACCGCGTAGGACACCGACATCGTGGAGCCGCTCTTCGTCAGCGGGAGATGGACCTTGAGCGCCGCCGACATCGAGGACAGCAGCAGCAGCGCGACGAAAAGGACCGGTTGCCGGAATGTCGCCTCCGGCAGGCGCAGCACCATCAGCGTCAGCCCGACCGCGATGACCGCGGCGACGTAGAGGCGGGCAGGACGCGGGAGTTGCGCCATCAGTGAACGCGCGGGGCCGTCGAGACCCAGTGCTCTCCCCAGTCTTCCTTGAGCAGCGACCACAGCACCTGATCGAAGTACTCACCGTTGCGGCGCACCGAGCGCCGCAGCACGCCTTCCTGCACCGCGCGGAGCTTGCGCAGCGCGCCGTTGGCGCGCCCGTTCTGCACCAGCACGCGCGCTTCGAGGCGATGCGCACCGATCGTGCCGAAGACGAAGGAGCCGACCAGCCGCGCGGCCTCCATGAACACGCCGCTGCCTCGCGCCGACGGCGCGAGCGTGCATTCCCACTCGGCCGCTTCGAAGCACGGATCGAGCTGACGCACCAACATCAGGCCGACGACTGTGCGCGTGTGGGTTTGCGTGATGACGTAGGTCAGCGAGATGCCGTTCGCCCGTTCAAGCGCGGCGCGTTCGATCAGCTCCTGCACGGCGAGCTCGGTGACCGGCTCGTCGATGCAGAAGCGCGTCGCGTCGCTCAACGACAACAGGTCGACCAGCGGCCCCAGATCCTGACAGACCGGTTCGCGGAGCGTCACCGCGCGGCCGGTAAGGGTCGGAAGTTCGCTGCGCCAGGCGGACGCGTTGACAGACGGATCGCCGGCCATTTTATGAAAGCGGGCGGACGCCTAGACGTCTGCCGTTGCGGGCGACAGCAGCAACTCTGACGCCAAGCCCTGCCATAAGCATAAGTAACGTGTTTACAGTAGCTTAACCGCAGTAACCGAGCGCCGTTCTTACATTATTATGTACCTATATATGACAATAACGTCGTTTGAAGGCGACGACGGTCGACTCTAGGTCTCTATTTGGCAGTCACTTGGAGCGTCCGTGAGCTGTTTCGGAACAGTCTGTGCTATTTCGAAGCACGATGCAGGCGCCAGAGTCGCTCGAAGACGCATGCGAGTATGGAAATGAGATTACAGGTATGACTGTTGGCGGTGAACGATTCGGCCTCGAAGAAGTCCCTGGCTGACGATCCAAACTTCGAGGCGAGCCTCGGCGGCCTGGATCGCGGTCTCGACCACGCCGACGATCCGCGCCTCGGCGCACAGCACGTTCACGATCGCCGGGCCCGACATCTCGCAAATCCGCGCGCACGCATCTTCATCGAACTCGACGCGAGGACTCGAGCCCGCGACGGCGTCGGCGCGGCTGGCGCGCTGTTCGTTTTTCGAGACGAGGTCGCGCGGACGATCAGTCAATGGGCGCAGATGCCCGCCGCGCCCGGAGGCCCGGTGCTGCTGCGGCCCGTGCCGCTGCCGCCGATTCCGACGCCCATCGATCCCGCGCCGGACACGCCGGCCGAATCCTCGACAAGACGAATTCTCGACAAGATCGGCGTCGCCCGGGGGCGACAACCCTCAAACGCCGCCGTACATCTAACCGCCCGATGTGGCAGGACGTGCGCTACGCGTTACCGCTGCTGGGCCGCGCGCCCGGGTTCGCGCTAGTCGCGGTGATCACGCTCGCGCTGGGCGTCGGAGCCAACACCGCAGTGTTCTCAGTCATCCGCGGCGTCCTCCTGGCGCCGCTTCCTTTTGCCGAGGCTGACCGCCTCGTCGTGGTGTGGCATGCGTATCCGCCGAAGCAGCCGCGGGCCGCGGTCTCCCCGAGCGCGACGTCCGCCAACCCCTTGAACATGGAGGTCATCGGGTTGCCTTTCGGCGACTGCGCGATCAGCTCGCCGACGAGGTCCGACGCGATCAGGAGGCTGGCTGCCCCGGTATATTTCAGGAAGTCGCGGCGTGTTGGGCTCATAAGGGGCCCTCATGAAATCTGAGGATCTAAGGATTTGAGGATTTGAGGATTTATCTGAGCAGCCCAAAGCCGCTGACCGCGCGCGACCCCTTCTCCGCCATCAGATCCTGAAATGAAATCCTTAAATCCTCACTTCCTAAAATCCTTAGATCACACAGCGGGAGACACCGCCAGAATCTCACGGGCGGCGGCGAGCCGGAGCGGCTCGTCGTCGTGCGCGCGTCGCAGAGCTTTCAGCCGATGCTCGGCCTGCGGCTGGCCATGGGCCGATGGTTCACGCCGGCAGAGGACGCGCCCGGCGACAGCTCCGTCACGTCCTCAGCGACGGCTTGTGGCGCCGCCGATTCGGCGGCGATCCGCAGATCGTGGGGCAGACGATCCGCCTGAACGATCGTCCGCACCTCGTGATCGGCATCATGGCTGCGGCCGCCACGTTTCCCGGTCGCGCCGACGCATGGGTGGCAATCTCGGCGGCTCTGTGGCTTAGCGGCTCGCCCGCGGATCGTAGGGATCCGCCTGCGCTTCGGGATGTCCCGGCGCCGGGTTGCCGCGCCGTCCCGGATGGGGTTCGCTCGCCCCGTACGGCAGACGTGGACCGAGGCTGACCTTACCCTTGCGGATTTCTTTCACCAAGTACGGCACGAGCAGACACACGGCCAGTGCGAGCGCAACGATGACTGCTGAGCCGATGCTCGGGTATTGCCACGCCATCAAGAGCTCGACAGCGGACATACGCCACCTCCATGCATTGCTCACGCAACGGCTGTGCCCAGCATCGTACGTCGTGTCCAGCTTCAGCCGGACTGTCGTCGGACGCGTGCACCCGAGCCGGACCGTATCTGCTGGCAACGCGCTTGAAGAGGAACGCCGTGGAGGCCACCCATGAGAGCACTGCTGGCTGCTGTTCTTCTTGTGTTCGTCGCGTTCGTGGCGTTCAGCTACTGGAGCGGCAATACTTCGTGGCGGTATCCGGGCGCGCCGCCGCCGGCGCCTGTCGGGACTACGGGCAATATCGACGTCAACGCCGCACGCGCGAAGGGCGCTGAGGTCGGCGAAAAGGTGGCAGTTGCAGCCGAAAAGGTGAAGGAGACGGCGGCGGAGGCGGCCATCACGTCGAAGATCAGGGCGAAGATGGTGCTCGACGACAACATCAAGGGCCGGACGATCGACATCACGACCGACGGGTCGACGGTGACGCTGACCGGCCGCGTCCGATCGGTCGACGAGCACGACCGCGCCATCAGGCTCGCGCGTGAAACGGCCGGCGTGACCAAGGTCATCGATCGCCTCGTCATCGGCGACTGACAGCAGCGCGGCGGACGCGCGGAAATCGGCATCCGGTTGCAATCGCCGCCGTCACGCGAGGTCTGCGGACGTGCTGTCCGACGTTCACTTGCACCACGCCGTGCTGGCGAGCCGGAAAGCGCCCCGAGGATTTCGTACGGCCCGAGCTTCGTTCCGGCACTCAGCAGGCGGAATGTCTGATCCCGAATCCCGAATCCCGAATCCCGAGAAGATGCACCGAGCGGCGTATACTTCGCCGTGGAGGCAATCGATGAGCCTGTTCAAATCGACGCTGTTCGGATGCGTCGTCGCCGCTGCGGCCGGCCTTGGTCCGTCGCTGAAGGCGCAGCGCGGATCGAATGCGCCCCCGCCCGCCGGGCCGCCCGTCCAGGTCACGGTGAACGGACGCACCTGGACGCAGCAGCAGCTGTTCCAGCGCAACATCGGTGGACCGGACGATCAGACCACGCCGTTCGCGCCCCACAAGATCATCGGCAACATCTACTACGTGGGCACGACGAGCCTGGCATCGTTTCTCGTCGTGACGCCGCAGGGCCATATCCTGATCAACAGCACGTACGAGCGCAATGTCCCGATCATTCAAAAGTCAGTGGAGCTGTTGGGCTTCAAATTCGCCGACGTGAAAATCCTGCTGGGCAGCCACGCGCACGGCGATCACCAGGAGGGTGATGCGCTCGTCAAGCAACTGACCGGCGCGCAGGCGATGGCGATGGCTGAAGACGTTCCAGCGCTCGAGAACATGAGGCCGGCAGGGAAGCCACATCCCATCGACAGAGTGCTGCACGACGGCGAATCGGTGACGCTCGGCGGCATGACGCTCGTCGCGCACTTGACGCCCGGTCACACTCGAGGCTGCACTACGTGGACGATGAAGGTGCAGGACGGCGGCAGGACCTACGATGTGGTGATCATCGGCAGCCTCGGCGTGAATCCGGGGTTCAAGCTGGTGAACAACACTGATGTTCCGCAGATCGCGGACGAGTTTCTGCGCGCTTTCAAGGTCAGCCGATCGCTCCAGTGCGACGTGCCGCTCGGATCGCATCCGGGCATGTTCAACATGGCGGAAAAATACGCGAAGCTGGGAAAAGGTGGCCCGAACCCCTACATCGATCCGGCCGGCTACAAGGCGGAGCTGGACCTCGATGAGACGATGTTCCACGCGGTCCTCGCAGCGCAGCAGAAAGCAGCGGCTCCGAGTCAGGCGAGTGTCGCGCGCACCGCCGAAATCAAGGTGTTGAGCTCCACCGCCCTGAAGGGGGTCCTGGAGGAGCTCGTTCCACAGTTCGAACGCGCGACGAAACACACCGTCGTCATCCAGTACGGCACCGCCGCGTCGCTGAAACGGCAAATCGAGCAGGGTCAGCCGTTCGACCTGGCGGTTCTGACCCTCGCGGCGATGGACGACTTGATCGCGCAGGGCAGAATTGCCGCCGGCACGCGGACGCCAATCGCCCGCTCAGGCATGGCCATGGCGATACGCACCGGTGCGCGCAGGCGCGACGTCGGCACGACCGATGCGTTGAAGCGGGCGCTGCTCGACGCGAAATCGATCGCTTACGCTGGCGAGGGGGCGGCGGGTGTGTACTTCACCGCTCTCGTCCAACGGCTCGGCATCGCCGAGGCCTTGAAGCCCAAGAGCAAGGTGACCGCGAGCGGACTCCTGGTTGGCGAAGCGGTCGTCAACGGCGAGGCTGAGATCGGCATTCTCCCGCTCAGCGAGATCCTCCCCATTCGCGGCGTTGAAGTCCTCGGGACCTTCCCGATGGAGGTCCAGGGTTTTGCGGTGATGGTGGGTGGCGTCTCGGCGGGCGCGAAGGCAGGCGCTGCCGCCCACCATCTCCTCGAGTTCGTCACGGCGCCGGACGCTCTTCCCGTGATCAAGAAGAAGGGGATGGAGCGAGGCTGAGGGCGACCCTGCAAGGGTCGGCCTGCACCGACACATGAAACTCGCTCGAGGTTTATGAAACTTCTCTACGCGTATCTGCGGAATTACTCGGGGCTCGTGGCGCTCGCGCTCGCGCTGGCGACCATCAACCAGGTCTTCTCGCTGCTCGATCCGCTCATCTTCCGTCACGTCATCGATCAATATGCGACCCGGTTCCAGGAATACACCACGGGCGAGTTCTTCAGAGGCGTCAGCCTGCTGCTCGGGGCCGCAGTGGGGGTTGCGTTCGTCTCGCGCGTCGCGAAGAACTTCCAGGATTACTACATCAACGTGATCACGCAGCGGCTCGGCGCACAGTTGTACGCGGACGGTATTCGACACTCGCTCGAGCTGCCCTATTCGGTGTTCGAGGATCAGCGCAGCGGGGAGACGCTCGGCAGGCTCCAAAAAGTACGAACCGACGTCGAGAAGCTCATCGCGACCGCCATCAACGTCCTGTTCACCTCGCTCGTCGGGATCATCTTCGTGATGACATACGCATTCAGCGTGCACTGGCTGATCGCCCCGGTGTATTTCCTGACGGTGCCGATTCTTGGCATGCTCAGCTCGGTGCTGAGCCGCCGCATCAAGAGGATTCAGAAGGTCATCGTCGCCGAGACGACGGCGCTGGCCGGATCGACGACAGAGTCGCTTCGCAACATCGAGCTGGTGAAAAGCCTGGGGCTGCAGCGCCAGGAGATCGACCGTCTCAACGGGACGACCGCCAAGATCCTGAGCCTGGAGCTGAAAAAGGTCCGCTATCTGAGGAGCCTCAGCTTCATCCAGGGCACCGCGGTCAACTTCCTGCGCACGAGCATCATGTTTCTGATGCTCTATCTGATTTATACGCGCGCCATCACGGTCGGCCAGTTCTTTTCGTTGTTCATCTACTCCTTCTTCATTTTCGGCCCGCTCCAGGAGCTCGGGAACATCATCAACATCTATCGCGAAACCGAAGCGTCGCTGAACGTGTACGAGGACATCCTGCGCATCCCGCAGGAGCCGAGGCCGCCGGATCCGGTGCCGCTCCAGGCGCTGCACACGCTCGGATTCGAGCGCGTGACTTTTCAACACCAATCGGCCTCGTCGCCGGCCGTCAGCGACATTTCGTTCGGCGCGCAGCGCGGCGAGACCATCGCGTTCGTCGGGCCGTCGGGCGCCGGCAAGACGACGCTCGTGAAGCTGCTGGTCGGACTGTATCAACCGCTGGCGGGACGCATCGTCTACAACGGGATTCCGGGCACCGAGATCGATCTCGATGCCCTGCGCGCGCAAATCGGATTCGTCACGCAGGACACGCAGCTCTTCTCCGGCACCATTCGAGAGAACCTGCTGTTCGTGAATCCAGCCGCCTCGGACGCCGAGTGCCTCGCCGTGCTGCGGAAAGCGGCCTGCGACAGCCTGCTCGCGCGGGCGGACCGCGGCCTCGACACCGTCATCGGCGAAGGTGGCGTCAAGGTGTCGGGCGGCGAAAAGCAGCGGCTGTCGATCGCGCGCGCCCTGCTCCGGCATCCACACCTCCTGGTCTTCGACGAGGCGACCTCGTCGCTCGACTCGCTGACCGAAGAGGGGATCGTCGACACGATCCGCGACGTGGCCACGGGCGCCGACGCCATCACCGTGCTGATTGCGCATCGGCTCTCGACGATTCTGCATGCCGACCGGATTTACGTCCTGGAACGCGGCCGAATCGTGGAGACGGGGCGCCATGATGAGCTGGTCGATCGGAAGGGTCTCTACTACGCCATGTGGCGGCAGCAGATTGGCGAGCGGCGCGGACTGGAGACCGGCGCCGGCGCGCCTGCGCGGGCCGCCCGAATGGTTCCCGCTGCGATCTGATCGACGAGACTTCCGCCTTCGCTGAAGCTACGGTGGACCGCCGAAGCCCCTTCGCGGAGGCTGGTCAGCCAGGCGAACGAATCTGGATGAAAGGCCAGTGGCCAGGACACGAACATGACAAAAAAAACACGCGTTCTTCTGAGAGTGGGAACATGTGCGGCACTGGCGATTGCCGCCGGAATCCTTCGGGCGCCCTCTTCGCGGGCGCAAGGAGGAGTGCCCAAGTACGAAATCGATCTGTCCTGGCCGAAGTCCTTGCCAGACCGATGGGTCCTAGGAGGGTTGGGCGGAGTCTGTGTCGATGCACAGGACCACGTGCTCGTCCTCAATCGGCAAGACGTGCTGGACGGAGACTTGAACGCGGGGCACCTGGCTCCAGCGCTGATTGAGCTCGATCCCGCGGGCAATCTGGTCAATTCCTGGGGCGATCCCAAGCTTCTCGATCCTCGCCTCCACAGCTGCCGCTTCGACAAAGACAACAATGTGTGGATCGGCAGTGCCCCGTCGGGCATGGTCCAGAAGTATTCGCACGACGGAAGCAAGCTTCTGCTTCAGATCGGGAAAAAGGGCGTGTTCGATTCCTCCGATGGCACCGTCAAGGGTCAGCCTCTCAATTCGAACGCCGCACAATTCTTCATGCCCTCCAGCATCTCAGTCGATCCGCAAAACGGAGACGTTTACGTTTCCGATGGCGAGAGCAGAGGAGGTAACCGCCGCGTCGCGGTGATGGATCGGAATGGAAAATTCTTGCGCCAGTGGCAGCCAGACGGCATGCAGACTGTGCACTGCATGACGGTGGCCGGCGATGGGTTGGTCTACGTGTGCAACCGGGAGGGCTCTCGGATACAGGTGTACGACAAGATGGGTCAATTCATCAAGAACATCGAGGTCCCGTGGAAGCCTTACACGCCACCGCTCGACGGGAAACCCAAAGAGAGTGGAGGCTCGGCTGTGGCACTCGACTTCTCGCACGATTCAAGTCAGAAGTTCATGTACCTCATCAACCAGAACAATTCGCAGATCGAAATCATCGACCGCCAGACCGGCAAGGTCCTGTCGAGTTTCGGCGGCGGAGTCGGGCACTACCCGGGTCAATTCGACCAGCCTCACGGCATCGCGGTAGATTCCAGGGGCAGTGTCTACGTCGCCGAAAACCGCGGGAAGAGGATTCAGAAATTCAAGATTGTTGGTTCTTAATCGCCTTCCGGAATTAGATGGTCATCGAGATCGCTCCGATGAGCAACCCGGCGATGGCTATTCAACGGTCTTGTACAAGCGCTCATCGAGAGGGCTGCCGGACATCGGCTGCAACCTGTCGCGGTACAGCTTCGTGTGCTGCGCGGCGGCGTGCGCATCGAGCGCTTTCCGGTTCTCCCAGGTCTCGATGACGGTGAAGTGATTCGCGCGCGTCGTGTGTTGCAGGACGTCGAATTGCAGACACCCTTGTTCCTTACGGCTGGCCTCCGCCAACCGCGTGAGCAGCCCCGGCGCGTCGGTCTGAGCACCGCCAACCGTGTCGACATGCGCGACGACATGGATGGCCTGGCCGTTTCCCACGGCAGTCGCTGAAGCGATGGTGAGAGTTTTGTAGGGGCGCTGGTCGTAGTCGCTCAGGCGAATCGACTGGAGTGCGTCCCGAACCTGCTTCGCATGCGCGGTCATTCCATGGGCGTCGAACGCGCTCTGATCCTTCCACATTTCAATGATCGCGAAATGACCCGGCCGATCGACCTGCTCGAGCAGCTCGAAGCGAACGCAGCCGTCCTCCCGGCGGCTCGTGCCGCGATACTGCTCCAGCGCTGCGACCGCCGCCGCTCTGGCCGAGGGCATGACTTCGACATATGACACGGCGTAGCGGGCCGTGTCGGCAGGTGCTTGGGCACGGGCTGCAAGCCGGAGGCTGGACGGAAGCATGACGAAAGTGAGAAAGAGAAACGAACACCACCTCGCCGGGCGCGCCGAAGTATGCCCCCCCGCTATCAATCGTGGTGAGCCGTAGACCACGCCCATGCTGTCGGCGCCGATTGGTGCCTGCACTTCGTACACTCCGAGCCGCTGGCCGGTCAGGACCGGGGCCGGTGGCTGACTCATCGTCTGCTTCATCGCGTCCGTCCAACGTCTCTCATTCTCTGCGCGGCCGGCGCCGGCGAGTGGTTAGGCCGCGCTTCCCGCTCTCAGGTAGCGCCGCCGTGGGACTGCGGCGGATACGCTGCAGCAATGTCGACCTTTTCCGGGAGGCTTGGCCGCCTAATCCGGTGCGTCCTTCATCGCGATCCTTGTCTACGGCGCCTCTGCCGCGCTGCACGTCCCAGGCGCCTGGAGGGAGGTAGTGGAACCGAATCAGGTAGACGTTGTCTCCGCTGCCGTGTTTCGCGGTCTGGAGCAAGTCCTTCACACTGCTGAAACCCGACTCGCGCGCCAGATCGCAAGTGATATCCGCGATACCAATCGGCACGATCGAATCCACGACAATCTGCCCCTCGTCCATTCGGTAACGACCGCCCACCTTGACGTGGAGC
>WNEY01000208.1_pt1 | contig 32852 bp, 36 predicted proteins | sample 5400531 | NCBI WGS metagenome assembly WNEY01 (sample SAMN13153338, study PRJNA577476) | soil metagenome | isolation source: 200 cm saprolite under Douglas fir tree site 1 | place: USA:California | collected 2015-04-18
GGACTGGCGCTGCTTCTCGCCGGCTGCGGGACAAGCGCCGGACCGTCGACCCCCACGCCGACACCCAGCCGTCCCGGACCCGCCATGGTGCAGATCGAAAATTCGATCCTGGCGCGCCCTCTGGCCGGGCTGCAACAGGCCAACATCGTCTATGAGTACCTGGCCGAAGGCGGCATCACGCGCATGACCGCGATCTACCTCTCCCCGTCGGGGAGCCAGCGGATCGAGCCGGTCCGCAGCGCCCGTCCGGTGACGATCCGGCTCTGGCACGCCTACCACGGCGTGCTCTTTTTCTCCGGCGCGAACATCAAGGTGCTGCAGGTGATCCAGGATCAGCACATCCCGGCGCTGACCGAGGGTAGCGATGGGGGCGCGTACTTTGCGCGCGATCCCGGCCGGCGAGCGCCGCACAACCTCTACACGGACGGCAACCGCCTCGCGCAGGGGGTCAGTAAGTACGCGCCACGCGTCACCTACGTGCTGCCGTCACCTGGCGAGCCCGCTGCCAGCCCGGCGCCCGCGGTGGCCAACCGCATCGTCTTCGACCAGACCAATTCCCACCGCGTGATCTACACCTACTCAGCCGCGGACAGCGCCTACGCTTACAGCACGGCCCTCGGAGCGCTCGTGGACCAGGACACGGGTCAACCGATCAAGCCCGTCAATGTCATCGTGATCCAGGTCGCGCATCACGACGCCGGCTTCACCGACGTCAACGGTGCGCCGGCCGTCGACTTCGACCTCCAGGGGACCGGTCCGGCTGATGTCTTCACCCGGGGCCACCACTACGCGGCCACCTGGGACCTGACGAATCCCGAGCTGCCCCTGAAGATCGTCGGTGCCGATGGCAAGGTGATGCACCTTCCCGCCGGACTGACCTGGATGCACCTGGTGGATCCGGGGACACCGATCACGGCGTCCTGACGTACACTCGGAACAACAGGCGCTCGAAGGCCGGCTACCGCGAGGTTGCCGGCCGTTTGTTTTTTCATCTAATGTATTGCCATGGTCATCACGACTCGTTTCGAGCTGGGTGCCCCGATCGAGTCGGCCTGGGCATACCTCCTCGACGTGCCGAAGATCGCCCACTGCGTCCCGGGCGCGTCCCTTACCGACGTGATCGACGACAAGACGTATGCCGGCAAGGTCGAGGTCAAGCTCGGGCCGATCGGCGTTTCGTACAAAGGCCAGATCACGATCGAGAGCATGGATGCGACCACGCACACGGTGCATGTCAAGGCCCAGGGCGCAGAGACGCGAGGCCGAGGCGGCGCCTCCGCCACGATGACGGCGCAGCTGCAGCCGAGTGAGAAGGGGACGAGCGTGGTGATGACGACCGATCTGGCGGTGAGCGGCGTGGTGGCTCAGTTCGGACGCACTGGCATCATGCAGGAGGTCGCCCAACGGATGGCGCAACGCTTCGCCAGTTGCGTCGACCAGGAGCTCAAGGCCGCGACCCCAGCCCGCTGATCGCCGGCATCCTGCTCGCGGCCGGGCAGTCGACGCGGTTCGGACGCCAAAAGCTGCTCGAACCGTGGCGTGGTGAGCCGCTGGTCCGGAAGACCGCTCGCTGCTTCCTGGAGGCCGGTCTTCGACCGCTCGTTGCCGTTGTGTCGCCCGACCCTCGCCTGGTTGAGGCTCTCGCTGGCCTTCCTTTGACGACGGTCGAGAACGCCCATCCTGAAAACGGCATCAGTAGCTCGATCGCCATCGGCCTGCGGGCGCTGCCGGAAATGACGGATGCCGCCTTGATCGGCGTGGGCGACCAACCCTACCTCACCGCGGAGGCCATCCTGGAACTGGTCCACGCGTTCTCGCCGGGGCGAATCATCGTCCCTCGGTGGGGCGACCATCGCGGCAACCCGCCGGTCTTCGATCGTCGGTTCTTTCCCGAGCTACTGGCCCTGGACGGAGACGGCGGTGGTCAGCGGGTGATCGCGGCACACGCCGACGCGGTGACCGAGGTCTCGTTGCCTGCCAGGATGGGCGACGATATCGATCGCCCTGAAGAGTGGTCCGATGATTAGGCGATCGCGGTGCGGACCTGGCCGTAGCCGGCACTCAGGACCCAGAGCAGACAGCCCAGCACCATGGCATCGAACCGCCACCCGTAGATACCCCCCGCCGTGGCCAGATTGTCGAAAAGCGAATGCAGGGTGCTCATGTTCGGTTCCTTCGCTGGCTCCAGCATCGCGCTGCTGGATGAGCGCAGGCTCTGAGCCGGATGAGAGGACGCTGAGAAAGTGACCGGAACGCTGAAAGCCCGTCCGGCCGAGCCGCGAGACGCGGCTGCCCAGCAGGACTAACCGGCCGAGCGCGCCCGAGGGACGGTGTCGGCGCCGGTCTCGTCGACGAGGCGCAGGAATCGATTGACCAGATCCGCATCCCATTGCTTGCCGGCACCCTGCCCCAGCATGCGGATCGCCTCCTCCCTCGTGCGGCGCCGTCGGTAGGGACGGTCGCTGGTCATCGCGACGAAGGCGTCGGCGATGGCGATGATCCGGGCGAACAGGGGAATTTGATCGCCCCCGAGACCGTCAGGATAGCCGGCACCGTCAACCCGCTCGTGGTGATGGCGGACGGCCGGAAGTAATAGCTCGGCGCTTGGCAATGGCGCGAGGATCTCCTCGCCAACGATGGGGTGCCGCTTCACCTGACTGAACTCTCCCGGATCGAGCGGGCCCTCTTTGGCGAGGACGCCGACTGGAACGCTCAGGGTGCCAACGTCGTGCAGCAGGGCGGCTTTGTAGAGGAAGGTGAGCTGGTCGTCTGGCAGGCCGATCGCGGTACCCAATTGCATGGCCCAATGGGCGACCTTCTCGGCAAGGCCGGCGCTGCTGTGGTCGCGATCCTCGACCGCGCGGGCGAGCGAGAGAACGATTGCTTCGAGCTCATTGATCTGGCTCTTCAAACGCGTGATGCGAAGCTGTGCGCGCACCAGCGGCAGCAATGTCGCTCGCTCCACCGGCTTAACGGCGACGTCGTCCGTCCCCGCGTCGACCGCCCGCTGGCGCAGCAACTCGTCGGCCGCCGCAATCAGCAGCACGACCGAGGTGTCACGGGTTGCGGGCGCCAGCTTGATCGCCCGGCAGACTTCGATGCCGTCCATGTCGGGCAGTGCCGCCTCGCAGAGCACGAGATCCACCGGGTGCGCGGAAACCATCCGCAGGGCCGCGGCACCGTCCCTGGCACTGATCACGCGATGCCCGGCCGTCTCGAGGTGGATGCGCAGGTCACGCTCGCTGACTGCGTCGTCTTCGGCCACCAGTACGGTGGCCGTCGTATCGTCCGCCGGCTCGCGCCGGGAGGAGCTCATTTACCGAGCAGTGCTGGCAGCTTGCTGAAGTCGCGCTCGGCCGCCATCCGCATGAACGAAAATGCCCGGTCGTCCTCGCCACGCCTCCGGAGGATGTCGGCGTACAACGCGCACACTTCGGCCAGCTTGCCGGCGGCGTTCCGCTCCCTGAGCAGCCGCAGGGCGAGTGCAAAATGGCGGTTGGCGACGATTGGGTGGCCGCGACGCTCGGCCGCCTCCCCCTCCATCGCGGCGGAAAGGGCCAGGTGCAGGTGATCGCCCGAGCGCTCGGACGCGTGGCGTGCTTCTCGGGCGTGTGCGATCGCCTCGTCCAGCTTGTCTTCGTCGAGGTCGTAGCGGGCCAGGGCACCGGCGGCCACGCCGACGACGAAGTCATCTCCCAGGTCGCGTCCGCGCACCAGGCAACGTTGCTGGTAGTCCCGTGCCTGGGTCAGCCGGCCCGCGCTGTAGTGGACGTCGCCAATGTTGTTCAAGATGCGATTCGCCTCGCGCTCCTGCTTGATCCGCCCGTGGATTTCGAGGGCGCGATTGCAGTGTTCGATCGCCTGCTCAAGCTGGCCCTTCGCTCGCGCTGTGATGCCAAGCCCCATATGCGCATTCGCGATTCGCAGCAAACTTTCGGCATCGGTGGCGGCTTCGAGGGCTCGCGCCAGGTAGGCATCGGCCTGATCGATCTGCCCCAGGGCATAGCAGGCGCGGCCGAGGTTGCTGAAGACGCGGGCCCGCAATCCCGGATCAGCCTGTTTGGAACGGTCGAGCCAGTGGACGGCGCGCAGGTCCGCTTCGACGGCGCTCACGAACTGCTCCTGTTGCGCGAGGACGGTGCCCATCTCCGCGTAAATGGCGGCATTGAGCTCCGGATCATCGGGTGGCGCGGCCGCCGCCGCGGCTTGATGCGCGACGAGCGCCTCCGCTGGCAGCTCGAGGGCGTCGAGGGCCGTGCCTTTGATCCGTTGCAGATCGGCGCGCTCGTTGGCGGTGGTTGGATGGGAGGCGGCCTCTTCCACCAGGGCCAGCGCGCGGGCCGGCTCCTTCGCCTTCACGGCCAGCTCGGCGCTCTTGCGCAGGTAGGTGACCTCCATCGGCAATCGGTCGCCCGTGAAATGGCCGAGCGGCAGCTGGAGTCGTTCCGCCATCAGGCGGAGCTTGGCCAGCGATGGGGTAGCGCGGTGGCGCTCGATCTGGCTGATGAAGCCCTTGGTCGCCAGGCCTTTCGCCAGCTGTTCCTGGGTCAGCCCGCGCGCCAGCCGGGCCTCCCGAAGACGCTCCCCGACAGAGTTCATCCGACGCTCATGAGTATAGCTTCACTAAACCCGTGCGCGGAAAGTATATTGACACCAAATTGATCCGGGTGTTAGATTCCGGCTAATCGGTCGGAGCGCCCGGTAACCCGAAGGAGGGTGCTCATGAACCGGATGGTCGCCTTTTTCGTCGCCGTCGCTGCTCTCGTCGTCGCTGTCGCCGACTCCTTTCCAGGAGGCCACTAAGACGGTTCCGGGGGGCTTGCACAAGGCGCTTGCCTCCGGGCAAGCGCCTTCTTTTCGCGTCTAGGGTGACGCGCGGGGCGTCGCCCCACGCGAGCCGCTCTTTATCGCGATGCGAGCGTTTGAGACGCTAGGGGGAGGCCTTGGGGGAGGCGCTGGGCGACGGGCTCGCCGGCTGAAGCGCGGCGAGCTGCCTCAGGATGTCGCCGACGATCTTGATCTCTTGGGCGTAGCCGACAAAGTCGCCCTTCGTCAGGTCTGTCTGCGCCTGGTCGTAATGAGCCTTGGCGGAGGCGATCAACTGGGCCACCGTGCCGCTGGGCGGCGCGCTGGGACCTGAGGGGGTGGACGGCGTTGCGGTACCAAGCAGGGACGCCAGCGCCTTGTCGAGCGTGTCTTCCATCACCACGTTCTGCCCAGTGGCCGCGATCACTTTCTTCAACTGCGGAATGGGAACGTTGGTTGCCTCCAGGTAAATCGGCTCGATGTAGAGCAGGGAGCTCTCGATCGGCAGTACCAGCAGGTTGCCGCGGATCACGCTCGATCCGGACGCGTTCAGCAGCGCGAACTGTGACTTGATCACCGGAGCTTGATCGATGTTCGACTCGACCTGCTGCGGGCCGACCACCAGGCTGTCCTTGGGGAAGCGGAAATCGAAGAGGGTCCCGTAGTCGGGTGCATCGGAGCGCGCCGCCAGGTAGGCGATCATGTTCGTCTTCCCGTTCGGCGTGTAGGGCAGGATGGTGACGAACTCTTCCTTGGACTCGCCCGGGAGCCGGCTGATGACGAAGAAGGGACGCATCGGTAAGGGGCCGCTGGCCTGCTGCTGGTTCTCCTTGGCGATGTTCCAGAGGTCCAGACGCGAGAAGAAGTCTCTGGGGTCGGTCATATGGAACAGCGTGAACCGTTCCGCCTGCAGATTGAAGAGGTCGCGGGGATAGCGGATATGCGCCTGCAGACCCGACGGCATCTGGCTGAACGGCTTGAACAGTCCCGGGAAGATCGCGCCGTAGGTGTTCGCGATCGCATCCTTGCTGTCGATCTGGTAGAAGGTCGTGGTGCCGTCATAGGCATCGACCACGACCTTGACGGAGTTTCGCGCGTAGTTGACATTGAAAAAGGGGCCACCCAGGTCTGGCGCCATCTCGCTGTAGGGGTAGTGGTCGGTCACCGTGAACCCATCCAGGATCCAGTAGACGCGGCCGTCGACCACCACCACATAGGGGTCCTGGTCGAAGCGCAGAAACGGTGCGAGCGCCGCGACCCGGTCCTGGACGGCGCGGTTGAAAAGAACCTGGGTCTGGGCGGTAAGCTGCGGGCTGATCAAAACGTTGATATCGCCGAAGCGGACCGCGAACGCCAGGCTGCGCAGCCCCGAGGATAGCGGCACCCCCGTCTTGCCGGTCCAGTGGGTGAACCGGTCCGTCTCCAGCGGATAGTCGAACTCCGCCTGCTTCGAATCCGCCAGCACGTAATCGGTGGTGTGCCTCCCGAAGTAAATTCCCGGCTGGGTGACCTCCGGCATGCCGGCGGGAGGGATGTCCTTGAGCGTCAGAACCGGATAGCCCTGGGCGGTGGCCTCGTTGGCACGGGCGGCGATCACCCCGTAACCATGGGTGTACTGCAACTTGAGGTTGACCCAGTTCTTGACTTCCGGCGGCAGGTTTTCTGGCTTGAGCTCGCGCGCCGCGAGCAGCAGCTGCAGGTACTGGCCGCCGAGCTGGTAGCGGTCGACCGCCACCTCGTTCGGGTAGAACTGGTAGTAGGTGCGCAGGCTCTGGATGTTCTCCAGTGTCTGTGGCAGCGCGAGCTGCGGGTCCCAGAGACGCGCGTTCTGCACCGTCTGGGGATTGCGAGCCACCGCATCAGCGGTCAGCGTGTCCGTCGGCGTGAAGGGCCGATCGGCGATGTCCGCCAGCCCGTAGGCCTGGCGGGTGAAGTCGATCTCGTTCTTGATGTAGGGGGTCTCACGGGAGAGCTGGCTGGGCACCACCTGGAACTGCTGGATGACGCCGGGGAAAACGACCGTCAAGATGAAGGCCGCCCCCAGCCAGACGACCAGTGCCGCCGCCAGGGCGGTGAGACGGGCGCCGACGGCATTGACGAGCAAGCCGATGGTGATCAACACCATCAGCACCGTCATGATCCAGTAGGCGGGAACGCGGGCGGCGAGGTCCGCATAGCCGACGCCATACACGAAGCCGCGCTTGCTCAACAACAGCTCGTACAGGTCGAGCTGGTAATGGACGGCCCAGAGGGCGGCAAAGGCCGCTGACAGGACGGACAGGTGGCGCACGGCCCGGGGCGGCAGCAGCAGGGTCTGGAAGCTCGACCTCGAGGCATAGAGGCCGGCTACCGCCAGGATCATCAGGATGACCACGCCCAGCAGCCAGCCCCAGAGCAGGCGATAGAAGGGGAGGGTGAAGACGTAGAACGAGACATCCCGATGCCAGATCGGGTCCTGCACGTTGAAGGGCTTCTGGTTGAAGAAGGCCAGGATGGTCTGCCACTGTCCGGCCGCGATCCGGCCGAAGAGGAGGCCGAGGAGGAAGACCGCGAGCAGGGCGAGGATGGTGGAGGGCGCCGTGAGCGGGCGCTGTCGGATGCCGATCGACGACAGCCGCCGGCCGGTGTTGGCGTTGAGGGCCAACAGCACATTGGCCCCGCCGATCACCCAGAAGAGGATGGCGAAGATAAAAAATGACCAGATCTGGGCGGTAAAGCGCGTCCCGAACACGCCGCCATAGCCGAGCGCGCGGAACCACAGGTAGTCGGTGTAGAAGGTCGCGAACGGCTTTAGCAAAAACAGAAGCAGCAGGAAGACCGCGATGAGGCTGATCCAGAAAACCCCCCGTCGGGAGACCCGGATCGCGGGGAAGCTGGGCTCGGTCGGCAGGCGGCCGAAGGGCGTCTCGCCGCCCTCGAAAAATCCGCGCGGAGGGCGCCTAGACACGGACGAACGCGGTGCGCCTCGGGTACGGTGCGGTGCTACCCACCTCTTCTTCTATCCGCAGGAGCCGATTGTACTTCGCGACTCGCTCGGAGCGTGACGGGGCACCGGTTTTTATCTGGCCGGCCCGGGTGGCGACCGCCAGGTCGGCGATGAAGGTGTCCTCGGTCTCGCCCGATCGATGCGAGATCACAGTGCTGTAGCCGGCTCCACGAGCGGTGGCCATGGTTTCCAGGGTTTCGGTCAGCGTGCCGATCTGGTTGACCTTGATCAGGATGCTGTTGGCAATACCGTTCTCGATGCCGCGGCGAAGGCGCACGACGTTGGTGACGAAGATATCGTCGCCGACCAGCTGCACACGTTTCCCAAGCTTGCTCGTCAATAACCGCCAACCCTCCCAGTCGTCTTCGGCCAGCCCGTCCTCGATGGAGATGACGGGGTAGCGATCGATCCAGCCGGCCCAGCGATCGATCAGCTCCCCGGCCTCAAGGCTCAGCCCCTCGCCGGTGAGCTCGTAGTGGCCTTCGCGGTAGAACTCGGAAGCCGCGGGGTCCAGGGCGATGAAGAGATCCCTGCCCGGCTGGTGCCCGCTGCGCTCGATGGCCTCGACCAGCAGCCGCATGGCGTCCTCGTTGGCGTCGAGCTGGGGGGCGAACCCGCCCTCGTCGCCCTGGCCGGTGCTCAACCCGCGTTGGTGCAGGATGTCCTTGAGCGCGTGAAAGACCTCGGCCCCCCAGCGGAGTCCCTCGGAAAAGCTTGGAGCGCCGGCCGGCACCACCATGAATTCCTGGAAATCGACCTTTGTCTGCGCATGCCGTCCGCCGTTGAGGATGTTCATCATCGGCACCGGCATCGCCAGCTCGCCGCCCGCGGCAAGATAGCGATAGAGGGGTTGCCCCGCTGCCAGCGCCGCGGCACGGGCGGCGGCCAGGGACGCGCCCAGCACCGCATTGGCGCCCAGGCGTGATTTGTTCGCCGTCCCGTCGAGGTTGATGAGCCGCTCGTCGATGCCCCGCTGGTCAGTCGCGTCGGCGCCCCGCAGCGCCCCCGCGATTTCTTCATTGACATGGCCGACGGCTTTGAGGACGCCCTTGCCGCCGTAGCGGCTCTTGTCGTCGTCGCGCAACTCGACCGCCTCGTGAGCGCCCGTCGATGCGCCCGACGGCACCGCGGCCCGCCCAAATTGCCCCGACTCCAGCACCACGTCGACCTCGACCGTCGGGTTTCCTCGCGAATCGAGGATCTCCCGGCCGTGGACGCGGGCGATGCGGGCTGCGGTCACAGGTCCTCGTCGTCCATGCCGTCCGCGCCATCGGGGCCGGCGCCTTCCATCTCGCCGACCACCTGGTCGAAGTCCTCGCCCAGCTCGTCGCCTCCCATCTGCTGTCCCATCTTCTTCGCCCAGCGCGCCATGCTCCTGGGGTCGTTCTCGTCGACGTCGGAAAGGTCGCTGTCGCTCAGCCGGTCCAGCCGGCTGTCCTCCGAGAGGACCTGGGCGGTCCGCGAGATCAGGCGGGTGAGGTGGCGCCCGCCGCAGAGGGGACAGGCCGGCGATTCCTCGACCGCCGTCAGGCTCTTGAAGAAGATGGAGGGCCGCTTGCCGCAGTCGGCGCAGCGATACTCGTAAATGGGCATCGGTCGCCCTAAACTTAGCGCATGGCAGAAGAGCATCAGCATTCCGAAGGCACCGAGCGCGTCCGCGAGGCCATCCGCGACGGCTTCACCATCATGCTGGGCGCGGCCAGCTGGGCGTTCGAGATGGGCGACCGCATGATCGACACCTGGCTGCGCCAGGGGCACATCAGCCGGGAGGAGGGCCGCCGGCGGTTCGACGAGTTCGCCACTAGCACCCGTCGTCGGGGGGAGGATCTCGGCCGCCGCGTCTCCGAGAGCATGCGGTCTTCGATGCCGGTCGCGACCCGCGATCAAGTCGCCAGCTTGGAGCGGCAGGTCGCAGAACTCAAGCAGCAGATCGAATCGATGAAGAGCGCCGGCGCTGCGCCGTCGTCTTCAGGGCCGACCGCGACGCGCGAACGCTCTCAACCCTAGTCGTCGCCGCCCCCGCCGCCGCCTCCGCCCCCACAGTGCTTTTTGCACCGCGAGGATGGTGGTGGGGGTAGCTGGGACTGCGCCACCTGCTCCGTGCCGGGCAGCAGGAAGGCGACATAACCGTTCATGTTCAGCTGGCGCAGGCCGTCCGGAATGGCAAACCAGCTGTCCGGCTGGCCGTTGAGTGCCTCGGTCATGAAGCTATGGAAGATGGGAGCCGCGCCGACGATGCCGCTGACATTGCGCATCGGCGTGTGATCCGCGTTCCCTACCCAGACGGCGACTGCCAGGTTGGGCGTGAAGCCGACGGTCAGGTTGTCGCGGAAGTCGTTCGTCGTGCCGGTTTTGGCGGCGACGTGATGTCCGGGAATTACGAGATCGCTGTTCCGGCCGAATGCGAGCGACCGGTCGCGGTCGTCGGAAAGCATCTGCGCCATGATGAAGCTGACCTGCGGGCTGAGCGCGGGCTTGCCGTTTCCGCGCGGGTCAAAGCGGTAGAGCGTGCTGCCATCATGCGCCGCGATCCGCAGGATTGCCTGCGGGTGTTGGTAGGTGCCCTGCGCCGCCAGCGTGCCGGCGCCGGCGGCCATCTCGATCAGCGGCACTTCGTAACCGCCAAGCGTCAGGCTCGGCTGATAGCTGCTGGCCGGCTGGTTCAGCGTCGTCAGGCCCATGCGCCGGGCGACATCGACGACCCGATCGGTCCCCGTGCCCAGCTCGACCTTCACGGCCGGGATGTTGAACGAGTTGCCCAGGGCAAACGGGAGGGGCTGCCAACCGTGATAGCGGCCGTCGTAGTTGTGCGGCGTGTAGGTGCTGCCATCGGCGAGCCGGACACTGATCGGTTCGTCCAGCACCCAGGAGCCCATCGTGAACTTCTGCGACTCGACGGCGGCGGTGTAGGTGAAGATCTTGAAGGCCGAGCCGGGCTGACGCGGGATGATCGCCATGTTGTACTCCCCGCCCGGCACGTCGGCGCCCGCTGACCCGACCATCGCCAGCACCGCTCCGGTCTTCGGGTCGAGGGCGACCAGTGCGCCGTCGGTGACGTGCTGCGCCTGCAGCGCCATCACTTTCTCCCGCACCTGGCGCTCGGCGATCGACTGCAGGTTCCAATCGAGCGAGGTGATGACCGTCAGTCCGCCATTTTTGAGCAGCTCCTGGCCGTATGTTTTCTCCAGTTGCGAGGCGACCCAGTGCACGAAGCCGGGAGCTTTGACGTCGTCCGCCGTCGAGGGCTTTTGCGGGCTGAGCTTCTGCGCGTAGGCGGACTGCGCCTGGGCTGGCGTGATGGCGCGGCTGCGGACCATCGCGTCCAGGACGACTCGCTGCCGTGCCTTCGCCCCGATGAAGTTGGTGATCGGATCCAGCTCGGTGGGTGCCTGCGGCAGGCCGGCGAGGAAGCTCGCCTCCGGCAAGGACAACTGGCTCGCGGGTTTGCCGAAGTAGGTCCGCGCCGCGGCCTCCACACCGTACGACCGATTGCCGTAATAGATCCGGTTCAGGTACGCCTCGAGGATCTGTGCTTTCGAGTACTGATGCTCGATTTCGACCGCGAGGATCGCTTCATCCAGTTTGCGCAGGACCGAGCGGTCCTCCGAAAGGTAGATGTTCTTGACGAGCTGCTGGGTGATCGTGCTCCCGCCCTGGTTGAAGCGATGATGCAGCAGGTCGTCGAGTCCGGCCTGGCCGGTGCGCAGCAGGTTCAGGCCGCCATGCTGGTAGAAGGTGCGGTCCTCGACGGCGATGGTCGCCTGCTGCATCGCCGCCGCCACCTGGCTGAGGGGCACGATGTGCCGCCGCTCCGAACCCTGGTGGATCTCCGCCAGCAGGACGGTTCCCGTCCGGTCGTAGATCCGGGTCGAGAGCGGCAGGCGGGCGGTGCTCAGATTGGCGGTGGAAGGGAGTCCGGCCCAGACGTAGAGCAGACCGGGAAGGACCACCAGGACAATGGCCAGCAGCACAGACGGAACCACCATCCAGGGCCGGAACCGGAATGGCCGCCTGGAGGCGACCGCTCGGCCACAGCGCGAGCAATACCGGCTATCGGGCTTAAGCCCATCGCCGCAGTCAGGGCAAAACGATCCAGTATACCTGCGAGCCATTGACGCATTAGATTATAGGGAGAGACTCAGGTAGCCTTTTTCTCCGAATCAGCAGACCCCGACGTCGATTAGCCGACCCGGCGGTGCCCTACGCCACGGTGGCGCCGAGTACCCCCTTGATATGGGCCAGCGACCAGTGCTGGACCTCGTCGCCGGGGTGGCCCGGGGCATCGAACGTCTCCACGGCCGAGGCCGGCACGACCACCCGGTAGTCGCGGTTGCGCAGGTCGGCGACGGTGTGCAGCACGCAAATGTCGGTGCAGACACCCACGACCGTGACCTGCTCGGGTTGGGCGGCGAGCAAGCGGGCCCCGAGGTCGGTCTCGAAGAAACCGGAGTAGCGCCGCTTGCGGATCAGGGTGGCCTCGTGGAGGAGTGGCTGGAGCTCGGGGACGACCTCGGATTCTGCCGTCCCGCGCACGCAGTGCACGGGAAAGACCTCGAACTCACGGTCGTTCGGGTCGTGCGTGTCCGCCAGGAAGATCAGGTGGTCGCCCGCCCGCCGGCGCTCCTCGATGACCTCCCGGATTTTAGGGATCGCGGCGTCGCAGCGAGGCGAGGCGAGGTTTCCCTGTTTGCAGAATCCGTTGAGCACATCGACCACGATCGTGACGTTCGGCATGGCTAGATCACCGGCTCGAGCCGCGGGTTGGGGCGGTAGCGGCGCCCGGCCTTGGCACAGGGCCGACCCTCGACCATCACGACGTCCGCCGTGAAGTCATAGGTCCCCTGGAAAAAGGCGCTGCCGACCCCATACGCATCGACCGGCACCCGCTCGCGCTCGAAGCGCTGAATCTTCTCGACGTTGAAGCCGCCGCTGGCGACGATCTTGACGTGCTCGAAGCCTTCGCGGTCGAGGGCGCGCCGAACCAGGTGGCACAGTTGGGGGTTGACACCGCGCGGGTCGAAGTCGCCCATCAGTTTCTGGACACTGACATCGACCATCGTCTCCGAGGTGTCGAGGCGAACGCCCCACAGCCGATCCTTGAGCGCGCGCGCGACCTCGAGGGAAGTCCGCACGCAATCGTTCTCCCAATCGGCGAGAACGACCAGATTTGTCGACGCCTCCATGTACTCGGCGTATTTCTGCGCCGCCAGCACGGTGTCGCCGTTGTAGGCGGCGATCAGCCCGTGCGGCACCGTTCCGATCGCCCGGCCACCCCACCATGACGCCTGCGCGTCCGTCGAGACACCGATTGCCCCCGAGACGTGGGCCGCATAGCCGTCGCCGGTCTGGACCAGGTGGTGGTCGTGACGGGCCGGGAAGAACATGATCTGCTTGCCGTTGGCCGCCTCCACCACGCGCCGAACGTTGGTGGCGACCTTGGTCCGGCGCGAGAGCACGCCGAGGTAGACGGTCTCCAGGCGGGCAAAGAGCGAATAGTCGCCCTCGATGGTCATCGTCGTCTCCCAGGGCGCCGCCTCGTCGCCGTCGTAAAGCGCATGGACTCGGAGCTGCGAGAAGTCCTCCGAACAAAGCTTGACGATCGCGATCGCTTCGTCCATGCCACCCACGACGGCCTGATTCTTCTGGAAGACCTGCATCAGGACGTGCGGATGGCGGTTGTCCGCGCCGAGCACATCGACGGTTCGGTTGAAGTAGACGTCGCTGTAATAGCCTTCGCGGATCCGCTCGACCGGGAGCCGAAAGACCGATGCGTCGAGACGCTCGCGTTTACGCGTTGGGGCTTGGGTCACCGTTTCCGTGGCCACGGTAGTGGTTCAGATATTAGGCGCCGATCTTGCGATATCGCTGGTAGCGCTCCTCGACCAGGCGATCGATGTCGATCGCCTCGAGCGCGCCGAGATGGCGCCGCAGGGCCGCGCCGGCGGCGTCGGTCGCCACACCGTAGTCATTGTGGGCACCGCCCGGCGGCTCGGGCACGATCTCATCCGCCAGGCCGAGTCGTTTCAAATCCGCGGCCGTCAGCTTGAGCGCGTCGGCCGCTTCGACCTTGCGGGCAATGTCGCGCCAGAGGATGGAGGCGCAGGCCTCGGGCATAGCGACGCTATAGATCGAGTGTTCCATCATCAGGAGGCGATCGCCGACGCCGATGCCGAGCGCCCCGCCGCTGCCGCCTTCGCCGATCACCAGCGTCACGATCGGGGCACGCGCCTGGGATAGCGCTACCAGGTTGTCCGCGATCGCCCAGGCGATGCCACGCTCCTCCGCGCCCGCGCCGGGAAAGGCGCCGGAGGTATCGACGAAGGCCAGGATCGGAAACTGGAATCGTTCCGCCTGCCGGATCAACCGGAGGGCCTTGCGATACCCCTCGGGGTTGGCCATGCCGAAATTGCGCATCGCCCGTTCCGCCGTGGTGCGGCCCTTCTGCTGCGCGATCACCATGACGGTCTGCTTGTCGAGGGCGGCCGGCCCGCCGATGATCGCGTGGTCGTCACCGAAGACGCGATCACCGTGCAGCTCGAAGAAATCGCTGAAGATCGCGTGGATGTAATCGAGCGCGTAAGGCCGGTCCGGGTGCCGGGCGAGCTCGACCTGCTCCCAGGTGGCTGCCGCGACCGATCCGTTGTCGCTCACCGGGGGGTAACGGACGCGGGCGCGGGCGTCTCCGCCTGACGCGGTAGCTCGAATGCGGCGGCGATGCCGTTCCTCGTGTAGAGGTCGAGCAGTTGCCGCAAGACCGCTGGCAGCTCGGGCCGGGGCACGACGAGGTCGATCATGCCGTGAACCCACAGGAATTCCGCTGTCTGGAAACCCTCGGGAAGCGTCTCGTAGGTGGCTTGCTGGATGACCCGCGCACCGGCGAAGCCGATCATGGCGCCGGGCTCGGCGATGATGACGTCGCCCAGCGAGGCGAAACTGGCGGTCACGCCGCCCATCGTCGGGTCGGTCAGCAGCGAGATGTAGGGGATGCCGGCCGCGCCCAGCCGGCCGAGGGCCGCCGAGGTCTTCGCCAGCTGCATCAACGAGAGCATGCCTTCTTGCATCCGGGCGCCGCCCGACGCTGAGATGATGAGGAGGGGCAAACGGCCTTGCAGGGCACGCTCGATGCCGTTCGTGATCTTTTCACCGGTTGCTGCACCCATGCTGCCGCCCATGAAGGCGAAGTCGAGGCAGACGATGACCAGCCGGTGACCGGCCAGTATCGCTTCGCCCCAGATGACCGCCTCGTTGGCACCCGTGGCGGCTCGGCTCTGTTCGATCCGCTTGGTGTAGGGCTGCGAGTCTTTGAAGCCGAGGACGTCCTTGGCGATGATCTCCTGATCCTCTTCTCGGAAGGAGCCCGGCTCGACCAGCATCGCGATCCGCTCGGGGGCGCGCAGGCGGAAGTGGTAGCCGCAGCGATAGCACACGCCCAGGGCCGCCGTCAGGCGGGCGGGCTCGAGCGAGGTATCGCACTTGGGGCAGGTGAGCCGGTCGACCTCTTCGCCGACGCCGGCACGCGGCGACGGCAGAGCGACATACCGCGTTTTCGGACGAAACATGGGTTAGGCCGCGGCCCTGACGGGCGCGCCTTCCCATTTGATGACGCAAGCACCCCAGGTCAGCCCGGAGCCGAAGCCGACGAGGACGAGATGGTCGCCCGTTTTCAGCCGGCCCGCGGCCAGCGCGTCTTTGAGGGCGAGCGGGATCGAGGCGGTCGACGTGTTGCCGTAGTTGGCAATTTCGTTGACCATCACGTCGGCGCCCACACCCAACCGCTTGCCGGCCGCTTCGATGATGCGGGCATTGGCCTGGTGCGGGACGATCAGCTTGACGTCCGCCAGCGGGACGTTGGCCTTCTCCAGCGCCTGCAGCGTCGCCTGGGCCAGGATCTCGGTGGCGAAGCGGAACACCTTGCGACCGTCCATGCGGATCTCCGGGCGGCCGCGGCCTTCCGGGCCGTCGGCGCCCGGTGCGACATAGATGAGGTCGCCGCCGGAGCCGTCCGATCCCAACACACAGGACTTGATGCCGGCCCCGTTCGAGCTCGGCCCCAACACGACCGCGCCCGCGCCGTCACCGAAGACGACGCACGTGCCGCGGTCCTTGAAGTTGATGATCTTGGTGAGCGTCTCGCTGCCGATCACGATCGCTTGCTTCGCCTCGCCGCCACTGACGAAGCGGTCGCCAATGCTCATCCCGTAAAGGAAGCCGGTGCACGCCGCCTGCACATCGAAGGCGGGGCCGTGAGCGCCCAGCCGCTCCTGCACCCGCGACGCGACCGAGGGGAACATCGAGTCGGGCGTGGACGTGCTGCACACGATGAGGTCGGTGTCCTGCGGGCGCAACCCGGCTGCGGCCAGCGCGTCCTTCGCGGCTTCCGCGGCCAGGTCCGTGGCGGTCTCGTTGACCGCGGCGATCCGCCGCTCATGGATACCCGTCCGCTCGCGGATCCAGGTGTCGGACGTTTCGACCATTTTCTCGAGGTCGGCGTTCGTCAGGATGCCGGACGGAACATAGCTGCCGACCGACTTGATGCTGGTAAGCATGCGTCTCCCCGGCTAAAGAATCTGGCTGACCAGTATATACCGGCATCCTCAGACTGGTTACGCTTTTTCACTGACCGTCAACAAGACCGTTGCTGCCCCCAACGGGGCGTGTTTCAGGCGAGGATGGTGACCTGGAAATGCCGCTCGCGCGGACCGTCGAAGTCGGCGAAGTAGATCCCCTGCCAGCGCCCGAGTGCGAGACGCCCATTGCGCACCGGCACCGTCTGCGAGCTGCCCACCAACGTGGCTTTGATGTGTGCCGCCGCGTTGCCCTCCGCGTGCCGGTAGCCGTTCTCCCAGGGCACGAGCGCCTCGAGCGTACGCAGGATGTCGGAGAGCGCCTCGGGGTCCGCGTTCTCGTTGATGAAGACCCCCGCGGTCGTGTGCGGCACGTACACCTGGCAGAGCCCGGTCTGGACGCCGCTCTCGCGCACCACGTGTTGCACTCGCTCGGTGATCTCGATCGCGTCCGCGCGCTTGCCCGAGCGGACCTCGAGGATGTCGGTTTTCGCGGCGCTCCCCATGCACGACATCGTAACAACGGATCCCCCGGTCTCCCAAGTTGGAGACCGGCACCCGATAATGGCGCAACGTGTCACGCGACCTACCGATCGGGAACGGCGCCCTGCTGGTCAACTTCGATCGCAACTACCAGCTGCGCGACATCTACTACCCGCGCGTCGGCCAGGAAAACCACACCAGCGGCGAGCCGTGCCGCTTCGGGATCTGGGTGGATGGACGGTTCGCCTGGCTCGACGACCCGGCCTGGTCTCGCAACCTCGTTTACCTTCCGGATACCCTGGTTACGAACGTCACCCTTCGTCATCCGGATCTCACGCTCAGCCTGACCGTCAACGACATGGTCGACCTGGGACGCGACCTGCTGCTGCGTAAGGTCACGGTCCTGAATGAAGGGCCGGAGCGAGAGGTCCGCCTCTTCTTTCATTTCGACTGGCACATCTACGGGACCGACGTCGGCGACACCGTCATGTACTACCCGGCGGTCAAGGGGCTGGTCGCCTACAAGGGCCAGCGCTGCTTCGCCGCCTGCGGCCAGGTCGGTGACCGCATCGGGCTGGACGGCTACGCCTGCGGTAAAAAGGACGTCGGGGGCGCGCAGGGAACCTGGCGGGACGCCGAGGATGGCGAGCTCGGCAACAACCCGATCGAGCAGGGATCGGTCGACATGACGCTCGCGCTCAAACTGGGCCGCATCGCGCAGGGACAGCAGGGCATCGCCTACCAGTGGCTGATCGCCGCGCGCAACCTCGCCGAGCTGCAGACGGTCGCCGACGTCGTCACCCTGCGTGGACCAGAAGCATTTCTGGTGCGCACGCGGTCGTACTGGACGGCGTGGGTCAACAAGGAAGAGCGCGAGTTCGCCGATCTGTCGCCAGAGGTCGCCGACCTCTTTCGCCGCAGCCTGCTGGTGGTGCGCACCCAGATCGACAGCGGCGGCGCCGTGCTCGCCGCCAACGACAGCGACATCATCAAGTTCGCCCGTGACACCTATAGCTACATGTGGCCGCGGGACGCCGCGCTGGCGGTCTACGCCATGGACCAGGCCGGCTATGTCGACGTTCCCCGGCGGTTCTTCGAGCTCTGCGCACGGATCGTCACCAAGGAGGGCTACTTCCGCCACAAATACACACCGGCGGGCGACCCCGGAAGCAGCTGGCATCCCTGGGTCGATGCCACGGGGAAGCCGCAGTACCCGATCCAGGAGGACGAGAGCGGGCTGGTCCTCTTCGCCCTCTGGCAGCACTACGACCGCCACAAGGACTTCGAGTTCTTCAAGGCCTACTACCGGCCGCTGATCATCCTGGTCGGCGATTTCCTGGCGAGCTACATCGACCCCCTCACCGGCTTGCCGCAGCCGAGCTATGACCTCTGGGAGGAGCGTCGCGGGGTGACGAGCTTTACCGTCGCGACCGTCTGGGCCGGGTTGCGGGCCGCGGCGAACTTCGCCGCGCTTTACGGCGAGACGACGCTGGCCGACCGCTACCGGGGCGTGGCCGACGGGATCAAGCAGGGAACGCTGAAGTTCCTCTTCGATGCCGAGCTCAACCGCTTCATCCGCCGCATCTATGTCAAACCCGATGGCACGACGGCGCGCGACCTGACGATCGACTCCAGCGTCTACGGGCTGTGGTACTTCGGCATGTTCGCGGCTGACGATCCACAGATCGTGAGCACGATGAAGGCGGTCTACGAGCGGCTCTGGTGCAAGACCGAGGTCGGCGGCATCGCCCGCTACGAGAACGATTGGTACTACCAGGTGAGCCAGGACATCGCCAACGTCCCCGGCAACCCTTGGTTCATCTGCACCATGTGGTACGGGCAGTGGCTCGTCAGCCAGGCGCGCACGCTCGACGATCTCAAGAAGGCGCGCGACGTCCTGGACTGGGTCGCTACCGCGGCCCTACCGAGCGGCGTGCTCTCCGAGCAGCTGGACCCCTACACCAAGGCCCCCGTCTCGGTCTCGCCCCTGACCTGGAGCCATGCCACCGTGGTGTCGCTGGTCAACGAGTACGTGCGCAAACGCAAAGCGCTAGCAGCCTAGGGCCAAGACCCGATGTTTCGCTTCGCCTCGCTTTGCTATTCTCGACTGCGTGCACAGCGTGCTGGCGGCGATCAAGGCTGACTTCGGCTGCCTGCTCGTTGCCGCGCTTTTCATCATCATCATGGCGTCGACGATCGTCTTCGCGACGATCCTGACGCCACCAGCCCATAACCCCTTCGTCTGATGGCTTCCTCCTTCAAACGTCTCATGGAGGACAGCCGCGAGATGTCACGGCGAAGCTTCCTCGCCATCACCGGCTGGGTTGGCTTTACCGCCGCCTCGGCGATCGCCCTCTACCAGAGTCTCAAGTTCGTCTATCCGAACGCCACCTACGAGGATCCGCCGGCCTTCAAAGCGGACGCACCCAGCACCTACGCAATCGGGTCGACGACCGTCCTCATCGACAAGCGGGTCGTCATCAATCACGATCCCAACGGCTTCTACGCGATCAGCCTGATCTGCACCCACCTGGGCTGCACGCCCCGCTACTTCCAGGACGTCACCAGCGACCTCGTCGACGCCGGCACCTCGATCTCCAAGGACCCCGATACCGGCCAGGAGGCGACCAAGGCCAACCCGGCGCTGCCCGGCTTCAAGTGTCCGTGCCACGGCAGCCGCTATTTCCGGGACGCGATCAACTTCTTCGGGCCGGCGCCTCGGCCGATGGACCGGGTCCATCTCGAAGTGGCGCCGGATGGGAAACTCTTGATCGATCGCTCCGTCATTGTGGACCGCACGTTCCGCCTGAAAGTCTGATCAGCTAACCGGGAGGGTTCATGACCGTAATCCGTGCGGCGCTTGACGAGATGTTCTCCGTCATCGGCCAGATGGTTGGCTCGGTCTTCCGCCACGGACTTCCGCTCACCGACAAGATCGCCGCCCGCACGGCGCTCACGAATTTCTTCCTTCACATCCATCCGGTCCGCGTGCGCCGCTCCTGGATCCGGATGTCGTACACGCTCTGCCTCGGCGGGCTGTCCTTCTTCCTCTTTATTGTGCTGACCGTCACCGGGCTCTTCCTGATGTTCTATTATGTGCCCTCCACTCAGCACGCCTACCAGGACATGCGCGACCTACAGTTCGTCGTCACCTTCGGCGGCGTCATCCGCAACATGCACCGCTGGGCGGCGCACGCGATGGTGATCACGGTCTGGCTGCACATGGCGCGCGTCTTTTTGACCGGCGCCTACAAGAAGCCGCGCGAGTTCAACTGGGGCGTCGGAACCCTCCTGCTGCTGATCACCCTGCTGTTGAGCTTCACCGGCTACCTGTTGCCCTGGGACCAGCTCTCCATCTGGGCCGTCACAGTCGGGACCAACATGGCGAAGTACGCGCCCATCGCCGGTCCATACACCCGTTACCTGCTGATCGGCGGGCGCGTGGTCGGTGACAACGCGCTGCTGCGGTTCTACGTGTTGCACGTCGTGGGGCTGCCGCTGGCGGCGTTCTTGCTGATGGTCGTCCACTTCTGGCGAGTCCGAAAAGATGGCTTCAGCGGGGGGCTGTAATTAGGCATGGCCACCGAAGCGCGCGACCGGATCGCCGCCCGCGAGCGGGTCGAACAACGCCGCCGCCAGGTGGAGGCACCGTCGACCGTCCGCGACGACAGCGAGGACGAGATGGTCGTTTCCTTCCCCGAGTTCGTCTTCAAAGAGTTCATCGCCGCGGTCGCCATGACCGTCTTCCTGATCATCGTCTCGATCTGGCTGCAGGCGCCCTTGCTGGGCAAGGCAAACCCAGGCATGACCCCGAACCCCTCGAAGGCGCCCTGGTACTTTCTCGGCCTGCAGGAGCTCCTCTCCCGCTTCCCGCCGCTGATGGCCGGCGTCGCCTTCCCGACCTTCGTGATCGTTCTCATGATCCTGGTGCCGTTCCTCGATCGCAACCCGAGCCGGCGGCCGTCGGAGCGGAAGGTAGCCATCATCCTGTTTGCGCTCTACACCACGATCGTGGTGGCGCTCGTCATCATCGGCACCTTCTTCCGCGGCCATGAGTTCATCTGGGATTGGGGCTGGGTGCTCGGCAACCCGCAGACCTGCGGAGGCAGGCCATGCTAGGGCGCGCCTTCCTGGTGGTGAGCGTCGCCTTCCTGGTGTTGCTCGGCTTCGCCTTCTACCAGGACCTGAGCCGGCCGTGGGCGCCGATCCAGGAAAAGTACGCGGCGCAGTATGGCCAGGACTTTCCCATCCAGGTGCAGCAGCTCTTCCCCAAGGTCCAGGTCAACGGCCAGTTCATGGTGGAGCGGTGCATCACCTGCCACGTTCCCGATGTCGCCAAGATCGGGCCGCAACAGGCGGCCGAGCGACTTGGTCCCAACCATCCGTCCGTGATCTCCGACTCCGTCTTCGCGAAGTACGGCCAGGAAACCCTGGTCTGCCGGCCGGCCACGGCGGCCGCGAGTCCGTCAGCCAGCCCGTCGCCGGCCGCCTCGCCCTCGGCAAAGGCCTCCCCCTCGGCCGCGGCCTCGCCCTCGGCGTTAGCGTCCCCCTCGGCCTCGCCCTCCGCGGCCGCAGCGACGACCTCCACCAGCTGCCTCGATCCACGGGCCCAGCCCTACTACGTGCTCGACGCCAACGGAAAGGTCGTCAACGATCCGTCGACCAATAAGCCGGTGGTGGCGCAGCTCACAGGCTTCATCCCGAATGCCTACAAGGGATTGGGGATCGACGAGAGCGGCTGCATTATCTGCCACAACGGCAACCGCCAGGCCACCGACCAGGCGGGCGCCCACCAGAACCTGGTGGCGAACCCCTTTGGGACCTTCGACAAGGCGCCGCAACTCTACGAGAACAACTGCGCGCAGTGTCACGGGGCGACGGGGGAGGGCGGGAAGGGGCCGCCACTCAATGACCAGAACCGGCTGGGATTCTTCAACGACGACTATTACTACCGCTGCATCTACCTGGGCAACACCGGCGAGGAACACAAGGGCACGATCATGCCGGCGTGGGGCGTCAACAAGCTGCTGCCGCAGCCGGTCAACGACAATATCAATCTGCTGGTGCACTGGATTCGGATGTGGCAGCAGTACGCGAGTCTGCCGTGAATCACCCCGTCGAATCTGCGATTCTCCGGGGACCCCGGTGAGACGCCAGCAGCTCAAGAACCTGATCGGCACCGCGCTCGCCTTCGTCGTGCTCGTGGGGTTCACCGCGCTGGTGATCCTGGCGGAGAACCTGCTCGACGTGACCAAGGCCCACAAGGCGGGTGGCTGATGGCGCCCGCCCTCGTCCAGCTCATCAACCTCACCCGTGACCCGGGGGCCGGCGATTTCTTCTTCGTGCTGGTCTGGGCCGTCTGCACACTGCTGCTGGTCGCCTACTACTGCTATCGGATGTTCCAGCGGTAGCCGTTCGAGCCCCTGTGGTCGAGCTTCATCGTCCCCCGGTCCTGACACCGCCCCAACGCCGGGCGAGTATCCGCCTGGCGACCTGGCTCTCGGCTGTGCCGGGCCTGGGTCAGCTGTACAACCGCCAACCGAAGAAGGCGCTGATCTTCGTGCTCGGGGTGGTGGGTCTCTTCCTGGTCACGCTGAACATCCCCGGCGCCACCGCCGAGCTGCTAGCGTTCTGGAAGCCGCGCGGCAGCGCGATGGTGCTGCTCTCGCTGCTGGTAGAGATGCTCTCGCTGCTCGTCTTCATGAGCACCTTCCTTCTCGCATTGACCTTCTGGTACGACGCCATGCACGACGCCCGCCGGACGGCGCAGGAGCGGAACGGCCAGCGGGAACCGGGCGGCCGGTGGTGGCTCTTCCACCGATGATCAGGGTTCGGGTCGGTACACTGTCGTGAGCTTGCCCGCGGTTACTGTCAGTCCGCTGGATTGCGCCGGCCCGAATGCCTGCGACATCGTCAGTGTCTACACCAGCATCTTCTGGCTCGCGATGGTGGTGCTGGTCATTGTCGGTGGACTCCTCGTCTACGCGGCACTGCGCTTCCGCCGCACCGACGATCACGAGCCGGCCCAGGTGCACGGCAGTCCCCGCCTGGAGATCCTCTGGACGGCCATCCCGGTGGTGATCGTGTCGTTTCTCTTCATCCGGACCACGCTGCGGATGGATTACGTGCGCAACGGGCCGCCGCCACAACAGACTATCCAGGTGACCGGCATCCAGTGGGCGTGGTCGTTCAAGTACCCGAACGGCAAGAGCAGCGTCACCAAATTGACCATCCCGACCGGCCAGGTCGTGCGGCTGCAGGTCACCAGCAAAGACGTGCTCCATTCCTTCTGGGTGCCGCGCCTGGGAGGGCAGATTTACGCCAAGCCCGGCTTTCAGAACAGCGGCTGGATCGAGGCCAGCCAGCCGGGCCAGTACTTCGGCCAATGCAATGAGCTCTGCGGGCTGAATCACTACTCCATGCTCCTGGAAGTGGACGCCGTGTCGGACGCGGACTACCAGGCTTTCCTGAGCGGCGCGGCCCCACCCGGCGGTGCCGTGGCAGAGAAGGTGAGTGGGGTGCCCGCCACTATCAACGTCGGCGAGACGGACGCGCTGAAGTTCGTGCCCGCGACGGTGAGCGCCAAGGTGGGCGACGTCATCGAGTGGAAGAACGACGGGACGGCGGTCCACAACGTGGTCTTCGACAACCAGCAGCTGCCCAGCTCGGACCCCATGAACCAGGGTGACACCTTCGAGGTCAAGTTCAGCAAGGCCGGCACCTACAGCTATGTCTGCAAATTCCACGAGGCCAACAACATGCGAGGAACCATCACGGTGAGCGGAGGATGAAGGAGGCACATGGCTAGCATCGCCCTGCCGCGGAGCGAACGCCGCCCCGCCGGCGGCATCATGTCGTGGCTGACCACGGTCGACCACAAGAAGATCGGGATCCTGTACCTCTACACGACCTTCTTCTTCTTCCTGGTTGGCGGCATCTTTGCGCTGCTGATGCGCACCCAGCTTGCGGTTGGGAACAATCACTTCCTTGCGCCGCAGACCTACAACGAGATCATGACCCTCCACGGGACGACCATGATCTTCCTCTGGATCATCCCGGTCTTCTCAGGCTTCGGGAACTACTTCGTGCCGCTGATGATCGGCGCCCGTGACATGGCCTTCCCGCGCATCAACGCCTTCGCCTTCTGGCTGATCCCGCTCGGCGGCCTGACGATGTACAGCGGACTTTTGACCAAAACCGGCGCGGCCGCCGCCGGCTGGACCGGCTACGTCCCGCTCACGGAGAAGGCCTACGCGATCGGGATCGGCCAGGACCTCTGGATCCTCGGGCTGCACATCCTGGGGATCTCCTCGATCATGGGCGCGATCAACTTCCTGGTGACCATCCACAACATGCGGGCCCCCGGCATGACCTGGTTCCGGCTGCCGCTGTTCGTCTGGTCGATCGAGATCACGGCCGCGCTGTCGCTGCTGGCCAGCCCCTTCCTCGCCGGCGTGCTCGGCATGGTGCTGATGGACCGCCAGCTCGGCACCCACTTCTTCACCCACGGGTCGGATCCCCTGCTGTACCAGTTCATCTTCTGGTTCTATTCGCACCCAGCGGTCTACATCATGATCCTGCCCGCCTTCGGGATCGTGTCGGAGGTCATCCCGGTGTTCAGCCGAAAACCGATCTTCGGCTACCGGGCGATGGCCTTCTCCATGGCCGCCATCGGCGTGCTTGGCTTCATGGTCTTCGCCCACCATATGTTCACCACCGGACTGCCGCTGGCGCTGCAGGAGTTCTTCATGGCCACCACCGCCTTGATCGCGGTTCCCTCGGGCGTGAAGGTGCTGAACTGGCTGGCCACCCTGTGGGGCGGCTCGATCAAGTACACGGCGGCGATGCTCTTCGCCGTCGCCTTCGTCCTGATGTTCCTCATGGGCGGGGTTGACGGCGTGTTCATGGCATCGCTGGCGGTCGACTACCAGATCCATGCCACCTACTGGGTGGTGTCGCACATCCATTACGTGCTCTTCGGCGGGAGCGTCTTCGGCGTCTTCGCCGCCTTCTTCTACTGGTTTCCGAAGATGACCGGCCGCTACCTGAACGAAACGCTCGGCAAGATCCAGTTCTGGCTGCAGCTGCTCGGCTTCAACCTCACCTTCATGCCGATGCACTTCCTCGGGCTCGAAGGGATGCCGCGGCGCATCGCGATGTGGTATTCGAGCCGCACCGACTGGGCACCGTGGAACCTGCTGGCGACGTTCGGGGCGTTCATGATCGCGCTCGCCATCCTGATCTTCATCATCAATTTCGCGATCAGCATCCGGGGCGGCCGTCCGGCGAGCCCGGATCCCTGGGAAGGGAACACGCTGGAATGGGCGACCACGTCGCCACCACCGGCCTATAACTTCGACACTGTCCCGCCGGTTCGCAGTGGACGTCCGGTTCGCGACCTGCGCCGCAGCGTGACTGCGCCCGCCGAGCACGCGTAGCCCCAGGATGAAAGCGTTCCGGGCGCTGAGCGTCGCGACTGCGCTGGTGACTTACGCGCTCGTCGTGCTCGGTGGTGTCGTTCGGGTCTCCGGCTCCGGCCTCGGCTGCCCGGATTGGCCGCTCTGCCACGGCCGCGTGCTGCCGCCCCTCGACCTGCACGCCATCATCGAATACTCACACCGGACTACCGCCTCGCTCACGAGCGCCCTGGTCGTGCTCACGGCTGTGTTTGCCTGGCTCGCGTGGCGGAAGCGCCGGGACATCGTGATTCCGTCGACGGTCGCGCTGAGCCTGCTCGCGGTGCAGGTGGTGCTGGGCGCGATCACGGTCCGCCTCGAGCTCCCGCCGATGATCGTGCTGGCTCACCTCGCGACCGCGATGGCCTTGCTGGCCGCGGTCTGCGTGACGGCGGTCGCCGCCTTTCTGCCCCAGAACGTCTCAAACGCTCGCATCGCACAAGAACGTCTCAAACGCTCGTATGGCACGTTCCGCGCCACTCGCGTCGGGCGACGCCCGGAGCGCGGCTCGCGTGGGGCGACGCCCCGCTGGCTGGCGCGCGCGGCCGCTGCCGGCACCTACCTTCTGATCCTCAGCGGTTCGCTGGTGGTGGGCAGTGGCGCGAGCGGCAGCTGCAGTGCCTGGCCGCTCTGCGGCGGCGGCTTCAGCCTTGCCGAAGACGGGGCGATCCAACTTCTCCATCGCGGCCTGGCCGCCGCGGTCGGGGTGCTGATCATCGTCAGCCTGTTCGCTCTGCTGAACCGGCACCGGGAAGAGCGCGCCGTGCGGGCCACGGTCGCGCTGACCCTGGCGGCGCTCGCCTTCCAGGTTGCGGTCGGCGCCGCGGTCGTCACGCTGCACCTGCCCGCCGCGCTGCGCGGCCTCCATCTGGCGCTTGCCAGCGCGGTCTGGGTCGGCACCGTCGTGCTCGCCGTGATCGCGGACCGGCTGCCGGCCGCCGGGGGATCCATTGGCGTCACGGAGGATGCCCGCCGGCCGCCCCGGCCCCCGCGAGAGGTCGTGCTCGACTATGTCAGCCTGGCCAAGCCGCGCGTCATCCCGCTGCTACTGATCACCGCCCTGGGCGGGATGATGATGGCCGAGCGCGGCTGGCCGTCGACCGGCCTGGTCGTGCTCACCCTGCTCGGGGGAGCGCTGGCCGCCGCTGGCGCCGGAGCCATCAATTGTTGGATCGACCGCGACCTCGATGGTGAGATGCTCCGCACGCGGCGCCGCCCACTGCCCGACGGCCGCATCGCGCCCAGCCATGCCCTGCTCTTCGGCATCGCGCTCGGCCTGGCCGCTTTCCTGCTGCTGGCCTTCTGGGTCAATGTGCTGGCCGCGACGCTGGCGATCAGCGGCCTGCTCTTTTACGTCTTCATCTACACACTCTGGCTGAAGCGCTGGACGGTGCAGAACATCGTGATCGGCGGCGCCGCCGGCGCGGTCCCGCCGGTGGTTGGCTGGGCCGCCGTCACGCACCGCGTCGACCTGACGGCGATCTATCTCTTCGCCGTCATCTTCCTCTGGACGCCGCCGCACTTCTGGGCGCTGGCTCTTCGGCTCAAGGGCGATTACGCGCGGGCGCGCGTGCCGATGCTGCCAGTGGTGCGGGGCGAGGCGGTCGCGCGTCGCCAGATCCTGCTGTACACGCTGGTCCTGGTCGGCGTCACGCTCGCGGTCGTGGTGACCGGCGCGCTCGGGTTGCTCTACCTGGCCGGGGCGGTCGTCCTCGGTGGTGTCTTCATCGCGCTCGCGCTCGTCAATCTCCGCAGCCAACGGCAGCGGTGGTCCCGGCTGCTCTTTGATTACTCCATTGCCTATCTCGGGTTGCTCTTCGCCGTGATGGTGGCCGATCGCATGATCGGGAGGCTATAGTTTTCGGTGGTCGTTGATGCATAGAGAGGAAGCACGCAAGAATGTTCGTCTCGGGGTGCTGCTGTTCGTGACGGCGCTGATCATGTTCGGCCTGGCCTTCGCCTGGGCGCTGATCTACAACAACTTCGGCGCATGACCGAACCTGAGCAGGGGTCTCACGCGGAAGGCCACGACGCCATCCATCTGCCGCCGCCGAGCATCTGGCCCGCGGCGCTGGCGCTCGGGATTGCGCTCATCCTGACGGGACTCATTGTCAACCGGGTCATGCTGGTCGCCGGGGTGGTCATCGCGGTGGCCGCGACCGCGCTCTGGGTGCGCGATGCGCGCCGAGAGTTCGACGCGCTGCCCGAGTAGTACAGTCGACACCTGATTCTCTGCCGCCGGGCGCGATTTGATTGCGACGCCGCGCGATCGCCTCGTAGACTCAGTCGAGGGGCAATCCGCTCGGACAAGGAGGCACACGTGACCGTTTGGAAGATGGCAATCGTGGTGGTGGGGAGCGCGTTCGTGCTGGCCGCGTGCGGCAGCTCGAGCGGCGACGGTGGAGGTGGTACCGCCTGCACGCCCAAGGGCGGCAGCACGAGCGGCACCGCATCCCAGGTCGTCAAGCTCAACCCCGACCCGAACACGATCGGCAGATTTGACCCGGCGACGGTGACCGTCACGAAGGGTCAGACGGTCGAGTGGGATTGGGTTGATAACGGCGCCCAGCATAGCGTCACGTCGGATGACACCACCACCTTTGACTCCTGCCTCCAGAGCGCAGGCGCCAAGTTCTTCGTCACCTTCAGCTCGACGGGCGATTTCAAGTATCACTGCACCATCCATGCCGCGATGACGGGGGACGTCAAGGTCAGTTAGAGACGGATAGGGAAGGAATCCAGCGATTCCTTCCTTAGACTCTCGGGGATGAGGCGATTTGCCGCAGCCATGGTCGCCGCCTGGCTGGCGGCGTGCGGGGGGTCGGCGCAGCCGGATGACGCGGCGATCGTGTCGGACTTCAACAACCACCAATCAAACGTCGAGGTGACCGCGGATGGCACCGTCGTGCGGCTGCTGCCTGACCGAACCAGCTCCACCGGCACGCACGAGCAGTTCATCGTCAGGCTCTCGTCGGGCGACATCACCATCGAAGTGGAGCACAACATCTCGATCGCGGCGCGGGTCCCGGTCGCCCTGGGCGATCATGTCCTCGTGCATGGCGAGTACGTCTGGAACCCGCAGGGTGGGCTGATCCACTTCACGCACCATGATCCGCAGGGGACCCACGAGGGTGGCTACATCCAGGACAACGGCAAGACCTACGACTAAAGCGTCCGCACGCGTTCGACCTCACCGGCGACGACGCTGACCCGCGCGCCGTCGTCGAGACGGACCTGCAGCGCCCCGTCCTCCGAGACGTCCTCTGCGATCCCGCGAATCAGCGCGCCGTCGCGATGGAAGGCGACCGGGTTGCCCAGCATCGAACTCCGGCTGCGCCAGCCGGGAACGATCCAGCCGACGCCTTCGCGATCCGCGCGCTCGTAGGCGTTGCCGAGGTCGTTGAGGATGGCGGCCAGCAGTGGTTCACGCTCGAGCGCATGACCCAGTTCGATCGCCAGGGAGGTGCCGCCGTCGGGCACATTCGCGCGCGACTGGTTGACGTTCAGGCCCACGCCCAGAACGACGTCCGCCCCGGCGGGCCGTTCCAGCAGGATGCCCCCCAGCTTCTTGCCGTTGAAGAGAACGTCGTTCGGCCACTTGAGATCGGGCACCGCGCCCGTGGAGACCTCGATCCCGCCCGCAACCGTCAGCGCCGCCAGCAGCGGCAGTAAGGGAAGCACGTCGAGCGGCGGCCGCATGATGGTCGAGAAGAGGAGCGCCGTTTCCGCCGGAGCGACCCAGGACCGCCCCTGGCGCCCTCGGCCCTCCCGCTGCAGATCGGTGACCACCGTCCACCCCTGTTCGGCACCGCGAGCGGCGGCGGCGCGGGCCAGGTCCTGGGTGCTGCTGCAGGAGGGCTCGTAGTGCAGCCTCCAGACGACTTCGCCCGCGATCAGCCGGGTGCGCACCCGCTCGAGGTCGATGGCGCTCACTGGATGGGGGGCGCGGTGACCACGGCACCGTTGCTTCCCGCCTGCACGACGATGATCCCCGCGACGATCACGGCTGCGCCAAGGACCTGCAGCGGCTCCAGCCGGTCCCCGAGAACGAGGAAGGCGATCAGGCCGGCGAATACCGGCTCGGCGGCGGCGACGATGCCCGCGGACGAGGGACGGATGGTACGCAATGCCCACACGAAGAGGCCATGCGCGAGCAGGGTTCCGATCAAACCCACCAGGCCCATCACGACCCAGATCCGCCAGTCCGCCGGGAGGGCGGTGCCGCTGACGACGTCGAACGCCGCCCACAGCAGGCTGCCGGCGCCGAAGCCGTACAGCAGCAGCGTCCAGGCATTCAGCCGGCGGGCGAGCGTCGACGCCCGCAAGACATAGAAGGCAAAGAAACCGGCCGCCACCAAGCCCAGCATGACACCCGGAAGGTTGACCCGGAGCAGTGCCGGCTGGTAGGCCCCGACGGCGAAGAAGGCTCCGGCCAACACCATGGCGAGGGCACCCCAGACCTGAGCCGGGACCGCCTGCCGGCGGTGATACCGTTCGAACGCCGTCACCGCGACCAGGCCCAGGTACTGGACGAGCAAGGCGATCGCGATGTTGATGCGGGCGATCGTCAGGTAGTAGCTGAGCTGCACGCCGGCCAGCCCAATGGTGCCGAAAACCGTAAGCGCCGGGAGCTCACGACGGTTGACTCGAAGCAGCGCCGGCCGGACGGCGAGCAGGATGACAAAGAGCCAGGCGAAGGCCCACCAAATACGGACTTGCGCCAGCGCGAGCGGTGAGTAGCCCAGCCTGAACAGCGCCTTGACAGCATTGCCGCCGGCGGCGAAGAGGAACGCGGAAAGGACCACCAGCAGGTAGCCCGCCCTTATTGATCTCAGCGAGGACTCTTCGGCGAGATCAGGCCGGCGAGTGAGTTCTTGACCAAGTCCGTATTTGAAAGTACAGTAAACCCTCGGGAAGCATGGCTCGAACCAACGTCGGAAGCGGTCGCATGATCGAGCAAACCTCGGTCCAGATCTCCGCGCAACGCGAGCGATGGCAAGCGGAGCGCGAGATGCGGTATGCGCGCCGGAACCGGATCCGCCACATCGATCGGCTTCTGGACGAGCTCGAGATGCTCAATATTGCCGAGGAGACCCAGTTGCCTGCCGATCTGGCGTTCCGCGTGCAGCGGCTCGCCGCCGAGATGGAGCACCCCCTCGGCAACCGGGCACCCGAGGATATTTCCATCGGGGAATCGATGGACGCACTCTATGACCTCCAGGACGGGCTGATGCTCACGCTTGAAGGCGTCCAGGACGACGAAGAGGTCTAAAGGGACTAACTCGCCCGTTCAGTCGTTCGCTTACGGCTTGCCGTTGCCTTGCGGAGTGCCGCCGTGGCCATTGTCGGTCTTGCCTTGGGCGTGTTTCTTCGCGGCAATCGCAATCGTTGACTGACCTGCGTCGTTCAGCGAGCCGGCCAGCCCGTCGGACGCGATGGCCACGCCCTTGATCTTCACGATGAACGCGCTGTCGCGATCGGCGTTCGCCGCCCACAGGGCGACGAGCTCGCTGTGTCCCGGCAGGTCGCGGTCCGCCGCGGCTTGCTGTGACCGGTAGTCCTTGAGCAGTGACTGCGCGATGTCAGTCGTCGATCCACGGCCTTCCAGGTTGAGAAGGGATTGATTGGCCCAGCTCAGCAGCGAGCCCACCGGCGCCTTCGCATCCGAGCCCGTGATGAAGTTGTAGATGCCGGAGAGGAAGGGGTCGATGACGGCGACCGGCTGTGGCCCGGCGCCGCTGCGTTGCTGCTGCAGCAGGGTGTAGGTGTTGAGCAGGTCCGCATTCGCCTGGGCCAGCTCCGCCAGCCCGCGCTGGATCGGATCGCTCGTCGTCCGGGTCAGCCCATCCCACCATTCCTGGACGACGTAGAAGGCGCTGTCGGCGCTGACACCCTGCGGCTGATTCCAGAGCGCGTCGACGTCGGCCGCGCTCGCGGCCTGCGCCGTGAGCGGGACCAGCGAGAACGCCGCAACGATACATGCGGCGACCAGGCGGCGTTGCATGACACAACCTACAGGGAGCACTGCGGCCTCGAAACGATCATCCGGCAGATGCCTTGAGGAGCACTGAACGTGCCGGTCGCAGAGCATTGACAGTGGTGCCGCGGAGCTCTAACGCTGGAGGTTTTCCACGACGGTCGAGATGCCCTGTCCCACGCCGATGCACATGGTGGCGAGGCCGTAGCGTGCCTTGTGCCGGACCAGCTCGTGGACCAGGGTGGCGATCAGTCGCGCCCCGCTGGCGCCCAGTGGATGACCCAGCGCGATCGCGCCGCCATTGGGGTTGACTCGCTCGGGGTCGAGCTCGAGGTCGCGCATGCAGGCAAGCACCTGTGACGCGAAGGCCTCGTTCAGCTCCACGCAGTCCAGGTCGGAAAGCCGTAAGCCCGCCCGGGCGAGGGCTTTGCGCGACGCAGGAATTGGTCCCAGGCCCATACAAGATGGGTCCACGCCCGCGCTGGCCGCGGCCAGGATTCGCGCCAGGGGCCGCGCGCCGATCCGCTGCGCGTGTGACTCCGCCATCATCACGAGACAGGCGGCTCCATCGTTGAGCGGTGAGGAGTTGCCGGCGGTCACGGTGCCGTCCTTTTCGAAGGCCGGCTTGAGGCTCGCCAGCTTTTCCAGGCTGGTATCCGCCCGCGGACCCTCGTCCGTCTCGAGCGTCGAGCCGTCAGAGAGCGCGACGGGGACCATCTCGTTGCGAAAGTGGCAGGCCGCCTGCGCCGCGACCGCCTTGCGGTGACTGCCCAGCGCCCACTCATCCTGGGCCTCGCGCTTGATGTCGTAGCGGCGCGCGACGACTTCGGCGGTCTGTCCCAGGCTGATAGGCGGATACATCTCCGCGAGCTTTGGATTGATCATGCGCCAGCCCAGCGTGCTGTCGTGCAGCGTCTGGGCGCCGCGGACGAACTCGCGGTGAGGTTTCTCCAGGATGAAGGGGGCGCGCGTCATGCTCTCGACGCCGCCGGCGAGAAAGCAGGCGCCGTTTCCGGTCTCGATCTCGCGCGTCGCCACCACCACCGCCTGCATCCCCGAGCCACAGAGCCGGTTCATCGTGGCGGCGGGGATCTCGACCGGCAGGCCGGCCAGCAGCACCGCCATCCGGGCGACGTTGCGGTTGTCCTCACCGGCCTGGTTGGCATCACCGAAGTAGACATCCTCGATGCTCGCCGGGTCGAGCTGGTTGCGTCGCACGGCCTCACTGACGACCAGCGCAGCGAGGTCGTCCGGGCGGACGTCCTTGAGGGCGCCGGCATAGCGGCCGATCGGGGTGCGGAGCGCGTCGACGATCACCGCTTTCTCCATCGACGCCATGCTACACGCGGGAATCCCGCGTCTACGTCATTACACGCGGGAATCCCGCGACCCTATACCACATTAAAATGTTGCCCGGAGTCATGAACGATCTCGCCCGCCGATATGACGCGGTGAACCTGATGGCCGATCCGCTGCATGGCTACATCAAGATCACCAAGCGGGTCCACGGCGACAGTGTCGCCGCGGAGCAGGACCTGCTCGATCACCCATGGCTGCAGCGACTGCGTCGCATCCACCAG
>WNEY01000569.1_pt1 | contig 32785 bp, 23 predicted proteins | sample 5400531 | NCBI WGS metagenome assembly WNEY01 (sample SAMN13153338, study PRJNA577476) | soil metagenome | isolation source: 200 cm saprolite under Douglas fir tree site 1 | place: USA:California | collected 2015-04-18
TATCGCGGAAATCGACGATCCAACTGAAGTTCTCTGTGTCTCTGTGACACTAACGCGCCGAACCTTGTTTTCAGAAGAACCCAAGACCAGAACCTCTCAGCATCGGTGGTCAGGTACCCACAGATTCTGCGGAGGAGGCGGAAATTCGAGTACGCCACACTGCCGTTTGCCGAGATCTATCAGCTGGGTACGGCGCTCGCTTACCTCGAGCGCGTCGGCGTCGATCGGATCGAGCGCCACACCGTAGCGCTTGCCCGCGAGCTGCGCGAGGGTCTCACGGGCCTGGGCTTCCGCGTGTTCACACCGCCGGACAACAACTCGTCGATCGTCAGCGTGCACCTGGATAGGAATGAAGCGCGCGCGCGCCAGGTGCTGGACAACAACGGCGTGCAGGTGAGCTTCCGGGAGAAGGGCTCGCAGGTTCGGGTGTCGCCCGCGCTCTTCAACACGCGTCTCGAGATTCGACGGTTCCTGGACCTCGCCAAGAGCTTCGCGTAACGAGGTTCCGTCGGGCTCACCGCTGTCTGTTCGTTGCCGGAACGGCATCGATCAGCATCGCGAGTAGACAACCGCCCTGTCCTACGCTCGAGCCTCCGACAGCGTCCGGCCGGGATCGTTCGGACGAGGGACGAAATCCGGATTGGTGCACCGTTCAGGCAGTAAGGCGCCGCTTCTATCGTGCGTCGGATCAGAACCTGGCGACACTCCGGGCCGAGCCGGTCAGCTCGAGTATGTGCATGCCCGTGTTCGCGCGATCGACGATGTAGACGTAGCCGCGGTCGTCGACCTCGACGTTGTTCGTCTGGATCGCGACTTTGCACTTTTCGTCCGCTCCAGTGCCCACGCACCGCTTGTCGGTCTTGCTGGTGATGGCCGGAACATAGAACGCGATCTCTTTGGGGTTGAACGGATCGCGGATATCCACGGCGCGCACGCCGGCGTTGAAATGCGCGAGGAACAGCACACGCTTGTAGTAGATCGGCGTGAAGTTCTCGTTCGAGGAATGCGTGCCGAAGCGCCCGCCGCGGCTGCAGTAGTCGCGGTTCGACTCCGGCACCGTGAACGACGAGGCGCCGAAAGGCCGGGTCTCGACCGTCGCATCCAGCATGCGCAGCATCTGGCGGTTCTCGAAGCACTCGTTGGCCGTCGTCTCTCCGACAACAGCGATGAAGTCTCGCCGCGCCTGCGTCTGGTTTACAGGGACGGACACCTCGTGATCGTGGTCGCCGGCCGCCGCGGGAGGGGCAGCACGGCGGCCGGTCGGCGCTTTTTGCATGCCGAACTCCGCGACGTCCATCCCGAGGAGCGGGAAGGCGGTATGCGCGCCGACATCCGGCGGAAGATCGACTCTGGTGATCTGCGGGTAGAGCAGATTCTCGTCGGTCGGTTCCCTGGGTCCGTTCAAGAGCTTCTCGCGATCGACGATCTGCACGATGCCCCTCGTGCCGGTGCCGTAGCCGAAATACACGCGGTTCGCTTTTGGGCCGAGCGAAATCGGCCCATGAAGCTCGGTGGGCACCGGGCCCGTCGACCCGGGCTGCTGGCCCGGAAGACCGAAGTCGCGGATGAACACCGGGTGGCCCGGATCGCTCAAATCGTAGATCTTCGTCATTCGGGTCGTGCGCCAGGCCGGATCGCCCGAGATGAGATACGCGATGCCGGTGTCGCACTCCCACCAATTCTTATGGGTTTGCCTGAGGCCGCTCACCACGACGGTCACACGCTCCGGTCTGGTCGGCTCGGTGACGTCCCACACTTCGTGCCCGCTGTTGCCGAACGAGCGCAGGAGGTACACCTTGCTCGTGTCGGCGTGCGGGAGCTCGCGGCCATCGCACACGCGCACCATCTGGGCGCCGCCGGCTTCACCCTGTCCCGACTCTCCCGGAATATGCATCAGATATTTCGGACGCCTCGGATCGGTGACATCGAGGATCGAAGTGCCGTTGCTCTCTTGCTTTCCCGTCAGAGGGTTGAGCTGACTGCCCCCGTGGTGGCCGATGTAGGCGACCCAGCGATCTCCCTGTTTGTGAATCACCGGTTGGTACGCGCTTCGCGCCTGCAGATCGTTGAAGCCGACCAACTGCATGTCGTGCATTTCGGCCCGCTGCTGCGCTGCCACACCGTGGTCCCGAATGATGCCGACCGTGCCGAGGGCGATCCCGACCATCGCGGCCGTCAGGTGCGAGCGTCTCATGTGATTGCCCCTTTTCGAACGCCGGCAATGGGAGCTGCCGAGCGTAGGAGACGATACGTCCAGCGTCCTCCTCGACGCAAATGAAAGAATCACAATCGGAGATTCGGTAGGAGGCGGTCTTCAAGCCCTCCCGCCTGGGCTGCCCCACGTACGCCACCGTTCGGAGCCATCAGCAGCCCGTGGTGAAACGCGTCGAGAACCTACGATCACAGGTATCGCCTAATCGACGGCGCTACTGAATGCCGCCCCGCACGGACGTGATGCGCTGCGTGTTGAAGCCGAGCCAATGCATCCGTCCCATATAGCGGGCGTGTTCGACCTTGATGCACCGATCCATGACGACGGAGAGACCGCCCGCCTCCGCGATGCGCCCGCCCTCCTCATTGATCACCGAAAACTGACACCAGAGAATCCTGGCGCCGATCGCCACAGACTCCCGGGCGATCGCGGGCAGCGCCTCCGGCGCGCGGAAGACGTTGACGATGTCCACCGACACAGGTACGTCGCTCAGGCTGTTGAAGCTCTTCTCCCCGAGGATTTCGGGCTCACGGGGATTGACCGGCACGACACGGTACCCGTGCCGCCGGAGGTAGAACCCCACGAAATAGCTCGCACGCAGCTGATTCTTCGACAGCCCGACGATTGCGATGGTCTTTGCCGTGTGGAGTGCTTGCTGGATCGTCAGCGGATCCTGATAGCGGCTCAGGTCGAATGCCATGGTCATGAGGATACCGCCCCCGTGGTTGCCGATGCGCCGACGCGGGCGAAGCCCTGCTCGAGGTCCCAGATCAGATCGTCGACGGCTTCGATGCCGACGGAGAGCCGGATGGTCCCCGGGCCCACACCAGCCGCACGGAGCTCGTCCTCGTCGAGCTGCCGATGCGTCGTGCTGGCTGGATGGATGATGAGGCTCTTGGAATCACCGACGTTCGCGAGGTGCGACCACAAGGTTACTCCCCGGATGAAGTCCTGTCCGGCGGCGCGCCCGCCCCGGCAATCGAACGAGAACACTGCGCCGGCGCCCCGTGGCAGGTACTTGTCAACGAGGGGCCGGTAGCGGCTCGACCCTGAGCCGGAGTAGGTCACGTTCGAGGCGAGTTCGTGCGACTCGAGATAACTCGCCACGGCGGCTGCGTTCTCGACATGACGCGCCATCCGCAGCGACAGCGTCTCGAGTCCCTGCAGGAACAGGAAGGCATTGAACGGGCTCATGCACGCGCCGAGATCGCGAAGGGTCTCGGCACGCAGCTTCATCAAATACCCGTAGGTGCCGAAGGTTTCATGGAACTGGAGTCCGTGATAGGCCGGCGACGGATCGGCGACTACCGGAAAGCGGCCGTTCGACCAGTTGAACTGTCCCGAGTCCACGACCACGCCGCCGATGCTCGTGCCATGACCGCCGATGAACTTGGTGGCCGAGTGCACGACGATGTCCGCGCCCCACTCGATCGGGCGGCACAGAAACGGAGTCGCGAACGTGTTGTCCACGATCAGCGGGAGCTCGTGGTCGTGCGCAACGGCCGCGATCGCTTCGATGTCGAGCACGTTGCCGGCAGGGTTTCCGATCGTCTCGCCGTAAAAGGCCTTGGTGTTGTCGCGCACGGCCGCCTTCCATGCGCCGGGATCGTCGGGATCGACCCACGTCAATTCCACAGACATCTTGCGGAGGATGTGCTTCAGCTGATTGACCGTCCCACCGTACAGGGCCGACGAGGAGACGACGTGATCCCCCGGCGACAGCAGCGTGAACAGTGCCGCCGCCTGGGCGGCGATCCCGCTGGCGAACGCGACGGCGCCGCATCCACCCTCGAGATTGGCCATGCGCTCCTCGAACACGGCCACCGTCGGGTTCATGATGCGTGAGTAGGTATTCCCGTACTCCTGGAGATTGAAGTACGCCGCCGCCGATTCAGGGTCCTCGAACACGTAGCTCGTCGTCTGATAGATCGGCACTGCGCGCGCGCCGGTGTTCGGGTCCGGACGCTGCCCTGCATGAACCTGGCGGGTGTCAAATCCAAATTGGCGCGACGCTTCCATGAAAACTGCCTCCTAGCGCGCGAGGAATTGCTGGATCATCGGAGTCTGGCGCGCCTCCTCCAGCAGAAAACAGTCATGTCCGTACGGAGCCTCGATGACGTGGAGCTCGACCTCCTTGCCAGCCGCGCGGAGCGCGGCCGCGAGCTCCTCGGAACCCGACGGCGGGTAGAGCCAATCGGAGCTGAACGCGATGAGCAGCGTTCTGGCCGACACGTCGCGGACCGCGTGCGCGAGCTCTCCGCCGCCGTACTGCCGCGCGAGGTCGAAGTAGGTCAGCGCGCGGGACGTGTAGAGATACGTGTTGGCGTCGAAGCGTCTCACGAACGTATCCGCCTGGTGGCGCAGGTAACCCTCGACCTCGAACTCGGGCTCGGTGAGGAGGTAGCGAATGTCGTCCGCGAACTGCAGCCGCCTCCCGAACTTGTCGTTGAGCGACGCGGCGGAGAGATACGTGATGTGTCCGACCATCCGGGCGACGCCCATGCCTGCCGTGGGCGCCCGTCCCGTGCCGTAGTAGTGGCCGCCCTGCCAGTCCGGATCGGCAGTGATGGCGCTGCGCGCGATTGCATTCCAGGCGACTCCTTGCGTGTGGAGCGCGTGCGTGCTCGCGATAGGAATGATCGCTTCGACGTGATGGCCGTACTGCACGGCCCACTCGAGCGCCTGCATGCCGCCCAGCGAGCCGCCCGCGACAGCGACCAGCCGCGTGATCCCGAGCTCGTTCAGGAGCGCGCGCTCGACCCGCACCATGTCCGCGACCGTGATGACCGGAAAGTCGCTCCCGTAGGGTCGGCCCGTTGCCGGGTTCGTGGAGGACGGTCCGGTGGTACCGCGGCAGCCTCCGAGAAGATTCGAGCTGACGACGAAGAACCGGTCCGTGTCGAACGCCTTGCCAGGTCCGATCATTCCGTCCCACCAGCCGAGGCCCCGGGCGCTGCCGGCGTCGCGCTCGTCCGCGCGGAAACCGTCCCGGGTGCTCTCCGCGGCTGGCTTCCTCGCGAACCCGGCCGCGTGAGCATCTCCGCTCAAAGCGTGGCACACCAGGATGACGTTGTCGCATGCCGGCGACAGCGTCCCATAGGTCTCGTAAGCAATGCGGATCGGATGCAGCGTACGTCCGCAGTCGAGCGCAAGCGGCTCGGAAAGGTCGAGGAACTGCGTGTCGACGGTGCCGACGGAGCCCACGGGAGTGTCCTTCGCCAAAACAGCAGCGGATTGTACCGCGGTCGGATCCGGACCGGGAGGGATGGGGGCGGCGAGCGTGCCAAAGCGCGGGATCTTGCCCCCCCAGGTGCCGAAAGGCGTATCTTGTTGACCGAGGAGTTGCATGAGCGGATTTCGATATGGTGTCGGCATGGTCGCGTTGCTTCTTGCCGCCGAGACACACGTACTGGGACAGCAGTCGCCCCCAGCCGGACGCATCAAGGTTGCGCTGGGTTCGGCGTTCATCGTCCGTCAGGGCCAGTCGATTCCCGCGCAGATCGGACAAGTCGTCTTCGAAGCCGACGGGCTCCGGACCGCCGCCGATGGCCGGATCGGCGTCACCTTGAATGATGACACGCGGGTGTCCCTCGGCCCCGGCAGCGAGGTTCGTCTCGATCAGTTTCAGTACGCGCCCGCCGAGGGCCGGCTCGGATTCGTTCTCAAGATCTTCCGGGGAGTCGTGGCATACGTGTCGGGGCGCATCGCCAAGCTCTCGCCAGATTCAATCCGCCTCGAGACGCCCTCGGCCGTCGTCGGCGTTCGAGGCACGCGGGTGGCCATCAGGGTGGTGCCATGATGAGAGCGCTGGCTTTCGCACTTGTGGCCGTCGCGGCCGCGCTCGCGTGTGGCCCGCGCCGCCTTGGGGCGCCGTCCGCCGACCGAGAATTGCTGGTCCTGCTGCCCGACCCTGACGGTGGTGCATCCGGGCGCGCCACGGTCACGGGTTCATCTGCGACCGTCAACCTGGTCGGCGAACGCGAGGCGACGGAAGTGATCGCCAGACGGCCGCCCACACCGCCGGTCACGATTGACGAGGCGAGGGTTCAACAGATCTTCGGCGATGCGCTCTCGGCCTTGCCGCCCGCGCCAAGGGCCTTCAATCTCTATTTTCAGTTCGACTCCGACGAGCTCACCGATGAGGCTCGCGCCTTGTTGCCTGGCATTCTGCGACTCGTCAAGGAACGTCCCGCCCCGGACGTCGTCGCGATCGGGCATACAGACACGACCGGGAGCGCCGCGTCCAACTTCCAGCTGGGGCTCAGGCGCGCGACGAGAGTTCGAGATCTTCTCGTCGGGGCCGGTCTCGACGCTGCCGTGATCGCTGTGATGTCGGTGGGCGAAGCGGAGCCGCTGATTCCGACGCCCGACGAGACAATGGAGCCGCGTAATCGCCGCGTGGAAGTCGCGGTAAGGTGATCGGCCGACGTGAAGAATCCTGAGAACAGCCTCGTCCGGGGCCGGCGGCTCGTGCTTCTGTGCGGGGTGTTTCCCGCCATCGTCGCGTCGATTCTCGCGCTCTACCGACCCGGATTTCCCGCGAATCTCGACTACGCCGTCTACGACTCGGTCGTGCGCCGGGCGGCGATGAACCCGCCTGGCGGACGGATCGTTATCGTCGACGTAGACGAGCGAAGTCTGTCCGCGATCGGGCAGTGGCCATGGCGCCGCGACATGATCGGCCGGATGATCGCTCGCCTCCGCGAGCTGGGTGCGGCGACGATCGCGCTCGACATGATGTTTGCCGAACCCGATCGGCACGAACAACCAGTGGACGCGGACGGCGGCTGGCGTCCCGGCGAGGGTTCGAACTCCCGCGCGTCGACCGGGTCCAGCGCTGTCGACGCTGCCTTCGCCGACGCGCTTCGTGATGGTGGCGTGGTGCTCGGATACGCCTTGACGTTTGACGCCGGCGGGCGTGGGTCGAACGGCTGCGTGCTGCACCCCATTGGCCTCGCGATCGTTCAGCGCTCGGAAGAACGGACGGAAGCGCCGTTCTTTCGCGCCACCGGCGCCATTTGCAGTCTCCCGATGCTCGCTCAGGCAGCGGGCGCCTCGGGATTTCTGAACGCGATCCCCGATCCCGACGGCATTCTGCGACGAATGCCTCTCCTTCTCGAGCTCGACGGTCGGGTCTATCCCGGGCTTGCGCTCGCGGCGGTGACAGCCGCGAAGGGCACCGCAGGATTCGCGTTGCGCGTCGCCAATGTGAACACCGTCTCGCTCGGCCTCGGCGACGCCGTCGCGCCGCTCGACGGCAAGAGCAATCTCCTGTTGCGTTATCGAGGCAGGAAGAAAACCTTTCAATACGTGTCGGCGGCAGACGTCCTCGGTGGCCCTCTGCCCGCCGATACTTTCAGAAACAAGCTGGCTTTCGTCGGTGCGACCGCGCTCGGGACGCGGGAGGTCGTCTCAACACCCTTCGACACGCAGTTTGCCGGTGTCGAAGTACAAGCGACCGTCGCAGACAATCTGCTGCGGCAGGATTTCATCAGACGGCCCGAGTCCGCGGTGGCCCTCGAAGCGCAAGCCGCGCTCGGAGCGGGCATCGTGCTGGCGTTGCTGGTCGCAAGAACCGGTCTCGTCTTGGGAAGCCTCGGCTTTGCCGCGTGCCTCACGGTCCTGTGGAGTGGGGCCGTGTGGCTCGTATCGAGGCACGGCATGTTCCTGTCGCCGCTTTTTCCGACCGTCGGTCTGGCATGCTCGTTCGTCGCGATGACCGCTGCGAAAGTCCTGACGGAGCGTCGGCGTGCCGAGTGGGAGGGATATGAGAAGACGGTTTCTCAACAGTTGATGATCCAGACGCTCCTGTCGCTCACCGAGGTCAGGGACGAAGAGACGGGCCGTCATTCGCGCCGTACCCAGCGATACGCCAGGCTGCTGGCCGAGCAGCTGACCGCGCATCCGATGTTCCACGACTATCTGACGCCGCAGCGGATCGATCTGCTGGCGCGTCTCGCACCGCTCCACGACATCGGCAAGGTGGGCGTTCCGGATCGCCTGCTCAACAAGCCTGGGACGCTCACCAGCGAGGAGTTCGAGGAAATGAAAAAGCATCCCGCCCGCGGCCACGAGGTCATCGTCCGGGCGGAGCATGACGTTGGCGCGCGCGGCGACGCGATCCTCGCGATGGCGAAGGAGATCGTCTATACGCACCACGAACGGTGGGACGGATCCGGCTACCCGCGGGGGTTGCGAGGCGCACAGATCCCGATTGCCGGCAGGCTGATGGCGCTGGTGGATGTGTACGACGCGCTGGTGTCGAAACGCGTGTACCGCGACGCGCTGCCGCAGGACGAGGCGATTCAGATCATTGTCCGGGGAAGTGGTACTCAGTTCGATCCAGCGGTGGTCGACGCCTTTCGCCGGGTGGCGAGTGCCTTCAGGCGCCTGGCTGACTAATCGAGAGATGTACTTCGAAGAATCTAGCGTCTGGCTGCTCGAGCACACGTCGGGCAGGTCGTCGACCAGAATCCGGTCAGGAGACGGCCTGCGATTCTTGAATGTCCACTTGCGAAAAAGACATGGCGCGCGGCGCCGCGCGACGGGCCTCGCCAGCTAACTGCCACAACGGTGCGATGTTACGACGGGACTGGCGCTGGTCCGAATGTTGAACTTCCACATTCACGCGTTCGTACGCGACAACGCGTGATGAACCCCATTCGATGGCTGACGAAGCCCTCACATCGCAGACGCCTTCGGCCCCGAAAACGACCTGGGCAACATGTAAGAGCCTTATCCTCGGCCTCTCGCTTTCGCGCGTTCAGGCGGTCGTCGGTACGCTGGCAGGAATCGCTTCGGTCACCGGTGCAGCGTTCTCTCTGGTGCAATTTGCTCGGCCGGCGAACACGGGGGAGCTCGTGGCGATCGTGCAGGCCGCGGGCTCTCACCGAAGCGTCACTGATGCGACGATTGAAGTCTTCACTACTCAGAACGCGATTGTTGCGACGCTGACGCCCGACTCCACAGGCCGGGCCACGCAGGAGCTGCGGGAGGGTGTCTACGTCGTGCACGTAAGCCACCCGCGCTATGCGGCTGAGGTGCGTCGCATTCAGGTGCTGCCGCGACAGACGATAGAGATCAGAGCGAGCCTGCGGGCGGGTTCGTCCTCGCCGATCGAGCGCGCTGTCAACGATGGAGTGAGCGCCGTCCGGAGGGCGCTTCGTTTTTGACGGACGACGTCCAGCCCTGCGCGACTGCACAGGAGTAATGGTCAAGCGGTTCACGCAAAACGCCCTCACCAGTGCCGCCGATCGCGGACATGATCGGGCCCGACGTCACTTGGTCGTCGATCTCGACCCGCCTTGCAGCTCACTGGCCTTACAATGGCGCTGTTTCCTTCAAACAACGTTGGCCTCAAGCAATGAGAAGCGAGCGTCAGAGGGGCGAGTTTCCCGAACAGGCCGAGGAGAATCGTCGGCTATGGGACGTGAACGCTCGCTGGTGGGACGACCGGATCGGTGACGGCAACGATTTCCAGACGCTGCTGATCGAGCCTGCCACCGAACGCCTCCTGGATGTCCTTGCCGGGGACACGATCCTGGACGCCGCATGCGGCGCAGGACGATTCGCCAGGCGGATGGCGGAACTCGGGGCGCGTGTGGTTGCGTTCGACCACAGCGCGGAATTCATCGCGCGCGCTCGCGAGCGTACGTCCGGCGATGCGGCGGTCGAGTATCACGTCGTTGACGCCGCCAGTGCGGAGGCTGTCCTATCCGCTGGATCGAACCGATTCAACAAGGCCGTTTGCACCATGGCCATCATGGACATGCCCGAAATCGGCCCGCTGTTCACGCTTCTCTCCCGAGTGCTGACGCCAGGTGGAGCATTCGTGTTCTCTGTCACTCACCCATGCTTCCACTCGGCAGCGATCCAGCGCTTCACCGAGGTCTATGAAGAGCAAGCAGGCCGGCACGTTATTCGCTCCGGCGTCAAAGTGTCGTCTTATCTCTCACCGTTCGCGAGGAAGACTGAAGGCATCGTCGGGCAGCCCGAGCCCCAGTGGTTCTTCCATCGGCCGATCAGCGTGCTCTTCGAATTCGGCTTCAAGGCCGGCTTTGTTGTTGACGGGATTGAGGAGCCGCGTTTTCCGGAGACGGAGAAACCCAAGTCGGGTGTCCGCTGGCACGATATGCCGGACATCCCGCCGATCATGGTTGTGCGGATGAAACTGATCCCAGGAAGCCAACCTTCTGCGCGCGACGCGCGCAAACCGCGCGCGTGATCCAGCACGTCAGCTCGATGGATGGCGAAATGAGCTCCGATCCGCTGGCAGTCTGATCTTCCACGAGTACACGTCCTGGCCGTCGCGCGTGATGTGCCACCCGGATGAGAACACGAGGCGCGCTCCCGCACGCGCGTGATCGAGCACCGCCTGGGCCGTCCCCGACGAGTACTGATGGACCCCCCACGGGGCCAGCACGGTGAGCACCCCGTCGCACCCTGCGACCGCGCGCTTGATAACCTCGCGGTCGTCCGTCGCTCCAGCAATGACGGTGATGCGCCCCTTGAACGCGTCGAGCTTTTCCACGCTGCGCTGCCGGCACACGCCAACCACCTCGTAGCCGCGATCCAGCGCGTGCTGCACCATGTATTGCCCGAGCTTCCCGGACGCCCCGACGATGCACACCTTCATCTTGTGCACGCCGTAGCGCCTTCGATCCGTGAGTCGCTGGGTGTGACACGTGTGCTGAATGGACTTACGATCAAGTCAATTTTAGGTCGCAGGGACGCTGCGCGTTGTGATACGGTGGCGCTCGCGGCGCTGCGACAGACAGGCGGGGACCCTCGCCTGTGAGCACGCAGAGATTCGCGACCAACGCCACAGTCCACGTTTTCGACCGTTCCGGTAGCGAGTGTGGAGACTGCCGATGCGCCACACGGTATTGTTCGCCGCCATCCTATTGGCATCCGGCCACACTCAGCTTCAGGCTCAACAGGCCGATGCCGCGTCAGCGAAAGAGCTGCCCGCCGGCTTCGAGCTCTGGTCGGCAAGCCGCGTCAAGGAGGCCTCCGATCGTCTCGAGAAGAACATCGGCGACAAGTCGATCCTCTTCGAAACAGTGGGAAACTGGAAGGGACATTCGGTCTATCTGGTGCTGCGCGGCAAAACGGCAGATGCCGAATTCCACAAGACTGAAGAGGACGTCTATATCGGCCAGCGAGGGCACGCCACGTTCATCATCGGCGGCGAAATGGTCGATCCCAAGAACATGCCGCGAAAGCAGATGCGAGCCTCGTCGATCCGCGGCGGCATCCAGCGCGACCTGCGGGCCGGCGATATCCTGCACGTGCCGCGGGCGATCCCGCACCAGTTGGTCATCGCGCCAGGCGAACAGTTCATGTACCTGCTGTTCAAGCTCGATGAGGAGCCACTCGCGAACCTGAACCCACACACGCTCAAACCGAATCGCCCGCCCTCGAAATGAGGCCGTCGCGCTTCTGAACGGCGTGGTCGCACGGACGCTGCCCGCATGACGAGCGGCCGAAGCATCAATCGCCGACCGATCCAGCAATTGCTCGAGCCGCCTCTCTGCCACCACGTGAGCCAGCGAGACCTGTTAGTGTGACGCCGGAAGACCGACCCGTTGCCATTGCGACTGTGCCACAGAGACGTGGACAGGACAGCCGGACGCGCCCGCCGTCAAAACCATCCGCCAGCGAAGAGGGGGACTGATGCTCCGTTGGATTTCGACCTCTTGCTTCGTGTTTCTCGTGTTGTTCAGCGCAACCACCGTCAGCAGCCAGTCATTTCAAGGCGGCTTGCGCGGGGCCGTGAAGGATGCCAACGGGCCGATTCCTGGCGTGACCGTCACCCTGACGAACGAAGGCACGAACGTGTCGCGCACTGTCGTCAGCAATGAGGCTGGTGAATACGTGTTCACCGCCGTGACTCCTGGATCCTACGCTGTGAAGGCGGTGCTCCAGGCCTTCAAGACCTTCGAGCGCAAGGGGCTCACCATCGGTACACAGCAATTCATCACTCTCGACTTGCTGATGGAGGTTGGCACGATCAGCGAAGAGGTGACGGTGACGGCCTCCGCGCCACTGATTGAGACGTCCAATGCGTCACAAGGCCAGGTGCTGAACCGGCAGGCGCTGGATACATTGCCCAACGCGGGTCGAAACGCGTTCATGATGGCGACCACGGTTCCCAACGTGGTGCCGAGCGGCGACCCCACGAACAACCGCCAGCAGGATCAAGGCAATGCCTCCGCCGTCTCGCTCGGCGGTGGACCTGTGCGCACGAACAATTACCTGCTTGACGGCGTCTCGTACACCACACTCACCAATACGCCATCGTTCTTCCCGTCCATCGAGGCGCTTGAAGAAGTAAAAGTGCAGGTGAACACCTACGACGCGGAGATGGGACGGACCGGCGGCGGCGTGTTCAACGCGACGGCCAAGTCCGGCGCCAACTCCGTGCATGGCAGCAGCTTCTTTCAGAATCGGCCGAACTTCGGAACCGCGAACGATTTTTTCAGCCAGCGGGCCGGGATTCCGAAGCCGGACTTCGCGCACTATCTGTGGGGGGGTTCCATCGGTGGTCCCATTGTCAAGAGCAAGACATTCTTCTGGTTGAGCAGCGAGGACTATCGCGATCAGATTGCGCGGACCGGCACATTGACCTTTCCGACCGCCGCGCAGCGCCGTGGTGATTTCTCGCAAACATTCGATGCGCAAGGGCGATTGGTCGTTATTTACGACCCGATGTCGACCCGGCCAAATCCCAACGGTGCGGGATTCATCCGGGATCCCTTCCCCGGAAACGTGGTCCCTCAAGATCGCTGGAGCAGCGTCGGGCGCAGTCTGTTGAACGCCTTCCCTCAGCCGGATCCCGGCCGTGGCACAGTCGACGGTCTGGGGAATTATGTGCGCACGTCGGTGCTGCTCAACACCGCCTGGCAGGCGACGGGCAAAGTCGAGCACAAGTTCACCGACAGACATTCAATCAGCGGCTTTTTGGCATGGAACCGTACCCGCGAGCCCTCCGCTCATTACTACGACGGCTCGGTGGGCGATCCGGACGCCGGAGGACTGTTCCGGGAAATCTATGCGATGACGGTGAACGATCTCATCATCCCGAATTCATCGTCGGCGATCAGTCTCCGGTACGGCTACAACGCGTTCACGAGCAACCAGGGCCCGGACAGTCTCGGGTTCAACCTCGGGAGTCTGGGGTTCGCGCCAGGCTTCGTGAGCAGCGTCTATGCGTCGAAGTTTCCACGAGTTCTCGCGGAGGGCCTTGGAAATCCCAGTCCACAGGGCGGAAGCGGAGGAGCGGTCCTGGGCGATTGGGATGTGATTGACAGCCTCTCGTACTCGCACAACCTGGGCGGCAGCTATTCCAAGCTGGTGGGTCGTCACAGCGTTAAAGTCGGTGGCGATTTTCGGGAGATCGCCGTCAACACCTTCAATAAGGGGCAACCGAGCGGCCAATTCAGCTTCACGAAAGCGTTTACGCAAGGGCCCAACCCGAACGTCGCCAGTTCGACCGCGGGGAGTGCCGTGGCCAGCATCCTGCTCGGCATTCCCGCGAGCGGCACCGTTCCCATCGCGACGCCCATCAACGTATTCGTCCACTACTATGCCGGCTACGTGCAGGACGACTTCCGCGTGTCGTCACAATTCACGGCCAACTTCGGGCTGAGATACGAATACGAAACAGGTCTCCAGGAGCGCGACAATCACTTCTCCGTCGGCTTCGATCGCAGCGTCACCAGTCCGCTGAATGGGCAAGTCCCGGGGTTGAACCTCAAGGGCGGTCTGATTTTCGCTGGCGTCGATGGAAACCCGACACAGCAGGGCGATCCCTCCAAGACGAAGTTTGCGCCGCGGGCCGGTTTTGCGTGGAGTCTGAATACCAACACCGTCGTGCGCGGCGGTTACGGTCGCTTCTTCGTTCCCGGGCCCTACAACACGAGCGGTGCGTCGGCGGGAGGCCTGGGCTTTACCGCGACAAACGACTATTTCGCGAGCGCGGATGGTGGGCTGACGCCAGCCGGACGCATCGACAATCCACTGCCCGGCGGCGTGCAACAGCCGGTCGGGAGCAGTCGCGGCCTGCTCACCGGCGTGGGCGGCCCGATCGATTTCGTCGACCAGTTTCGGCAGTCAGCATACGTCCACCAGTTCTCGGCCGATGTCCAGCGCGAGCTGCCCGGCGCCACTGCCGTTTCGGCCGGATACATCGGAAGCCGTTCCGAGAACCTGTCCGTGCTGGGCGCGGTGAACATCAACCAGCTGCCGATCTCCGCCCTGGCGCTCGGCTCCGCCTTGCAGCAGGCAGTCCCGAACCCGTTTTTCGGTATTGCGGACGCCGGCGCGCTCAGTGCGCAGCCCACGATCGCACGGGGGCAACTGCTGCGCCCGTATCCCCAGTTTCTCGACATCCGCGCCGCGAACGAGAGCGCAGGATTCGCCCGCTACCACTCCATGGTTCTCAAGTTCGAGCGGCGCATGAGAAACGGCGTCGCCGCCCGGATCAATTACACCTGGAGCATGAACAAGGACAATCTGTTCGGCCAAACGAACTTTCTCGACGCCACGGTGGCGACGCCGCTCGACAACTACAACCTGGACGCCGAATACAGCCCTTCGGTCGCGACGGCTCCTCGTCGGCTCGTCATCACCGGCACGTATCAACTGCCGTTTGGCGACGGCCGACGGTTCCTCTCGCATCGGGGCCTGCTGGACGACCTGTTCGGCGGATGGCAGGTGACGGCTTTTGGGACCTATCAAAGCGGCTTTCCCTTGTCCATCAGCCAGAACAACAACAACGCCGGCACATTCGGTGGGGGCCAGCGGCCGAACATCGTTCCGGGCGTCGATCCGAGCACAACAGGAGCAGACATCGATCGCATCAGCGGCTGGCTCGATCCGGCCGCGTTTTCGGCCGCCGCTCCTTTCACTCTGGGCAATGCGCCTCGGACGCTCGACGCGCTCAGCCCGTCGGTGAGAAATTGGGACCTCGCCGTGGACAAGTCCGTCCGAGTCTCGGGCGAGGCGCGAGGCATCATCCGCCTCGAATTGATCAACGCATTCAACCTTACCGGCTTGCGCTCGCCTGACATCGCCCTCGGGCGGTCGACGTTTGGGCGGATCGTCGCGCAGGCTGGATTCACACGAGTGATGCAGTTCACGTTCCGGCTGGCTTGGTAAGAGGTTCGATGAAGGGGTTGTCACACGGAGCCGCGACGTGACGGAAGAAGGGATGGCCGGCGCGTCGAGCTGTCTCGTGCTTTACGCTTCAACAACTTACCGGTATAGTAACTTCGCCGTTGTTCACTCCGCGAGGCCCATGCTCGGCACGGCCCTCTTCTTCGTGCTCGACGTGCAGTCAGGCTCGACAGGCAGGGGTCACCGCGATTGCCGGCGGCTCCGGAGGTTCGGGTGCGTTTGTGAACGCAGCCTGGTTCGATTGGGCCGAACGTCGCTGTAGGGCGTGTCCGAACTGGAAGGAGGAACGCAATGTCGCTTTCGCGCCGCGCGTTTGTTCGTACGTTGGGGCTGGGGGGAAGCGGGACGTTGTCGGCCGCGTTGATCGCGGCCCGTGGGCGCGAGGCATGGGCGGCCGAAGCGTTGCCGGGAGCGTTCGAGGATTTCGAGCAGCAGATGTCGACGGGTCGGAATCTCATCCGCATCAGCAGCAATGAGAATCCTCTGGGGCCCGGCCCTGCCGCCCGCGAGGCGATGCTCGCGGCGGCGATCGATTCGAACCGGTATCCAATGAACGCCCACGCGTCGATGAAGGACCTGAAGGCCACCATCGCGCGACGATACAACGCCAGACCCGAAAACGTGATCCTCGGCGACGGTTCGAGCGAGCTCCTCACCAATGTCGTCCGTGTCTTCACGTCACCGAACAAGCCGCTGCTCAACGGCACTCCCTCGTACCTGGATCCAGAGAAGACGGCGAACCTGATTGGCAGCCCTATCAGGCACGTCCCGCTGACGACGGACCTCAAGCTCGACTTGAATCCGATGTTGGCGGCAGCCAAGGACGCCGGCCTGATCTTCCTGTGTTATCCAAACAATCCGACCGCGACCGCGATCCCCAAGTCGGCTGTCGCCGACTTCGTCGCGGCGGTGCGGAAGATGTCGCCCGCGCCGGCGATTCTGATCGACGAAGCCTACATCGACTATGCGACCAACCCGACCATCGGCACCAACGTCGATCTGGCGCTCGCTAATCCAGGCGTCGTGGTCACGCGCACGTTTTCCAAGGCATTCGGCATGGCCGGCTTGCGGCTGGGTTATGCGGTGGGTCAGGCGGAGACACTCAAAACCATCGACCCCTACGGCATGCCCTACAACGCGAACAACATGGCCATCGCGGCAGCCATCGCCTCATTGAACGATCCGGCCCATCTCGACGAAGAGCGCAAACGCAACACGGCAGTTCGCACATTCACAATCGATTGGTTCGAGAAGGCGGGGTACAAGGCCGCCGACTCGCAAGCCAACTTCATTTTTGTGAACATCAAGCGGCCGTCGAAGGTCTTCCGGGACATGTGCCTCGAAAACGGCGTCGTCGTCGGCCGCGACTTCCCGCCAATGGAGAAGACGCACGCACGGATTTCAATCGGGACGATGGCCGAGATGCAAAAGGCTGTGGAAGTCTTCGGCAAGGTGCTGAGCGCTACGTCAGCGACGGCGGCGATCTGAGGGCTCGACAGACGAAGCGAGGATCTCGGTCCGCGGGCGATGCTCGCGACGGCTTTAAATAGTCAGGAGGCTTCCATGTCGGTTTCGCGCCGTGCGTTCGTACAGACTCTCGGGGCCGGTGGCGCCGGGCTCGTGTCGGCCAGATGCTTCCCCTCCAGCGGGCCCGGACTGCTGGAATCGGTTCTGGAGGCTGCTGAGCTCCGCCCCCTCCTTCTTCACAACAACGAAAATCCCGTCGGTCCAAGCAGCGCAGCGATCGAGGCGATGCGCGCCATCATCGGGCCAACGGCAATCCAGGTGGGCCGCTATCCGACGAACAAGGCTGCCCTGATCAAGGGAATCGCCGCCAGGTGTGACGTCACGCAAGACAACGTCATGGTGGCGTGTGGTTCGACGGAGCTTCTTCGGATCGCGGTCCAGGTCTTCACGTCCAAGACCAATCACCTCGTGACCGGCGCACCGACCTACGAGGAGTGCACCGGCTACGCCGAACTGATTCACACGCCGGTGAAGGCGGTCAAGCTCGACACCAGGCTGCGGCTCGATCTGGGCGCGATGGCCGCCGCCTCGAACGGAGCGGGTCTGGTCTACATTAATAATCCGAACAACCCGACCGCCACCATCCAGCCGGCCAGCGCCATCGAAGGCTTCATCAAAGATGTGCTCAAGACGTCACCGAAGACGACCATCTTGGTGGACGAGGCCTATCACGACTACGTCACGGATCCGGCGCACAAGAGCCAGATTCCGCTGGCGACTCAAAATCCGCGCGTCATCGTTGCCCGGACATTTTCGAAGGCCTATGGAATGGCCGGCCTGCGCATCGGGTACGTCATCGCCCATCCGGATACGCTGAAGGTGATGAAGAAATGGGAAGCCACGGCCGCCATGAGCGTGTTGAGCATGGGGGCTGCCATTGCGTCGGTCAACGATCAGGCGCACATTCCCGCCGAGGCGAAGCGAAATACGGCGGCGCGGCAGTTCACGCTCGATTGGTTCAAGAAGGCCGGATACGACGCCACCGATTCACAGGCGAACTTCATCTTTGTCGACATCAAGCGTCCAGCCGCGGCGTTTCGCGATGCGTGCCGCGCCAATGGCGTGCTCGTCGGGCGGGATTTCCCGCCGTTCGCGCAGACGCACACGCGGATTTCGATCGGCACGATGGGAGAAATGGGCAAGGCCACCGACGTTTTCGGGAAAGTGCTCTCGATGGCGTCCACCGCCGCAGCTGCTCGGTGATGACCCGCAGGGGTCGGCGTTCGTAACGTCGTTCTGTCGGCCCGCGCGATCGCTCAGAGGGTCTCGACTGGCTGCTGATCCGCCAATCATTTCTGACCGAACAGCGTGGCCAACTGCGATCGCCAGTCGAGTACCATCCGTATCTGCGTCGGCGGTTCTTCAGCCGTCGCGAACACAAAACGGTCGCGGTCCGGCGTGACGTCGTAACGCTGCAGTGCGTGTCCGATGCCCCCGGCCATCCGGACCTGCAGAAGGAACTCCGTCTTCGAGTTGCGCCAATCCTCAGATCCGGTGATCACACGCGCCGACATCAAACGATCGTGCTGGCGGCCGCTCAAGAAAAACAGTTCGCTGCCATCTGGTGACCAGATGGGCATGTACCCATCCATCCTCCGTGCCAACGCGCCACCGCTGACCGGCGGCAGGATCATTGCCGTTCAGCCGTGTCTCCGTCGAGCCTACTGCACAGAACGTTCGACAGCCAACCTCGAAGTCACCGACACCAGTCTTATCGTCATCCACCTGACTGTCTTCGATTTGGCATGTCTCTCCTTCCTCGCGCAGCTCGCAGCGTTCTAGACTAGAAGGTGAGTTGGGCGCTGAATTTGAACAGCCGCCCGCCCATGATCTGGATCGCGTTCAACCACTGGTTATTCTGAGTGGTGTATCGCGTGTTCTCGTTGAGGATGGTGCTTGCATTGAAAGTGTTATAGACGTCGAAATTCCCCCGCAGCTTGCTCCTCCCCATCGTGAAGGTCCGGCTCACCCGGAGATCCAGCTGTTGGATCCGATCATCGAAGAGCGTGTTGGGCGGGATCAGATCGACGGTGACCGTCTGATTGCACGTGGCAGCGGTCTGGCTGGGGCATGCGGCGAGGTTCCGGCCCAGCGACGGTTTGATTTCAGCGTTGGTGGCGACGTAGCTCGCCGTGATCGGGAAGCCGGGGAGGTTCTGATAGATCGCGCTGGTCTGAAGAGCCCAGGGCAGCGGATAGATGACGGAGAACTTGACCTGCGTGGCGGCGATCCACGGCCGGCTGATGCGGCAGAAGCCTGGCCGCGCATCCTGCGTCGGTACGGTCAAGGTCGCGCCCCCGGGCGTCCCGGCCACGAGAGTCGACGGCGAATCCACCACGAGGCAGTTGTCGGTCACTGTGCGTCCCGTGCTCACGCCTCCCTGGAATTGGCCGGCCTGCCTGAACCGCGCGCCCAGGGTGACATCGATGCCGTTGAAGACTTCGCTCAGCTCCCCGTAGCGCGACGATTGGGTGATCAGGTTATCGACCTGGCCGAATTTCCCCGGGTTGATGTCGGAGAGCCCGCAGAACTGCTTGCCGCTCACGCTGCCCGGCAACCGCGAATCCACAGGCGCCGTGACGCAGAACGGATCGTAATCGGCCGGCGTCACGAGCTGATTGTCCACGGCCAGGAAACCGCCGTACCAGGTACGGAAATAGCCGACATTGAGCCCCATATTCGGCCGCAGCTGGTGCTGGACGGAGACCGAGCCCTGCCAGTTGTAGTTCTGTTTGTTGAAGCCTTCCCGCGCATCGTCCGCCCGGCGCGTAGTGCTCACCCTGATCCGACTGAAGTTGAGATCCGACCACGGCCCGCACTCACCGTTGGTGGCCGGGTTCATGAGATCGCAGTCGGGGACGTAGTTTGCTCGTCGAGGATCACCAATGGGAAAGAGGCTGTCGTTCCAGCTCCGCGTCGTGCTGGTGGACTGGTTTAACGAGGGGATATCCACGGCGACGCCCGTGTTACGGACCGGATATCGGCCCAGCGCGACCTTGAGCGCGGTCTTGCCGGTGCCAAACATGTCGTAGGCGGCGCCCAGTCGCGGGCTGAGATTCTCCCAATGCGGCGAGCGTTCCACGGCCGGGAAATCTCGCGCCGGCTCAAATGGCCCCGCCGGCAGGTGCTGTTCAGGGATGAACGCATCGAACACGGAGTACCGCAGGCCCAGGTTCAGCGTCAGCTTCCGGATCGTCCACTGATCCTGCGCGTACACCGCGTTTTCTGTCGCTTCGTTATAAGGCCCGTTGGGCGTCGCGTAAATCGAGACCGAAACCGGCGCCTGGTCCCGGAACGTGTACGATCTGGCCTGGTTGACCAGGTTGACGTCACTGTAATCCTTACGGCCCTGGCTGAACTGGTTCACGTCGACGCCGGTCTTGAAGTTGTGCGACCCGGTGATGTATGAGACCCCGAACCGTTCGTGAAAACGTTCGTCAGTGAGTACTTGATAGCCGGGGTTGGCAGGAGTGTATCTGGAGCCGTACCTGAGGTTCAGCCCGAGATCATTGACGGCGATATCATCGTATCCCACGCCAGGTATCCGCTTTTGGCTGCGGTGATAACTGGTCATCGAGCCGCTTGCTTCAATCAGCAGCCGGTTGGTGGCCGGGTAGGTGTAGGTGGCCGTCGATAAGAACTGAGGGTCGTAATGGTGCTCCGCCACCGCTTCGGGCGCAATGAGGGGAAGGGGACTCACCTGCTCCAATATGGCAAACGTACATTGGCAGGCCGGGTGCTGGGTGTGGGCGAGCACGATCTTATGTTTCGCCGCGGCCTGCCACGTCAAGCGGAGCGAGTAGTCAGTGGAATAGTCACGGTTGTAGGCCGGCCGGCTCAAGTCTGGCTCGTAGAACAACGTGCCCTGTCGCTTGTTGTAGTAATTGCCAACCTGATAGAGCGATCTGTCCTCACCCCGGCTGGCGCCGAAGAACCACAGCTTGTCCCGCTTGATCGGGCCGCCCAGCCCTCCGCCGACGTCATAGTACTTTCTGACTGACGGCGCGGCGGTGAGGCCACGGCCGCGCAGTTCGTCCGTCAGGTTGTCACTCGTCAGGCTGGGACCGGTGATCTCGGCGCTCAGGCTTCCCGAGAACCTGTTGCCGCCGTCTTTCGGGATGATGTTGATCTGGACGCCACCTGTCGTCGCTTCCGCGGAGCCCGCGGCGGTCTCGACGACGACTTCCTCGAACGTGTGAGCGTTGTATTGGAAGCCACCGCCGCTGAACACTCTCGCATCCATGCCGGCAAAGTTATAGGTCATATCGTCCGCGCGCTGGCCGTGGACGCCGAAAAAACCGCGGTCGCTCCCGACCCCGCCGACATCGTGGAAGTTCGTGCCTCCTGTGTCGGCTCCCACGATCATCGTCAACAGTTGGGCGGGACGTCTGCTCGTCGGGATGGCATCCAGCGTGGCGCGCGTGATGGTGGTTTGCTGCTGGACGTTCTGGACGTCCACGACCGGAGCCACTCCCGAGACCGTCACCGTTTCCGCGACGGCGCCCACTCTCAAGTCGGCATTCACGGTTGCGGTGAACCCGGTCGTCAAGTCGATCCCGTCACGTCTGAACGTGCTGAAACCGGGCAGGGTGAAGGTGACGGTGTACAGACCAGGCCGGAGGTCGACGATGCGGTAGAGGCCCTGGTTATCCGTGGTGACGGCGCGGACCCTTTCGATCAGGGCGGGGCTGGCGGCTTCCACGGTGACGCCAGGCATCACGGCCCCCGACGCGTCTCTGACCACTCCGGCGATGTTGCCGGTCTCTGCCTGCGCCCAGGCGATGGCCGGCAGGTACGCCAGACACCCCGATACGACGACGAGTCGCACGAATTGATGAGCGTTCATCGCCTCTCCTCCCCTTCAAGGGCCTGTTAACGTCAGATGGGATGGGTGAGAGCTGCACCTCTTCGCCGGGCGTTCGCCTACCTTAACTTAGAAGACCCAACCGACTCGTGCTCGATGCCACCGACCAACTGCCGCGGTTGGCTTCCAGCTATCGCGAGATGCGGCCGATACCGTGCGCAAGCGACAACCGCATCGGTGGCCTCGTAGATAGGCTCGTCGGCCGCCTTTGTCAACTGCTTACCTGGGCCGCTCGAGTGAAACTTCATCCGAGAATCGGCCTGGGTCCATTTTTGGCGAGGGTCAGGCGCGTGGGGTGTGGCCCCACGCGCATCAAGGAAAGCAGACCCCGGCGAATCAATGAATGCGGCCTATCTCGTAGATGGCTCCGTTACTTAACGACACCACGAACAGATTTCCGTTCGGTCCGGTCTGAATGTCGGTGCCGATGCCGAAACCCGTACCGAAACGGAGGCTCTCGCTCTCCGTGGCGTCGAACTTCCGGGCGTTGTCGGCCACGCCGTCCGCCAGGCGCTGGTCCGAGAACTGCAGCCGGCGGCGGTTGCCGGACAACTCGAAGCGCATCAGATAGCCATCGTCGAGATTCGTTCGCGCCGCGCCCACGAACAGGTTGCCGTCGTACGCGCGCCCGAGCGCCCGGCTGTTGAGGAAGCCAATACCAGCGGGGGCGACAGCGAACTTCCATGCGAACAGCGGGTCGCGGTAATGGGCGCCGGGCAGCATGAACAAGCGCGACAGCGCCTCTTGCGGCGTGTCGGCGATGTTGGTCGGGGGCCAGCGAATCTGTTGCAGCCCGAAGAACGCAGTACTGGTCTCAATCGCCTTGAACTCGGCGATGCGGCTCACCGGTCCCATGATCTGCACCCAGCCGTCGTTTTGGCCCGCCGTGATGCGATTGATCTCGTCAAATGAGTCATCGCCGTTTTCCTCGTCCCACAAATCGCCGCTCCGCGGGTCCACCGCCAGCCCGAAGCTGTTGCGGATGCCGTACGCGAAAATCCTCTGGATGTTTGCACCGACTTCCCCTCCCACGCGTGCGCCTGCCCGATAGAACGGGTTGCTCCGTGGTGTCGTGCCGTCGTCATTGAGGCGCAGGACGACCCCGGTAAGATGTGCGTTGTCGGGCTGCGGGCCGCCGAACTGATCGTCGGGAATTCCCGGACCGAACGGACCGTCCGGCAGGTTCTGCAACTGACCGCGACGCCCGTTGTCGCCGATAATGATGAATAGCCGCGCCTTCGCTCGGTCCTCATCGCCATCGCGCTCGTCACGGTCCCCATCGTTATCGTCGTCGTCCGCCTCGTCGGGATCGCCGGCGTCGTGGCGCTGCTCGAATCGAATGACGCCGCCATTGTGGTTGCCTCGCAACGGTTGGCCGGCGTCTGCCTGGAACGCATGCAGGCGAATGAGATTCCGATCGAAAGTGAGGGTCGATCCATTCCACACGAAGCGGTCGACGCGGTTGCCGAGCAGCGGCGTCTTGGACAGGTCGGTCGTGTCGATCGGACGGCCCGCCGCGTCGGTGGCCGTACTCTCGGTCCAATAGAGATACACGCCGGGATTACGCGGGAACCTGGGGTGCAGCGCAATCCCGAGCAAGCCCCGCTCGGATCCGGAATTGACCGCGAGATCGAGCACGGGCGGACTTTGGAGTACTCCGTTAAATACCCGCTGCACCTTGCCCGAGGCCTTCTCCAACACCAGGAGATCCGACGGCCCCAAAAAGGCCATGCTGGTTGGCTGGGACAAGCCGGTGACCACCGTGCTTACGGCTAGATTCGGATCGAGCACTCCCGGCCCGACCGCGCGCACTTTGTTGTGGCCCGCAAACATGACCGCGAGCGACGCGATGACGGCGATCACGCCGCCAAAGCGATACCGTCGCCTCCACGCTGGGGCAACGCGAAGTCCTCCCTCCTGCACTGACGTCTTCAATTCATGTCTCATCGGTGCCTCCGGCAAAGGTGGGTTGTCGACAGCGCGCGGCGCGTGTGCACGTCAGGGGCCACAGGGAAGACGAGCGCCCAGTGAAGGCAATAAGTGACATGCCGGCACCCGAGTGAACCGCAACGCCGCAGGAGTCGGAGAGCGCTAGGGCGAGGTCGGCACGGACGGGCGCGTCCCGGTTCGCAGGCCAGTGTTCAGGTTGACGGCTGAGAGCGTCGCGAAATCTGACACGCAGGTTGGACGCGTGTGACCGGCAGCGGGAGTGAGCCCCGGTCCGCAAGAGCGCGTGGTCGTATAGCTGAAATACCCATGACTAACGGCATGCCTGCACGCTCGCCCCGGATCGAGGACGTACAAAACGTCCTCCCCTCGATGCATGAACTGGACGCGATCGCATCGGTTCGAACACTAGTGGAGTCCGAACCCCCGCCTTATTGTCGGTCGGATTACATCGGACGCAGGGAACGCGACCGCGTGCACCACGCCCTTCGTCGTCTCCAGCGCGGCGCCGACGATGCCGCCGCCTTCGAAGCGCAGATCGCGACCTGCGCCGACGGCCGGATAGACCGTGCACGTCGCGCATGATACGGCTTCCACGAATCGCTGCAGATCGGGCGTTGCGAAGCCGTCGCCGCCGATCGTCGTGTCCAGCGCGTCGAGTCCGTAACTGCGCAGCAACTTCGGCACCGTCTGCGCCCACGTGCGAGGATGGTCGAATGCGTCGAAGCCCGCAATCATGCCCCGGATGGTGAACAACGCGCCGACCTGCTGATCCATCGGCTTGATCGACGCGATGATCCGGTCGAGCGCGTCTCGGCGCTGCTCATACATCGCCGCCGCGGCGCCGGTCACCGACCGCGCGCCGAACCGCTCGCTCTTCTGCGCGATCTCCGACCATACCGCTGACTGGTCTGCCTTCCGCGAACTGTTGGTCAGCATCGACATCGAGACCTGACTCAGCTTGCTCCGTCGTCCCGACGCATGGTAGGCGCGTTCGGCCGACGCGAACTCCTTGCTGACGTGCCGCCAGCGGCCCGCCTCGACACACGTCACCGGCAACGTGATCGTGGCGAGCTCAGGCACCAGCACCGTGAGGTTGACGATCCGATTCTGCTTGGCGCCGACCAGTTCCTCTCCGTCGATGATCAGCACCGGGCGCGCGCCGTCGTTCACCACGAGCAGCTCCGGCACGCGGCCAGCGTCGGATACTTCTGAAATGTGCAGTGTGCCCGCTCGAACGGCATCGGAGAGCGTGTCGTAGAACGGCGCCGACGGTGACGTCCGCAGCAACGGATAGACGCTCAGGCCGTCAACCGATGTCGGTTGGCCAATCGAGAGCGACGACATGAACGTCTGAAATTCCTGCATAAAGCGCTCTCCTCTCACGGCTGGCTCGAGTCACCGGCAGGAGCCTTGCGGTATACTGCAATGAACAAGTGGATTATAAATAAGTGGATTCTAAAAATCAAACGGACGAGCCGCCGCCGCCCTACCCGAGGCGGCGTGGACGCACGCCAAAGCCCACCTCTCACCCCCTTGGTCGTCTTATTCGGGAGCGGCGCATGGCCAAGGGCTTGTCGCTGGCGCAGCTGGCGGAGGCCGTCGGCATCGGACCAACATCCATCTCGCTCATTGCGGCCATGGAACATGGCAGCATCCCGCCGCGCCGCGACGTCGCGGAAAGTCTGGCCGCGGTGCTCGAGCTCGATCGAGAACCGCTTCTGATGTGGGCCGACACGCGGATCTCGCCGCGCGCGAGCGACGACGCTCTTCGCGAGCGTGAGCAAGTGAAGACGCTTTTCAATCAGGCGGACATGCGACTGACGCCACCGGGTTCGCCCGGGCCAGGTACCCTCTCGCGTTTTCGGACGGGCGTCCTGCGGGGGATTCAGCAGGAGCGAACGCCGGACACCGCTGCGCTGTCCGCCAGCCTCGGCGCTCGCCACGCATTCAACCAGTCACCGGATCAGATCCCGATTCTTCCGCCGGGTACCGACCCGGACCGGTATCGTCGAAAGCCGCTTGGGTACCTCGATCGCGTCGCGATCGAGCGCTTGATCGGCGGCCGTGCCGAGCTCATTCGTCCCGTCGCCTACGAGCTCTCCGATGACGACTTCGAGCGGCTGCGCCGCGTCGTGCATCCGCACGGTCGGCCGTTGCACGCGCTCGTGTCTCGGCCGATCCCGATCGAGATCGACCCGCGCGAGCCGTATGCGATCCGCTTCGACGGCCGTGTCATCCTGGCATACTGCGCGTGGGACGGCCGCGAACTTGTCGTGCTGCAGCCACCAGGTCACGCCGGCTTTGCACGGCTCAAGGCCAGGCGTCAGGCCGATCTCGAGGACCACGTCGTGGGTCACGTCGTCACGCTCAACTGGTGGGAGCCGACCGACACGCGCTCAACATAGGTCGGTCACAGAATCAAACACGTCCGATGAACACGACTCTCGCGTGTGCCGAACGGCGTCAGACGGCCACCGACATTTCCCTGTCGCCTGCCCCGCATTGCAACGGCTGACACGCCTGGAGTCGGCGCGGATCATCCAAGATGTGAACCCTCGCGAAGCGATTGTCCCGCCGCCGAGACCAGCCGCAGGAGATCGCAGGCGATGCGCAGGACTTTGGCGCCGCCTGGCATTATTGCGGACCACACTTCCTTGAGGGGCGAACAGTACGCCACGGGTTGCGTCCCGCAACGGCGAGTGCTATTACTGACGCGCCAAATGAGTCCGACCCCTGATGTTCGAGCACAGCTGCAGCGGATTGTTCAGAGCAGCACCTTCCGGTCCGCGGAAGCGCTCCGAAATCTACTCAGCGCTTTCACGAGGCCGGCTTTGTAAGGAAATTTGTCTGATTACTCGACGCTTCGGCCCAACTGACGTAGCTGTTCCCGAAGCGTGCTCAGCTCACGGTCAGCGTTGGAGAGAGCTCGAGCGACTCGTAGACCTGGCTCATGGCTCTTGTAGCCGCTGTACTTCGCAATTGATTTGTCGGCATTCTCGGGTCGCCCGTGATCCGCGCCGCTGTAGAAAAAGGGATTGCCGAGCGCTTCTCTGATCTCCCCGATCCTGGCCTCGAACTCTTGCCATTCGGACATGAGGGCGGCATTTCGCGCCGTCGCTTCTGAAAGGCTCCGCAGCAGTCGGTCAATCTGGGCGGTTCGTTCCTCGTCGGCCACGAAGCACCTCCAGGATCCATACTCTAGCGCCAAAGCGAGGTCTCGGGTACGCTTCGTCAAACACTGAACCCGTATTGTCCAACAACGCGATCGACGCCATCACCGGGTGCCTGTGCGCGTAAGTCCACCTCTGCCATTGAAGCTATCCGAGCTCATGCCATTTGACTCGCATTCTTGGCGGGCGTATACCTTTTCGGCCTTGCCATCATTGGGCCAGTCAATGACTCCACACCTCTGCCTTCGGATCCGCGTCGTTCCTGTAACTCTGATCGTGATCGCGTCTCTGATCGCTCACACGAGTGCCCGCGCGCAGGTCAACGCGGGCCGGATCGTGGGAACGGTCAGCGATCCGTCGCACGCGATCGTGCCGCACGCAACGGTGGTCGTCACCGACATCGCGACCGGCCTGTCGGTCACCGTGATCACCAGCGAGCGCGGCGATTACGTCGTGACACCGCTCAATCCCGGCGCCTATCGCGTGACCGTCACCCTTGAGGGTTTTCAGACGGCCGTGGTCGAGGCCGTCGACGTCCAGGTCGGCCAGTCTGCGCGCACGGACGTGGAGCTCAAATTGGGCGCGGTGACCGAGAGCACCATCGTCACCTCCATCACGCCGCTCCTCGACATGGAGTCTGGCACGCTGGGCCACGTGGTGACGAACACCCAGATCGTGAACCTTCCGCTGAACGGCCGCAGCTTCTACGAGCTCGCGCGGCTCACACCCGGCGCGGTGCTGTTGCCGGGCGGCGGCAACCTGCTGCGCATTCGCGCGAACTACATCTCGGGCACCGCCGTCAGCGGTGTGCGCGGCAGCCAGACGACCTTCATGCTCGATGGCGTCGACGTCACCGATCATCACCAGGGCGGGTCGCTGATCCAGACGTCGGTCGACGCGCTCCAGGAGTTCAAGGTGCAGCAGAGCGCGTACTCGGCCGAGTTCAGCCAGGCCGGCGGCGCGCTGAACGCCACGACCAAGTCCGGGTCGGACCAACCGCACGGCGTGCTCTTCGATTTCATGCGCAACGACGCGTTCGACGCGCGGAACCTCTTCGCGCTTCAGACCGAGGAGCTGAAGCGCCAGCAGTTCGGGGGCACCCTCGGCGGTCCACTACTGCGCAGCCGCACCTTTTTCTTTGCGAGCTACGAGGGAATGCGCGAGCGTCAGGGCCTTGTCTTCAACAACATCGTTCCGACCGCCGCGATGCGCGGCGGCGACTTCAGTCGGTCGAGCCGGCCGATCTACGACCCGCTCACACGGCAGCCGTTTCCGAACAACGTCATCCCCAGCGGCCGCCTGTCACCGCAAGCAATCTACTTCGCGCGGTTCCTCTCCGATCCGAACACTGCGTCCGGGACGTTCACCTGGGCGCCCCGGCGTGAGTTGAACACCGATCAGATGACGGTCCGCATCGATCAGACGCTGAGCGACCGCACGCGCATCTTCGGCCGCTACAGCTGGCACGACCAGCGACTCGAGGAGCCGAATCAGTACCCGGCGCTCGGGAACGCACCGCTCCGCACGCGCGGTCAGAACATCGTCCTCGGCATGACCAACACGTTGTCATCGTCGCTCCTCCACGACGTTCGCTTCAGCTACGTGCCTGCTGTCGTCGATCTCCAGGCCTACCTGCAGGGGACGGATCAGTACCAGAGCGCCGGCGTGCGTGGCTTCGAGGAGACGGCTCGACCTGGCGTTGGAGGCTCGTTCCCTGATTTCAGCTGGAGCGGCTATACGGCCATGAACGGGTCGGCCTTCGATCAGCGGCCGAAAACCCAGGACCTGAAGGTGTGGGAAGTGACCGACAACGTGACCTGGATCACGGGTCGCCACATCCTGAAGGTCGGTGGCAAATTCCGGCGCTGGATCCCGCTGTTCACCGACAGCAAGCAGTACGCGGGGCAGTGGACCTTCGACGGATCCATCACGCAGAATCCCACGAGCCCGGCGGGGACAGGCGACGCCTTTGCCGATTTCCTGCTCGGCTATCCGCGGCAGGTCACGCGCGCGTTTCCTGGCGACACGTTCGGGGGGCAGGCCAACTACTGGCACGGTTATCTGCAGGACGACTTCAAGATCTCGAGCCACCTGACGCTGAACGCCGGCTTGCGCTACGAGTACTCGCCCTGGCTGTCCGGTTATCGGGGCCAGGTCGGCACGTTTCAACCCGGATCGGCGAGGCCCATCATCGTCGCGGGCGAGAGCGACGTGCCCGATCTCGCCGCGCAGTTTTCAGGCCCGTCAGCGTACGCGCTCTTCCAGAACGCGATTCAGACGAGCAGCCAGGCAGGGCTTCCGCTGTCGATCACGAAGACCGACCGGGCGCAGTTTGGGCCTCGCGTCGGCTTCGCCTGGCAGCCGTTCCACGACCGGACGGTGGTGCGCGGCGGCTACGGCCTCTTCTACGAGCAGGAGAGCTCTGGCGATCGGGTCAACAACAACATGGTGCCGTTCAGGCTCGACCAGACATCCTTCAACGACCAGGCGCCGCCCGTACGGACGATGGCCGATTTTTTCCTCGGCACGAAGCTGACCAGCTCCGCGGCCCCATCCATCGGCGCGAGCGCCCTCGATCAGAAAATGGGCCGCGACCATCACTTCAGTCTGGGCGTGCAGCATCAAATTGCGCCGTTCACCGTGGTCGAGGTGAACTACGTCGGCAATATCGGCCGCTTTCTGAACGGCGTGACCAACATCAACATTCCCGAGCCCGCTTCCGGCGGCATTCAGGCACGACGGCCGTATCCACAATTTGGCAGCATCACGTATTTCGACGACACTCTGGAGACGACGTACCATTCACTCCAGACCTCTGTCGAACAACGCACGCACGGAGGGCTGTTCTATCTGGTCTCCTATACGCTGTCGAAGAGCCTCACGACGCAGAACGTGCCGGCGGTGGGTGGCAATCGCGGGCGCGAGGCGGCACTCTCCGCCTTCGATGTCCCGCACAATGTCGCGATCAGCGCGGGCTACGAGCTGCCGTTCGGACGCGGCCGGCAGCTGCTCGGGACTGCCAACGGGGCCGTCGATGCGGTGCTGGGGGGGTGGCAGGTCCAGGGAATCTACGTCTGGCGCAGCGGCCGGCCGTTCACGCCGACGATCTCGAGCGATCGGGCCAACACGGGCGTTGGGAATCAGCGGCCCAACCGCATCGGATCGGGTGAGCTCAACGCGCCCACCGTGGAACTGTGGTTCGACAAGACCGCTTTCGTTCTGCCAGCGCTGTTCAACTACGGCAATTCCGGCGGCGGTATTCTGCGTGAGGACAGCTACAAGACGCTCGATTTCTCGCTCTTCAAGCAGTTCCAGATCGGGAACCACCGGCTGCAGTTCCGCGCCGAGGTATTCAACCTGACCAACACGCCCAGCTTCAACGCGCCCAATACTGCGATCGACACGGCGGCGGGCGGCCGGGTCACAAGCACGGCGAGCAGTCCGCGACAGATGCAATTCGCGTTGAAGTACGAGTTTTGAGCTTTGAATTCTGCCCTGGTCTGTTCCGTTCGTGTTCACGAACGACCGACGTGAGACGCGTGCGGTCATCTTCACATTTCGAACTTCAGACTCAAACGATCCCGGTGAGGTAATACACGGCGATCACGACGAAAACCGCGCCGGTCTTGATGCACGTGATCGCGAAGATGTCGCGGTACGATTGGCGATGCGTCAACCCCGTGATGGCCAGCAACGTGATGATCGCGCCGTTGTGCGGTAGCGTGTCCATGCCGCCGGCGGCCATCGCCGCCACGCGATGAAGGACCTCCAGCGGAATGTCGGCCGCGGCCGCCGCAGCCTTGAACTGATCGGCCATCGCAGCCAGCGCAAGGCTCAACCCTCCGGACGCGGAGCCGGTGATGCCGGCCAGCGTCGTGACGGTGATGGCTTCGTTGACGAGCGGATTCGAAATCACCCGCAGCGCCGACTGGATCGCCGCAAACCCGGGCAACGCCGCGATCACTGCACCGAACCCGTATTCCGACGCCGTGTTGACGGACGCCAGCAGGCAACCGGAGATCGCCGCGTGGCTCCCCTTGACGAACGTGGCGGCGACACGCGGCCACGCGAAGATCGCGACTGTGGCGATGCCCAGCACGAGCGCCGCTTCCACAGCCCAGATCCCGACCAGCCTCGACACCTCCAGCGCGATCGGCTTCGCGGCCGGCGTCAGCGCCAGCATGGCGGTCGCGCCGTACCATCGTGGAATGAGCAGCGTGAAGACGATATTCATGACGGCGACCACCGCCAGGGGCAGCGACGACAAGAACGGAGACACGAGAGCCTCTGCGCCGACCGGCTCGGGTTCGTTGACATGCACGACGCCATAGCCTTCGCCGGACGTCGCCGCCGATCGGCGACGTGAATTGAGATACGCCATGCCCACGACGAGGATGAACGCGCCGCCGATCGGTCCGAGTATCGGCGCCGCCATAGTGGTGGTGCCGAAGAACGTCGTGGGGATGATGTTCTGAATCTGCGGGCTCCCCGGCACGGCGTCCATGGCGAACGTAAAGGAGCCGAGCGCGATCGTCGCCGGAATCAGGCGCTTGGGAATGTTCGCGTCGCGAAAGAGCTCGGCCGCAAAGGGATACACCGCGAAGGCGACCACGAAGACCGATACGCCGCCGTAGACCATCAGAGCGCAGATCGTCACGATGCCCAGCATCGCACGCGCCGGTCCGGCCACTCGGCTGATAGCGGCAGCGAGGGCTTTGGCGAACCCGGACAGCTCGACCAGTTTGCCGAAGAGGGCGCCCAGCATGAAGACGGGAAAGTAGTTCTTCATGAAGGTGGCCATGCTCTCCATGAACAGAGCGCTGAAGGCCGGCAGAACGGCGCCGGGCATCGTCAGCAGCACGGCCCCAAGCGCCGCCACCGGCGCGAACAGGATGACGCTGTAGCCGCGGTACGCGGCCAGCATCAGAAACCCCAACGCGAGGAGCGAGACGAGCACGCTCAAAGGTTGGCCGATGATACACGGAGCTGCGTGCTCCAACCCGCCGTCGTCAGAGCGGCCATCGGAGGTTCCGGAGCGATGAAAAGGCGGTTCCGCGCCGACGGTCGTCCATCAACTCCACGTTTTAGAACCTCACGACGAGCCCGACGGGAAGATGCGCGGGCTGAGGAACAGCCGGTCGGTCCACGTCACGTCGGACGGCGGGTTCGGCGTCGCAGGACGTAGAGTTCGTGCCGAAGCACGACGATTTTCCAAGTCTTCAAGTCGTTCGACCGAACGCGCAGGGCAAGGAGCTGGAGAGCGCAATGAAGCGCTCGTGGAAACATGGGAGCCCGAGACTTCAGGGTTATCCGAAGCCACCGCAGTAGCCTACTTTCCTGCTCGACGCGTGATCGACCAGACCCTCAACGCGCGGCGAGCGGCGGAGTGGTCTTCGGCGGCTTGCGCGGGGCGGACGCGCGCTCGTACGCGTACGCGAGTCTGAGGAGCGTCGGCTCGCTCCACGGCTGCCCGAGGAGATCCATGCCCACCGGCAGTCCGTCCGACGTGAATCCCGCGGGCATACTCATCGCAGGGAATCCGGTTGTCGCACTCAGCTGACAGTTCGAGCCGTTCTGCGGCTCACCGATCACGGCGGGCTTGCGGCGCAGCGTCGGGTACACCAACGCCGTGATATCCAGTTCGTTCATCAGCGACAGGATCGCTGCGCGCGCCTGCTCGCGCTTCGACAGCGACGCGCGATAGCTCTCCGAATCTCGCGACGCCACGTCGTTGGCGCGCTTGAACACGCCTTCGACCGCCTGGTGATATTTGCCGCTCGCAAGGATATCGCCGAGCGAGTGCATGGGCGCTGACGGAAACCTGGCGAGGAAGTCCTGCAAGTCGAACTTGAACTCCGCGTTGATGACGCTGGTATCGCGGAG
>WNEY01000277.1_pt1 | contig 32772 bp, 28 predicted proteins | sample 5400531 | NCBI WGS metagenome assembly WNEY01 (sample SAMN13153338, study PRJNA577476) | soil metagenome | isolation source: 200 cm saprolite under Douglas fir tree site 1 | place: USA:California | collected 2015-04-18
AGCACCACGACCGCGATGGCCGACAGGACGTAGGCTAGTGTCGTTCTGACCCAGAGCCGAGGGCGACTCATGCCCCCCAGCATATGTGGAGCCTATGGTCCGAATCCACCCAATGAACTCGTATCTTGCGCGCGGGTTTATTCTCCCTCCCCTTGCGGGGAGGGTGGGGGAGGGGGTCTCGTCAGATCGAGAAAGGTCTTTAGTCCGGGACGCGAGTTCCGTCGGAGCCGTACCGGTAGAATCCGCGGCCCGATTTCCGCCCCAAGTGGCCGGCCTCGACCATCTGCCGCAAGAGGGGCGGCGCGGCAAACTTGGGGTCGTTCAGTCCCTCGTACAGGACATCGCAGATGTAGAGGTGGACATCGAGACCTACGAAATCGCCCAGCTCCAAGGGCCCCATGGGATGGCGCAGGCCCAGCCGCGCCCCGGTATCGATGTCCTCCCGGCTGCCGATTCCCTGCATCAGCGCCCAGATGGCCTCATTCACGAACGGCACCAGCATCCGATTGACGATGAACCCTGGGTAGTCAAGCGAGGTGATCGGCTTCTTCTGGAGCTTGCGTCCGAGCTCCAGGGCGGCGGTCAGTGTCGCATCGGAGGTTTCCCGACCGCGAATGATCTCCAGCAGTTCCATCACCGGGACCGGGCTGAAGAAATGCATGCCGATCACCCTGTCGGGTCGCCGGGTAGCGGCGGCGAGCCGGGTGATGGGAATCGAGGACGTGTTGCTGGCCAGGATGGTCTCCGGCCGGCAGATGCTGTCCAGGCGCTTGAACAGCTCGCGCTTCAGATCGACATTCTCGGTGATAGCCTCGATCACGAAGTCGGCTCGGCCGGCGGCTTCCAGCGAGGTGGTGGGGTGCAGCCGCGCCAGGGCGGCGTCCCGGGCCGCGGCGTCCATCCGGCCTTTGGCCACCTGGCTTTCCAGGCGCTTGCGGATATTGTCGACCCCCCGGTTGACGAGCGCCTCGTCGACCTCTCGCAGGGTCACGTCAACGCCGTTGACGATCGCCGTCTGCGCGATTCCGGCGCCCATCAATCCCGCACCGGCCACAAAGAGCTGGGTCATCCCGCCTCCTTCAAGAGTTCTCGCGCGATCACGAGCCGCTGGATCTCGTTGGTCCCCTCATAAATCTGCGTGATCTTGGCATCGCGCATCATCCGCTCCACCGGGAAATCCCGCAAGTACCCATAGCCGCCCAGCACCTGGACCGCATCGGTGGTCACCCGCATCGCCACGTCGGAAGCAAAGACCTTGGCCATCGAAGACGTGATGGTGATGGTCTTCAGCCGCCGGTCGAGGGCGTCGCCGGCGGCGTAGGTGAGCATCCGGGCCGCCTCGATGGCGGTGGCCATGTCCGCCAGCATGAACTGGAGGCCCTGGAACTCGTTGATCGGCTTCCCGAATTGCTTGCGCTCTGCTGCATAGCGGCGGGCCACCGCGAAGGCGCCCTCCGCGATGCCGAGGGCCTGGGCGGCGATCCCCGGTCGCGAATGGTCCAGCACGCGCATGGCCAGCTTGAAGCCCTCACCCTCCGGCCCCAGCAGGTTGGCGGCCGGGATCGCCACGTCTTCGAAGAAGAGCTGGGCCGTGGGGGAGCCGCGGATGCCGAGCTTCTTCTCCAGCTTCCCCACCCGAAAGCCGGGCATGCTCTTCTCCACCAAGAAGGCCGAGATGTCGCGGGCCTCCCCCTGGCCATCCCGATCGGTCCGGGCGAAGACGACGATGGTGTCCGCCACGCTGCCGCCAGTGATGAAGGTCTTGGACCCGTTGAGGACATAGGTGTCGCCGTGCCGAACGGCGCGGGTCCGCATCCCGCCGGCATCGGACCCGGAGCCCGGCTCGGTGAGGGCGTAGGCAGCCAGCTGCTCGCCGCTGGCCAGTGGCGGCAGGAACCGGCGCTTCTGCTCGTCCGTGCCGCCCAGCACGATGGGCAGGCTGCCCAGCGATTGCACCGACAGGATCAGGGAGGAGTTGGCGCACACCTTGCTGATCTCTTCTATGGCCAGCACCACCGCGAGCGCGCTGCCGCTGACCCCGCCGTACTCAGGCGGGAAAGGGATGCCCAGGATGTCGTGCCGGGCGAACAGGTCTTTGATATCCCAGGGAAACTCTCCCTTAGCGTCGATCTCCGCGGCGCGCGGCTCGACGGACTCGATGCACAGGTCGTGCACCAGCCGCTGGATGGCGCGTTGCTCGTCGCTCAGCTCGAAGTTCATCCAGCCGCCGCCAGCTCTCGCGCGATCACGATCCGCTGGATCTGGTTGGTGCCCTCGTAGATCTGGCAAGCCTTGGCATCCCGAAACCGGCGCGCCATGGGGAACTCCTCCAGGTACCCGTAGCCCCCAAGGACCTGGAGCGCCTCCAGGGTCGCGCTCATGGCCATGTCGGTGGCGAAGAGCTTGGCCATGGACGCGTCTCGGGTGAACGGCTGTCCGGCGTCGCAGCGGGCGGCCGCCTTCCAGGTCAGCCAGCGCGCGGCCGACACACCGGTCTGGATGTCGGCCAGCTTGAACTGGATGGCCTGCTGCTCGGCGATCGGCCGGCCGAACTGGCGCCGCTCCTTGGCGTAGGCCACCGCGTCGTCGAGGGCGCCCTGGGCCAGGCCCACCGCCTGGGCGCTGATCCCTATCCGGCCGGTGTCCAGAGCCCGCATCGCGATCCGGAAGCCATCGCCTTCCGCCCCCAGCCGGTCGTCCTCGCCGACCTGGCAATCCTGCAGCACGATCTCCGCGATCGGCGACCCGTTGAGGCCCATCTTGGTAAAGGGCGGACCGACCTTGAGGCCGGGGTTGTCGCCGCCGACCACAAAGGCGGTGATGCCGGCGGCGCCACGACCGGGCTCGGTGGCGGCCATGGCGACGTACAGACCGGCCTGCCCGGCGTTGGTGATGAAGATCTTGGTGCCGTTGAGGACGTACCCACCATTTCGGCGGCGGGCCGAGGTCTGCAGGTGGGCGGCGTCTGACCCGGCCTCGGGTTCGGTCAGAGCGAACGCCCCCAGCAGCTTGCCGGCTGCCATGCCCGGAAGCCAGCGTCGCTTCTGCGCCTCACTGCCGAAGAGCGTGATGGGCTGCACTGCCTGGCCACCTCCTCGATGAAAATGGCGAAGGCCAGGTGATCGAGCCCGGCCCCGCCGTAGGCCTCGGGGATCAGGATCCCCATCAAGCCCAGTTCGGCGGCGCGCTCGATCAGGTCTCTGGGGAATTCGCTGCGTTGGTCGATCTCCGCGGCGCGGGGCTTGATCTCACGCTCCGCGAAGTTGCGAACCAGCCGGCGGATCTCCTCGTGCTCGGGACTCAGCGTCAGGTTCACGCGGCGCGACCGTCGACGCGCACGATGGTCGCTTCTCCCTGCGCCATGCCCGAGCAGATGCCGGCCGCCCCGTAGCCGCCGCCCCGCCGGCGCAGCTCGTAGACGAGGTGCATCAGGATGCGCGCCCCCGAGGCGCCGATGGGGTGGCCGATGGCGACGGCGCCGCCGTCGACGTTGACCCGATCCTCGTCGACCCCCAGCAGGTCCATGGCGGTGCAGGCCACCGCCGAGAAGGCCTCGTTGATCTCGAACAGCTCCATGTCGGCGACCCGCAGGCCGAGCTTGCGCAGCGCCGCCTGGACCGCCGAGGCCGGCACGGTCGCCAGGTACGGCGTGTCGGCCGCCGATTCTCCGTAGGCCAGCCACTCGGCGAGCACCGGCAGCTTGCGCTTTTCGGCTTCCTTTCGGCTCATCAGCAGCACCGCCGAGGCGCCGTCATTGACGCTTGGTGCATTCCCGGCCGTCACCGTCCCATCCGGTTGCATGGCCGGCTTGAGCCTGGCCAGGGCTTCCAGGGTGGTATCGGGGCGTGGTTGCTCGTCGGCGGTGACGGTGAGTGTGGCGCCCTTCGGCTGGGGAACCGTCACCGGGATCACTTCATCGCGAAACTTGCCGGCGTGCAGCGCCGCGGCGTACCGCTGCTGGCTCTTCAGGGCGTACTCGTCCTGGCGCTCCCGGGAGACCTCGAACTCCTTCGCCACGTTGGAGGCCTCGACGATCATGTGGCAGCCGTTGGCCGGGTCCCGCAGTCCATCGTGGACCATGCTGTCGATCAGGCTGGCGTCGCCCATCCGGTAGCCGAAGCGCGCCTGGTCCAGCAGATACGGGGCGCGACTCATGCTCTCCATGCCACCGGCCACGACGACGGTTGCCTCTCCGGCTCGGATGAGCAGCGCTGCCAGGTTGACGGCTTTGAGTGAAGACGCGCACACCTTGTTGACGGTCAGGGCGGGGACGCTGGTCGGCAACCCGGCCTTCAAGGCCGCCTGGCGGGCGGGGATCTGGCCCATGCCGGCGGTCAGGACCGTGCCCATGATCACCTGGTCGACCTGCGTGCCGTCGACCTTGGCCCGCTGGAGCACTTCGTGGATGACGGTCCCGCCCAGCTCGGGTGCCGTCAGGGAGGAGAGGCCACCGCCGAGCTTGCCAAATGGCGTTCGGGCGGCGGCGACAATGACCACATCCTCCATCGAGTGCATTGTAGGCAGCCACAAGCGGCCTCCTACAATGGCACCAGCCACCGATGAGCGCCGCCAAACCCGAACCACCCAAGGACCCCGCGGCCGATCTGCAGGCCAGGATGGCGGCGGCGCGGGCGGGTGGATCGGCCCGCTACGGCGAGAAGCTCAAGCAGGAGGGCAAGCTGCCGGTGCGCCGCCGCCTCGAGCTGCTGCTGGACGGCGGCTTCGAGGTCGAAGACGGGCTGCTGGCCCACAGCGAGGAGCCAGGATACGGGGCCGACGGGGTGGTGACCGTGGTCGGCCGCATCGGCGGGCGGACCGTCTGCGTGATGGCCAACGACCCGACCGTCAAGGCCGGCTCGTGGGGCCCCCGCACGGTGGAGAAGATCGTCCGGATGCAGGAGACCGCGGAGCGGCTGCGGGTTCCCATTTTCTACCTGGTCGACTCCGCCGGCGCGCGCATCACCGACCAGGTCCAGATGTTCCCCGGCCGCCGCCATGCGGGCCGCATCTTCTACAACGAGGTCCAGCTTTCGGGGCAGGTTCCCCAGATCTGCCTGCTCTTTGGTCCGTCCGCGGCCGGCGGCGCGTACATCCCGGCCTTCTGCGACCTGACCATCATGGTCGAGGGCCACGCCAGCATGTACCTGGGCTCACCCCGCATGGCCGAGATGGTGATCGGCGAGAAAGTGACCCTGGAGGAGATGGGCGGCGCCCGCATGCATTGCACCGAGAGCGGTTGCGGCGACATCCTGGTGGGCACCGAGGAAGAGGCCATCGAGCTCGGCCGCCGTTACCTCAGCTACTTCCCGCAAAACTGCCAGGAGGCCCCGCTGATGCAGCGGGCCGCCGACCCAGCGCCCCCGGTCCCGCTGGAGGGACTCGTCCCCGACGATGAAGGCGTGCCCTTCAATATGCAGCACCTGATCGACGGCGCGGTCGATGCCGGCAGCTTTTTCGAGGTCAAGAAGCTCTACGCGCGCGAGTTGATCTGTGGGCTGGCCCGAATCGATGGCCGGCCCATCGGCGTGCTCGCCAATCAGTCCATGCAAAAGGGCGGGATCCTGTTCGTCGACTCGGCCGACAAGGGCGCCCGATTCATCTGGCTCTGCGACGCCTTCAACATCCCGCTGCTCTTCCTGGCCGACGTCCCCGGGTTCATGATCGGGACCAAGGTGGAGCGGCAGGGCATCATCCGCCACGGCGCCAAGATGATCGCCGCGGTCTCGGAGGCCACCGTCCCCAAGATCTCGGTGATCGTCCGAAAGGCCTATGGGGCCGGCCTGTACGCCATGGCCGGTCCCGCCTTCGACTCGGATGCCACCCTGGCCCTGCCCACCGCCATGATCGCGGTGATGGGACCCTCGGCGGCGGTGAACGCCGTCTTCTATAACAAGATCCAGGAGCGGCCGGAGGCCGAGCGGGCCGCCTACGTGGAGCAGCTGCAGGCCGAGTACCGGGAGGACGTCGACCTCTATCGCCTGGCGTCGGACCTGATCATCGACGCCGTGGTCGCGCCCTCCGACCTGCGCAAGGAGCTGGCGGCCCGGTTCGCCCTGTACGCCACCAAGACGCGGCCACGGGTCAACCGCAAGCACGGCGTCTTTCCTGTCTAGGCCTCAATCTCCCTACCCCCTTGCGGAGGGTCACGGTGGGCATCTCATCCTCCGATCTCCCTCCCCCCTTGCGGGGGAGGGTCGGGGTGGGGGGTCTCGACATCGCCTCGATATTCGGGCCCCCTCCCCCCTTGCGGGGGAGGGTCGGGGTGGGGGGTCTCGAAACGAGCGATGAGCGACCGTCCATCCTTCGTCGTCGACAATCCGGAGCGCCCCGACGAAGGCTTCGCGGAGCTGTACGCGCAGCTGCTGGACGTCACCGATCCCGAACCGTGGCTTGGCTGGGCCCGCCAGGCGAAGCCGCCGGTCCTCTACCTGGGCATCGGTACCGGCCGAATTGCGGTTCCGCTGGCGAAGGCGGGCGTCCAGTTGGTGGGGGTGGACGCGCATCCGGGCATGCTGCGCCGGCTGGGCGGGCGATTGCCCACGGTCGAACTAATCCAGGCGCGCATCGAGGACCTCGACCTGGATCGCCGCTTCGACCTGGTCATGGTGCCATCGGACATCCTCAGCACCACGCCGCGTCTACAACGGGCGGCCCTGCATGTCGCTCTCGGCGGCCACCTCGCCTTCGAGCTGATGAATCCGCACTGGTTGAAGGCGGTCAGCCATCCGGGGGTCCGGGTTCGCTCCATGACCCCGACGCGGGTTGATATGGAGGTCGACTACCGGCTGCCCGACGGCAGCGTCCGTACCCAGGAGGCGCACGACGCCCCACTGATCTGGCCGGAAGACGTCGAGCCCTGGCTGAAATCAGCGGGGCTGCGCCTGGAAAGACTTTTTGGGACGGGAGAGGGCGATCTCCGCACCAGCGCGACCTATTTCGTCCTGAGTGCGAAACGCCCGGTTCGTGGCTAGAGCCGCGGGGCCTAGGCGATCGTCGCTTGGGCGGCCGCGACCACCTCTTCGATGGTGTCGCAGACTTTCGCCCCGGCGCGGGTGAGCGCCTCGACCTTCGACTGAGCGGTCCCCCGGTTTCCGGAGATGATGGCGCCCGCGTGCCCCATCCGCTTGCCCGGAGGAGCGGTGCGGCCGCTGATGAACCCGATGACCGGCTTGCCGAAGTCTCTGGCGATCACCTCGTCGGCCGCCACCTCCTCGTCGGAGCCGCCGATCTCCCCTATCAGGACCACGGCCTTGGTGGCTGGGTCATCGCGGAACAGGGTGAGCACCTCTTTGAAGGACAGGCCCAGGATCGGGTCCCCCCCAATCCCGACCGACGTGCTTTGCCCCACGCCGGCCTGGCTCAGGCCCTGGATGACCTCGTAGGTCAGCGTCCCACTCCGGGAGACGATGCCCACCGGACCGGGGCGGTTGATGTGGTTGGGGATGATCCCGACCTTGGCCTCGCCGGCGGTCACCAGGCCCGGGGAGTTGGGCCCGATCAACCGCGAACCCTGCTGCGCGACGAAGGCGCGGGCGCGGACCATGTCGTGGATGGGGATGCCTTCGGTGATACAGACGATCAGCGGGATGCGGGCGGCGGCCGCCTCCATGATGGCGTCGGCCGCGAAGGGCGCCGGCACGAAGATGCCGGTGACGTCGGCGCCAGTGGCCTGGACAGCAGCGGCCACGGTGTCGAACACCGGCAGCTCGAGGTGGGTCGTCCCACCCTTCCCCGGGCTGACCCCTCCAACGACCGTCGTCCCATAGGCGCGCATGGCCTCGGTGTGGAAGGTGCCTTCCCGCCCAGTCAGCCCCTGCACCAGCACCCGGCTTTGCCGCGAAAGGAGGATGCTCACCCGCGGGTGGCCAGCTCGACGATCTTGCGGGCGGCCGCCGTGGCGGTGACTTCGGGCGCGACGCCCGCCGCTTCCAGCAATTTGCGCCCTTCGGCTTCCCGAGTGCCGGTCATGCGCACCACGAGAGGAAGTTTCAGGCCCAGGTCCCGGCGGGCCTCGATGATCCCCTTGGCCACCTCGTCGCCCCTGGTGATGCCCCCGAAGATGTTGATCAGGATGCCCTTGACCCGGGGATCCATGGCCAGCAGCTCCAGCGCGTTGTGCACCACGTCGGCCTTGGCGCCGCCCCCGATGTCGAGGAAGTTGGCAGCCCGTCCGCCCTGCTGCTGGACCAGGTCGAGGGTGTTCATCACCAGCCCAGCCCCGTTGCCGATCACGCCGATCGTCCCGTCCAGCCGCACGTACGTGAGGTGGCGACGCTTGGCCTCGGCCTCCAGCGGATCTTCGCCGGCTTCCTCGGCGCCCACCAGGTCTTTGTGCCGGAAGATGGCGTTGTCGTCGACCTCCAGCTTGCCGTCGGCCGCCACCAGGCCGCCGTCGCGGGTCACCGCCAGCGGGTTGATCTCCACCGTGATCGCATCCAGCGTCCGGGCCAGGCTGTAGAGCTTCATGACCAGGGGCAGCAGCGCCGCCTGCAAGGCGCCCAGCCCGGCGCCGAAGATCAGTTCGCGGATCTCATACGGCTGCGGCCCCCGCCACGGATCGGGATGCAGGCGGGCGATCGCCTCCGGATGCTGGGCAGCCACGTCCTCGATTTCCATTCCCCCCTGGGCACTGAGGATGAGCACCACCAGGCGCTGGTCGCGGTCGAGGGTGAGGCCGAGGTAGAGCTCGCGGGCGATCTCGACCAGGGTCTCGCACCAGACCTCTTGCACCTTGTAGCCCTTGATCGTCATGCCCAGCACGTCCTGGGCCATCGCCCTGGCCTCGGCGGGGGTGCGCGCCAGCTTGATCCCGCCCGCCTTCCCACGACCGCCCACGGGGACCTGCGCCTTGATGGCGATGGGACCCAACAATCCCGCGGCCCGAGTGGCCTCATCCGGCGTCCGGGCCAGCCGGCCCTCGGGGACTGTAATGCCGGCCGTCTTGAAACGTTCCTTGACCTGGTACTCGAGAAATTTCAATCCAGCCCTATTCCTTCAATGTGCCGGAGGAAAGGATAAGCGGCGTCAGCCCGGGTCCATCGAGGCGGACGAAGCAGATTGGGATGCGGGGCGTGCCGAGCCGCAGGAGGCGACGAGCACGGGAGGGAGCGATCCGTCGATGCGTGACTGAGCGCGCGCAGGAGACGACGCCCGGAGCCCGGGGCCGTCGGACGAACGAAGCAGATTGGGATGCGGGGCGTGCCGAGCCGAAGGAGGCGACGAGCACGCGAGGGAGCGCATCCGTCGATGCGTGACCGAACGCGCGCAGGAGACGACGCCCGGATCGGCCGCATCCGCGCCCAAGATGCGAGTTTGTTCCGGCGGCCTCGGGCTCAGGCCGCATCCGCGCCCAAGATGCGAGTTCGTTTCGGTGGATCCGGGCTAAGCCGGAGCGAAGCGGAGGCGCAGCTCCGCTGCGGCTTACGGCAGGAAAGGAACCAACCTGGGTTCCGTCCCTTTGATTGGTCACAGGGGGATGTTGCCGTGGTGGCGGTCGGGGCGTTCGCGGCGCTTGTCTTTCAGCAGCCGCAGCGCCTGGATCAGGAATCGGCGCGTCTCCTGCGGCTCGATCACGTCGTCCAGGAAGCCCCGTTCGGCGGCGATGTAGGGATTGGCGAAGCGCTCCACGTAGTCCTGCACCAGCTCACGAGTCCTCGTCTCCGGATCCTTGGCCGCGGCGATCTCCCGCTTGAAGATGACGTTGACGGCGGCCTGCGGTCCCATCACGGCGATTTCAGCCGTTGGCCAGGCGACGTTGAAGTCGGCCCCGATGTGCTTGGAGGACATGACGTCGTAGGCGCCCCCATAGGCCTTGCGGGTGATCACCGTGAGCTTGGGCACGGTGGCCTCGGCAAACGCGTAGAGCAGCTTGGCCCCGTGCCTGATGATGCCGTTGTATTCCTGCGCCGTGCCGGGCAGGAAGCCGGGAACGTCGACGAAGGTGAGCAAGGGGATGTTGAAGGCGTCGCAGAACCGGACGAAGCGGGCGCCCTTGACGGAGGCGTTGATGTCCAGCGCCCCGGCCAGGATGCGCGGCTGATTCCCGACCACGCCCACCACCTGGCCATCCAGCCGCCCGAAGCCGACCACGAGGTTCTGCGCCCACAGCTCCTGGACCTCCAGGAATGACTCCAGGTCGAGCACCCCGGTGATGGCGGCCTTCATGTCGTACGGCTGCTGCGGGTTCTCGGGCACCAGCGACTGCAGCGCGGCGGCGTGGCGGTCCGGGTCGTCGGTGGGGGTCACCGCCGGCGGCTGCTCACGATTGTTGGCGGGAAGATAAGAGAGCAGCCGGCGCACGCCGTCCAGCGCCTCCTGCTCACTGTCGGCCAGGAAGTGGGCCACCCCGCTCTTCAGGTTGTGCACCTCGGCGCCGCCCAGCTCCTCGAAGGTGACCTTCTCGCCGGTGGTGACGCGGACCACCTCGGGCCCGGTGATGAACATGTAGGAGACGCCCTCCACCATCCAGATGAAGTCCGTCATGGCCGGCGAGTACACCGCGCCGCCGGTGCAGGGGCCCACGATCACCGAGAGCTGGGGCACCACCCCCGACGAGCGGACATTGCGGTAGAAGATGTCGGCGTAGCCGGCCAGGCTGACCACGCCCTCCTGGATGCGCGCCCCGCCCGAATCGTTCAACCCGATGCAGGGCCGGCCGGCTCGGACGGCCAGGTCCATCACCTTGCAGACTTTTTCGGCGAAGACCTCGCCCAGCGAGCCGCCGAAGACGCTGGCGTCGTGGGAGAAGACGAACACCTCCCGGCCGTCCACCGAGCCGTAGCCGGTGACCACGCCGTCACCGGGAATCTTCCGTTCGCCCATGCCGAAGGCCTCGGTGCGGTGGACGGCGAAGGCATCCAGCTCGACGAAGCTCCCCGGGTCGAGCAAGCGCTCCACCCGCTCGCGGGCGGAGAGCTTGCCCTTGGCACGTTGCTTCTCGTCGGCGTCGCCACCCCGGTAGTGGGCGTCGTACTTCCGCTTGCGGAGCACATTGATCCGCTTGTCGGCCGAGGGCGGGGCTGTCTCCCCTCCTCCTTCCTGTTGAGGACGGGACATTTTGGCGTCTTCTTTCGGCGCGCCGGTGGCCATGCTAGTGCGCCTCCGGCCGGTACTCGCCGAAGGCCTCGCGCAACACGCCGCACACCTCGCCCACCGTGGCATAGGCGCGCAGCGCTTCCCGCATGGGCGGCAGCAGGTTCTGGGTTCCCTGCGCCGCCTCTCGCACAGCCTGCAACGCGGTGCGCACCTGCGCCGCGTCACGCTCGGTGCGCAACCGGCGTAAGGCCTCCACCTGGTCGCGCTCGTGCCTGGGGCTGATGCGGACCACCGGCACCGGCGCCTCGCCGCCCTGGAAGCGGTTGACGCCTACCACCACCCGGGTGCCGGCCTCCACCTCCTGCTGCTGCTGGTAGGCGCTGTCCTGGATCGCCTGCTGGGTGAATCCGCTTTCGATGGCGCCCACCGCGCCACCGCGGCGGTCGACCTCCGCGATCAGGGCTCGGGCCTGCTGCTCCAGCTCCCGGGTCAAGGCTTCCACCAGGTAGCTGCCGCCCAGCGGGTCGGTGACGCCCGGCACGTTGGTCTCGTGGGCGATGATCTGCTGGGTCCGCACCGACAGGGTGGCGGCTTCCTCCGAGGGCAGCCCCAGGGCTTCGTCGTACGAGCAGGCGTGCAGGCTCTGGGTCCCACCCAGCACCGCACTGAGCGCCTGCAGGGCCACCCGGACGACGTTGTTGTGGGGCTGCTGCGCCGTCAGGGTGCTTCCGCCGGTCTGGGTGTGGAAGCGCAGCATCTGCGACCGCGGGTTGCGCGCCCCGAACCGATCACGCATCAGTGACGCCCAGATGGCGCGGGCCGCCCTGAACTTGGCCACCTCTTCGAAGAAGTCACTGAATACGGCGAAGAAGAAGGAGAGTCGGGGCGCGAAGTCGTCGACCTGCAGGCCGGCCGCCTGGGCCGCCTCGACGTAGGCGATGGCATGCGCCATGGTCAAGCCCAGCTCCTGCACCGCCGTGGCCCCGGCTTCGCGCAAGTGGTAGCCGGAGATGGAGATCGTGTTCCAGTTGGGCAGCCGCTCGCGGCAGTACGCGAACAGGTCGGTGGTCAGCCGCATCGAGGGCCGGGGCGGGAAGATGTAGGTGGCCCGGGCCGCGTACTCCTTGAGGATGTCGTTCTGCACCGTCCCGTTGAGCTGCGGCCCCGCCACGCCCTGCTTTTCGGCCACCAGCTCATACAGGAGCAGCAGGATGGCGGCCGGGGCATTGATGGTCATCGAGGTGCTGACCCGGTCCAGCGGAATCCCCTCCAGCAGGATTTCCATGTCGCGCAGCGACGAGATGCTGACGCCCACCTTCCCCACCTCGCCGCGGGCCAGGGGCGCGTCGGCATCGTGGCCGATCTGGGTAGGCAGATCGAACGCAATGGAAAGGCCCGTCTGTCCCTGCCCCAGCAGGTACCGGAAGCGGGCGTTGGTCTCGGCCGCGCTGCCGAAGCCGGCGTACTGCCGGATGGTCCACAGCCGCTCGCGATACATCTCGGGATAAATCCCGCGGGTGAAGGGATACTCCCCCGGCGCCGCCGGCGCCGGCCCGGCATCGGCGGGTGTGTAGATGGGCTTCAGCGGCAGGCCGCTATCCGTTTGGGGCGACGGGATGGACGGCTGCGGCTTAACGGCCCGGGTGGCCATCCGCCTCCACGAGCTCGGTCAGCACGCCGCAGGCACTCTTCGGATGGATGAACCCGACCCGCGTGCCATGCGCGCCGGGGCGGGCCGCCTGGTCGATCAATTGCGCTCCCGCCTCTCCGGCCCGTCGCAGGCCGGCGCCCACGTCGTCGGTGGCGTAGGCGACGTGGTGGACCGCCTCTCCCCGATCGGCGAGGAACTTTCGCAGGTTGGACTCGGCCCCCAATGGGGTAAGCAACTCGATCCGGCTGTCACCGATGGGGATCATGGCGACTTCCACACCCTCGGCCTCCAGCCGTTCGCGGCTTATCGCCTTCAGGCCGAGACGCCGTTCGTAGAGGTCGATCGCCTGATCCAGGTCATGCACGGCAATGCCGACGTGATCGATCCGTCTGAGCACGATTCTGCTCATTGTAGGGAGCGGCCCGCCGCGATTTCCGCGCCGGATTATCTAGCCAGGCTTGACGTTGAGCTCTTGGTGGCGGCGTTCCCAGAACTCCAGCCGCCGGCGCAGCCGGTAGTTCTGCGCGCGAAGCAAGGCCAGCGTGGTGGTATCGGTCACGTGGTGCTCCTGCGCGATCTCGGCCAGGCCTCGGTCGGCGACGTCGAGGAGGCCTTGTTTGAAGGTCAGGAGCTCGCGGTAGACGATGCGCCAGTGTCGCGCGTCCTCGGCCAGGCCCGACTGTGGGTTCTCGTTGGGCAGCAGGCGGTCAGGATCGCCGGCATGCCGAACCGCTTCCTCCTCTTCGGGACTCACCGCCAACCCACGTTATCCAGTCCCGTTCGCCGGCGCAAGCGGCCGACTTCGATGCGCTTGCCAGACGAAGCAAAATATGATACGGATGATATCAACATGAGTCTAAACCCAGACGTGGCAGACGCGGCGGAGGCAGCGGCCGACCCGGATCGCGTGCTGCCCCAGGAGAACCTGGCGACCACCAAACCGGCCGAAGCCCGGCGGTGGGTCCGTATTTACGCCGAGCTCCTCAGTTTCAAACAGCGGGTGCTCCAGGCGGCTCATGCCAAGCTCCCCGAGGTAACCGAGGCGGCGGCGCGCCGGGAGGCAGTGGACACCGATCTGGTCCTGCTCGAGGCGCAGCACAGCCGGCTTCGCCGGCGGCTGGAATTCTGGAAACGGCGCTCCGACAAGCTCAGCCAGTAAGTCGACCTAGCCCGGCAGCGCCCCGTCAACGCTGTCGGCCAGGTACTGGGCCAGGTCTCTCACCTGAAGCTCGGCCTCCCGGCCCTTGGCGCCGATGCCGTCCCGGAACATGGTCAAGCAGAACGGACAGGCGGTGGCCACCCGCGGCGACCCGGTGCGCAGGGTCTGGTCCACCCGCTCGTGGTTGATCCGCTTGCCGACCGTCTCCTCCATCCACATCCGGCCGCCGCCCGCGCCGCAGCAAAACCCTCGCTTGTGGTGGCGCTCGATCTCTACCAGCTCCACCCCCGGGATCGCCTCCGCAATCTCCCGCGGCGGATCGTAGATGTCGTTCCAGCGGCCCAGGAAGCACGAGTCGTGATAGGTGAACTTTCCGTCCAGGTGTTTTTGGGGCTTGAGCTTCCCCTCCCTGATCAGCTGGGCCAGTAGCTGCGTGTGGTGGATGACCTCGTAGGTCCCACCGAACTGCGGATACTCGTTCTTGATGGTGTTGAAACAGTGGGGGCAGCTGGCGATCACCTTGCGCACCCGCCCGGCATTGAGCTGCTCGATGTTCTGCTGCGCCTGCTGCTGATAGAGGTACTCGTTGCCGATCCGGCGGGCCGGGTCTCCGTTACAGGTCTCTGCCGCTCCCAGGATGGCGAAGTCCACGCCCGCCGTCTGCAGCAACCCCACGAACGCCCGAGCCACCGCCCGGTTCGCCTCGTCGTAGGAGGCGGCACAGCCCACGAAGTAGAGGTACTCGGCGTCCGGCTTCTCGGCGATGGTCTTGACCCCCAGCCCCTTTGCCCAGTCGGCGCGCTGCGCCCGGGGAAGGCCGTAGGGGTTGCCCTGGCTCTCGATGGCGCGCAGCGCGTTCTGGGCCTCCTTGGGGAAGCGGCTCTCCTCGAGGACCAGGCTGCGGCGCATGTCGATGATTTTGGGGACGTGCTCGATGAGCACCGGGCAGGCCTGCTGGCAGGCACCGCAGGAGACGCAGGCCCAGATCTCGTCTTCCTTGATGGCCCCGCCAATCAACTTTCGAGAGTCTCCCTCCCCCTTGCGGGGAGCCAATGACGTCAGGGTCGCGGGATTTCCCGCGTGGGCAGGGCTGGGGAGGGGGCCTGGGGCCGTCTGGAAGAGGTTCTCTCGTCCGTCGACGATGATCATCTTGGGGTTGAGTGGCTTGCCCGTCAGGTAGGCGGGACACTGCTCCTGGCAGCGGCCGCACTCGGTACAGGAGTAGAGGTCGAGCAGGTGTTTCCAGGACCACTGGGTAACCACGCTGGTCCCGAAGTGATCGGCATGCTCGAGGTCGATGGGATCCAGCGCGGCGGCTGGCTTGGGGCCCAGCTTGCGGAAAAAGATGTTGGGAATGGCCACGATGATGTGCAGATGCTTGGAACTCGGGATGTAGACCAGGAACGCCAGCACCGCCAGGATGTGGAGCCAGTAGAAGATCTCGTGGGGGACGATCGACGCCGAGCCCTGCCAGCCGATGCGCTCGAACCCGCGGGCGATGGCCGACGAGATCGGGCGCCATGCCGCCGACGGGTCACCGCCCTGGGCGACGCGGGCCGCCGTCTGGCCCAACATCCCGATCATGATGGTGGCGATCAGGGCCAGGATGACGGCGGCGTCCAGCTCGTTGCTCTCGTGGAACTGCCGGGGCCGGATCACCACCCGGTTGATGGCCGCCATGGCGACGCCGACGAGGACGAGCGCACCGAACAGGTCCTGCAGGAAGGCGAGCCAGGTGTTGCCGCCGATCCACGCCAGGCTGAAGCCCGGGTACAGGCCCTCCCCGAACGCCTCGATGATGGCGGTCAGGAGGACGACGAATCCGTAGAAGATGAAGAAATGCAGGATGCCCGAGTACAGGTTGCGGAACATCCGGGTGTGCAGGCCCACGTACTTGACCACCCCCAGCAGCCGCAGCGGGACGTGGTCGAACCGGTTCTCGTTGGGGCCCAGGCGGAGCAGCCGGTAGAGCCGCCGCGCCCGGATGGCGAAATAGATGACCGCAGCCGCCAGCACGGCCAGGACGGCGGCCTGCTTGAGCAGGGTCATTGCCAGCAATCGTACCCTGAGGCCAGCCCGGATCTACCGACCGGGCGAAGCAGATTGGGATGCGGGGCGAGACGAGCCGAAGGAGGCGACGAGCACGCGAGCGAGCATATCTGTCGATCTGTAAGCGAGCGCGCGCAGGAGCCGACGCCCGGATCGGCCGCATCCGCGCCCAAGATGGGAGCTCGTTGCGGTAGATTCGGGCTGATGCGAGTCCTCGGTTTGACGGGTGGCCTGGGGTCGGGAAAGTCCACGGTCTCGCGAATGTTCGCCGACCTGGGCGCCGAGGTGATCGACGCGGATCAATTGGCGCGCGAGGTGGTGATGCCCGGCAAGCCGGCCCTCAAGGAGATCGTCGACACGTTCGGGCGCGAGTTTCTGCGCAGCGACGGAACCCTCGATCGGCCTCGGCTGGGCGAGTTGATTTTCGGCGACCCGACCGCCCGGACCTGGCTCAACGCCATCACCCACCCACGTATCCAATCGCGAATGGCAGAGGAGATTGCGGCTCGGGAGTCGAAGGACGGCATCCTGGTGCTGGACATCCCGCTGCTCTACGAGAATCGCCGCACCTCTATTGTCGAGGCGGTGGTCGTGGTCTGGGTCGATCGGGCTACCCAGATCGAGCGCCTGGTTGAGCGCGACGGGCTCAGCGAGGCAGTGGCGCGCCGCCGGATCGCGGCGCAGCTCTCACTGGATGACAAGCGCGCGCGCGCCGATTACTTGGTGAACAACACGCTGACCCTCGACGCCACCCGCGAGCAGGTGGCAGACGTGTATCGCAAGTTTCGAGACGGCACCGAGGAATAGCCGCTGGAGTTCCTCGAGCAGTACGACCCGCCCGGCCTCCGGCTCGCGCCGACCAAAGGCCGCCCCACAGGTCTGCTGACGGTGCAGGTTGGCGCGATCGCGGAGGACGAACTGGCCATCGCGATCCTGGTGTGGTCCCACGGCTCGCTAGCAGTGGCAACCCCACTTGTCGATCAGGGATTCGACGGGTACATCCGCCGGGTCGGCACCCTGCTCGTCGCTCCCTATCAGCTCAAAGCGCGGCGCACGCTCACCACTGCTGGGACGTACGTCGCCTATCTCCCGATTCGAGGGATCCGCGAGGATCCGCATGGGCACGTGGTGCTCGCCTATATGCCCCCGCCGGCGCTCACCTTGTACCGCCGGCTGTATGTCATTCCGGTGCCGTACTTCATTGCCCACTGCCCACGCGACCAGGCAACCAGAAGATCGGCGGCCCAATACGTCTTCCGCGGACACCTCGATGGAAAGAGGACTGACCAATGGGAGCCATTCTTGAATGACCTCAGCGACCTCGGCAAGCGATGGTTGGACCTGCTTCCTGGCACATCACCGATGGATCGCCCGCCGTTAACGGTCCCGCCGGCGGCCAAGCCCGCCCTGGGAACCTATGGAGAGTTGTGGCTGGCGGCGGAGCTCGAGCGGCTCGGCCAGGAGCGATTCGTGGTCGCCCGGGAGCGGGTGGATGTGGACACCGTCGACTTGCTTCTCCACGAACTCCGAACCCACCGCTTCGCTGGATTGCAGGTGAAGACGGCCACTATCGAATCGGGCCGCGTCGAATTCGGGTTGTCACAGGACACATTCTTCGTCGACCCGTCGCTGGTGTTGGTCGTCCTGCCGTGCTCCCAGGACGGTCGTCTCGGGAACACCTCCTTCATCCTCCCCTCCGTCGCGGTGCCAGGCCTCACAAGCCATACGTCGTATCGAGGACGACCGCGGTACACAGGCAAGATCCGAGTCACTCAGATTACCGAACGGTTCCGGCAATATGCCGTGCCCACCGAGACGCTCGGCGCGGTCATCCTGAAAAGCCTGTTCCGGTAAAGTTGCTGGTCTTGTCTAGTCAAGCACGGCGATGGGCGCCGCAGGCGATGACGCTTCGCTGAAATCCAGGACGGGCTCCACACATACGTCGCGGTCGCCGAAGATGGCCATCCATTCGGCTTGCGTCTTGCCCGCCAAGACACCCGCCACCTCGGAAATCGCGCCGGGGTCAGCCTGCCGGGGAATGAGATCCTCGCGACCAATCGCCTCGCAGAAGCTGCGCCAGAAGTTCGGTTCCAGGGCTCCCACGGTGAGCAAGCCGTCGGCGGCGCGGTAGATGTGGTAGCAGGGGAGCCCTCCCACCAGGTTGAGCATGGGAATTCCGGCGTCGAATGCCCCTCGCTGAAGGACCAACCAGCTCTTGGCCACGTCCGTCATGGAAACGTCCAGCCGGCGACCACGGCCAGTTCGCTGCCGTTCGACCACGGCCCCCAACACGGCGATGGCGGCCATCATGCCTCCGGCCAGGTCGGCGGTCTGCACCCCGGGAATCATGGGCACGCCGTCCGCTCGCGGCATCACCGACAGGGCGCCGCTGCGCGCCAGATAGTTCAGGTCGTGGCCGGCCCGGTCGCGGAGCGACCCGCTGGAGCCGTAGCCGGTGATGGAGCAGTAGATGAGGCGCGGGTTCACGGCCCGGAGCTGGTCCCACCCCACCTGCCGGCGATCCATCACGCCGGGGCGGAACCCTTCCAGCAGCACGTCAGCGGTCTCCGCCAGCTGCAGCAGGCGGGCTCGGCCCGCCTCGGTCTTCAAGGCAAGCTGCACCACCGGCTTGCCGTGGTGGAGCGCCTCGAAATATGCCTCACCGTTCGGCAGGCTGCGGATCGGATCTCCCCGCGTGGAGACCTCGACCTTGGTCACCGTGGCGCCCAGGTCGGCCAGCACCCGGGTGCAATAGCCGCCCGGCAAGAACTGCGTGAGATCCAGCACCCGCACACCATCCAGCAACATCGCCCTGATACTTTAAGACCCCATGGCCGTGACGAACGCCGAGGTGGCCGCCATGCTCAATCGGGTGGCCGACCTGCTCGAGATCCGGGGCGAGAACTTCTTCAAGCTGCGCGCCTATCGCGAAGCGGTGCGGCAGATCGACAATCTGACGACGGAGGTCGCCACCCTGCTGCAGGCGGGCACCCTCAAAGACGTTCCCGGAATCGGCCCGGCCATTGAGAAGAAGATCGCTGAGTTCGTGACCACGGGGCACCTCGAGTTTCTGACCGATCTGGAGGCCCAGGTCCCGCCCGCGCTGCTCGATCTCACCCGCGTTCCCGGCCTCGGGCCGCGCACCGCCAAGGAAATTTACGATGGGCTGGGCATCCTGACCCTGGACGCGCTCGAAGCCGCGGCCCGTGATCACCGCCTGCAGACCCTGCCGGGCATCAAAGCCAAAACCGAGGAGAACATCCTCAAGGGCCTCGCCGTGCTCAAGCGCACGGAGAGCAAGACGTACTTTCCGGAGGCACTGCTGCTGGCCGACACCCTGCTGGTGTCGCTGCGGGCGCTGCCGGGCGTGCTGCGGGCGGAGGTGGCCGGCAGCGTCCGCCGCGCCCAGGAGACGGTGGGCGACCTCGACCTGCTGGTCGCCGCTCGCCAGCCGGAGCGGATCGCGGCCGAGCTGGTCCACCTGCCCCAGGTCGCGGAAGTCGTGGCCTCGGGGGGCACCCGATCCACCATCCGCGTCCGGTCCGGTTTTCAGGTGGACCTGAGGGCCGTCGTTCCGGAGAGCTTCGGCGCCGCCTGGCAGTATTTCACCGGGTCGCAGGCGCACAACGTCCAGCTGCGCGGCCGGGCCGAGCGGATGGGCCGGCTGAAGATCAACGAGTACGGAGTCTACCGGGAGGATGGCAGCCGGATCGCCGGCGAGACCGAAGAGGAGGTCTACGCGGCGGTCGGGTGCGCCTGGATCCCGCCCGAGATCCGGGAGGGCCGCGGCGAGATCGAGGCAGCCGCCGCCGGCACGCTGCCCGCGCTCATCCAGCAGGCCGACCTGCAGGGCGACCTCCACACGCATAGCGATTGGAGTGATGGGCGCACGGACATCAAGACCATGGCGCTGGCCGCCCAGCAGCACGGCTACCGTTACATGGCCCTGACCGATCACACCCAATCCTTGCTGGTGGCCGGTGGGCTGACCCCGGAGCGGTTTCGCCAGCGGGGCGCCGAGATCGCACGCGTCAATCGCGAGCTGGTCGACTTCCGCATCCTGGCCGGCGCTGAGGTCGACATTCTGGCGGACGGCCGGCTGGATCTGCCGGACGACGTGCTGGAGTCCCTTGACCTGGTGGTAGCCAGCGTCCATACGGCGTTCGATCAGTCCGGCGACGTGATGACGGAGCGGGTGGTCCGGGCTCTCCGCTCCCCGCACGTGGACGTGCTCGGCCATCCGACCTGCCGGCGTCTCGACCGGCGGGAGGGCACCGCCGTGGACCTGGAGGCCGTGATCGCCGAGGCGGCCCGCAGCGGCACGGCCCTGGAAATCAACAGCAGCCCCATGCGCCTGGACCTCAACGACACCTGGGCGCGGAAGGCTCTGGCAGCCGGCGTGCTGCTGGCCGTGGACAACGATGCCCACTATCCGGCCGAGTTCGGGTACGCCCGGTACGGCGTGGCAATCGCTCGCCGGGCGGGCGCTGGAGTCGCGAACGTGTTAAATACACGATCGGTGGATGAACTTCTGGCCCACTGCCGGCAGCGAACAGCAAGGGTCGCGGGCTGACTCCGTTGAACGTGATAGCCGGCCTATCATGCTGGTCAAAAGAGTGATCTAGAACCGTGCTGCAAGAGCTCGTCATCAAAGTGCCGGCGCCGTTTCTGGGCACGCCGGATGTCGGGTTCTCGGCGCGCTATCCGGCCCAGTCGGTGCCCGCTCCCCTGAGGGACGTGCCGTTTATCATCGAGGGCCCCCGTGGCCCCATGCGCCGGTTGCAAGGCCGGCTCCAGCTGTTCCGGGAAAAACGCCACCTCCTGCCGGAGGCGACCGATGAGGCCTACACCTGGACGGACCTGGTCCAGCTCAGCGACGAGGTCTTCATCCTGGCCTTCCGGGACGAGAGTCTCAACTCCGAGGCCGAGTTTGAATCTGAAGCCGCCTACCTGGCCAACCTGGTCCGGCCGCTGATCTTCCCGTTCCTGAAAGACTGCGTGCGGATCGGCCGGCTGGCCCTCAGCGACACCATCGAGTTGACCGTGCTGCGCAACGCCCACGTGATGGCGGAGCTCGAGCTGCGGCGACCGCAGATCGTGGGCGACAACGGCTCGATCCTGCTCTTCGACCTCAAGCAGGACTAACCGTCACAGAACACCCCCTCCCTGACCCTCGCCCTGAGGGGGAGGGAAAGCGGCTGTCGTCCCCTCCCTTCAGGTAGGGGTAGGGGAGGGTGCAGCCGTTAACGTCGCTGTTTGTTAGGGCGACTTGGTCGGGGTCGGACTGAGTGCCGTGATGACCGTAGGCGCCACCGTAGGGCTCGGGCACGGGGTTGAGCTCGGGCTGGGCGATGGCGAGCCGCTGGCCGAGGGCGTCGCGCTGGGTGTCAGGCTAGATGTCGCCGCTGGCGTCGGGCTCGGGGTTGGGCTGGGCGACGGGCTCGCCGACGGACTGACTGACGGACTCAACAACGGACTCGCCGTTGGCGAGACGGTCGGAGTGGCGAGAGGTGCGCACGGAGTGCTCTGCACCAGCACCGAGGTGTCACCCGCCGTGCTGGTGGACTGGTGGGTGAGCAGCAGCGCGGCCGGCACAATGATGATGCCCAGGGCCACGGCCACCACAAAGGCGAGCGCCCCCCACTCCCGGCGCCAGAAGGCCCACGAGGTCAATCGGGTCAGAGGTCTTCGTCCGTTTCCGGGATCGGCTTATTTCGGCTGTTCAGAATACGGACGAAGTCCTGGGCGCGGGCGAGCGCCTTCCACCGCTCCGGAAAGAAATCCTGGGCCACGACCGCGCGGCTAGGCAGCTGGAAGACGGTCACGCACCACTTGTTGAGGGTGTGCGAAACCTCGACCTCGAAGTCGCCCTCCGTATTGAGGTAGCGGACGACTCGGTCCTCGTCGGATCTGCGTCTTCCTGAAACTGCCATTTCTGGACCCGTGGCGATAGGTAATGGGCATCCAAGCTCGAACCATCATTATAGCCCCGCGTTTCAGGGCCCATCCGAAAGCCCGGATCCACCGGTCGGGCGAAGCAGATCGGGATGCGGGGCGTGCCGAGCCGCAGGAGGCGACGAGCACGCGAGGGAGCGCACCCGTTGGTGCGTGACCGAACGCGCGCAGGAGACGACGCCCGGATCGGCCGCCTCCGCGCCCGAGATGCCAGCTCGATCCGGTGGATTCGGGCTTCTACTGAGTGGAGCCCGGTTTGTCTTCGGGGCGACCGTCCAGGCTGGCCAGGTAAGCGCTCAGCTCTTCCCGCAACCCCGGGCGCTCCAGGGCGAAGGCGATCGATGTCTTGAGCAGTCCGGCTGGCGTCCCCACGTCGAAGTAGGTGCCCTCGAATTCGAGCCCGTAGATGGGGCCCTGCTGGGCCAGGGCCCGCAGCCCATCCGTGAGCTGGATCTCGCCGCCCACGCCTTCCCGCGTGCTCTCCAGGAGCCCGAAGATGTTCGGGGTCAGGACATAGCGGCCCAGGATGGCGAGGTCTGAGGGCGCCTCCGCGGCCGACGGCTTCTCCACCATGTCCTCGACCTCGTGCACACGGCCGTCCGTGCTTTTGACTTTGACGATCCCATACCGGCTGACCTGGTCTTTGCCCACCCGGTAGAGCGCCAGCACCGGGGCTTGCCGCTGCTGGAACACCTCCATCATCTGGCGCATGCAGGGAACCCGCGAGCGGATGATGTCGTCGGCCAGGAAGACCGCGAAGGGCTCGTTACCCACCAGGTCCTTGGCCATCAGCACGGCGTGCCCCAGGCCCAACGGCTCCTTCTGGTGGATGTAGGTGATGTCCACCATGTCGGAGATCTTGCGCACCAGCTGCAGCTCGCGGGTCTTGCCCCGGTCCTTCAAGTAGTGCTCCAGCTCGAACGAGATGTCGAAGTGGTCGACGATGGCCCGCTTGTCGCGGCCGGTGACCACGATGATCTGATCGATGCCCGAGGCGACGGCCTCCTCCACCCCGTACTGGATGATGGGCTTGTCCACCACCGGCAGCATTTCCTTGGGCTGGGCCTTGGTGGCCGGCAGGAACCGGGTGCCCAGGCCGGCAGCGGGGAAGACGGCTTTCCGGATGCTACTCATTCACACCAGCCTAGCGGAGGGGCGCGTAGCGGTCCAAGAACTTGAAGATATCATCCCGGACCTGGGGGGCCTGGGCGCTGGTGAGCAGGCCGATCCCGTGAGCAGGTCCGGGCACGATGTCGAGCGCGCGGTCGGGGCCGGCGCTGTCGTACAGGGCCTGCGCGCTCACCTGGTTATCATCGTCCAACTGCGAGGAGATGAAGAGCGCGGGCATCTGGAGGGAAATGCCGGTGGCGTCCAGGCCCCGAAAGATGACCGGCGCCGACAGGGTGATCACGCCATCGACCTGGCCCTGGCTGGCGATAATCACCGACGCGGTGCCGCCCATGCTGGCCCCCATCAGGGTCAGCCGCCGGGGATGCTGGTGTCGAATGTACCCCACCGCGGCGGCCAGGTCGTGGCCGATGAGATCGATCTGCTTCTGGCCGTCCGACTCGCCATACCCGCGAAAGTCAAAGGTGAGCACGTGGTAGCCGCGCCCGGCCAGCTCCCCGGCGAACGGGAACCAGGCCGTCTGGTCATCGGGAAACATGTGGCTCAGGATGACCCAGGAATCGCCCGTGCCGAACAGGTGGCCGCGCAGGGTTAGCCCGTCATCGGTGGCGAAGCTGACGGGAGGCGCTGACGTCGTGGGCCGGCCGGTCTCCGTGCACCCGTAGAGGAGCAGGCACAGACACAGGATCCCGAGGTCGCGGAGCGGGCGCATGGGATCAGGAGCCCGGTGGCTTGGGCTCGGGCTGCCTTCGGGTCTTCAGAGCAAGCTGGATGCGTTTCACGCCGGCGTTATCCACCACCATCTTAGGCGGGCGGTTCTTCCGCTCCCGGGCTCGGAGCCGGGCCCGCTCCTTGGGTGACAGCTCGCTTTCGTCGCTCACGGTGTCGGCGTCGGGGTGGCGGCGGGACTTGGACTCGTTAGCGGAGGCACGGGGGTGGGGGTGACCGTGGGGGCAGGCGTGGGGGTGGGCGGGGTGGCGGTGACGCCCGGCCGGTAGGGCGGCCCGCCCAGCCAGCGGGCGAAGTCGTACATGGCAAAGCCGCCGCCAATCCGCAGCCGGTTCATGTAGAAGAGCTCGTCCCGCCAGTGCCAGGGGCTGCCGACGGTGGCGACGGCGCACTCAAAACCCAGGTCTTTCGCCACCGCCATGTCGTAGCTGTTGAAGCTCCCATACGGGTAGGCGAAGTCGAGGATCGGGTGCCCGAGCACCGCGGCCAGCGTGTCACGGCTTTGCTGCATCTCCCAGCGCGCCTGCGCCGGTGCCAGCGACGCCAGCATGACGTGGTGCACTGTGTGCGCCCCGATGGTGAAGCCCATCGCGTCCGCCGCCTGGATCTCGGACCAGGTCATGTAGCTGGTCCAGCCCACCCGGCCGGTGATCACGAAGCTGGTGGCCGTGAACCCCCACTGGCGCAGTTCGGGGACGGCCGCCGTGAAGAAGTCTTCGTAGCCGTCATCGAACGTCAGCACCACGGGCCGCGAGGGCAGCCGCTCTATGCCGAGCACCGCCTGCACGGCATCGTGCAGCGACAAGACGTGATACCCGTTGGCGGCCAGGTACTGCATCTGCTGATGGAACATCGGGGGGGTCACCGACAGGCCAAACCCCTGCCGGTCACCCGGGATCGGGTAACGGATGTAGTGGTAGAGGAGGATGGGGACAAACGTCCCTCCGGCCCGCCACGTCAAGACGGACGGCGTCGGGCTGGGCCGTATCAGCTCGCCGGTGGTCGACGGGGCGGGAGGCACCCACGTCGTCTGGTCGTCGCGACCGCTATCGACGAAGAGGTCCCGGACGTCCTCATCGGCAGATACGGCCGCCGGCGCGGATGCCACCAGTCGCACCGGTGGCCCCGGCGGAAGCAAGCCGGCCATGATCAGCACCAGGGGCAATACCAGGAACCGTGGCGCGCGCCGAACCCAGCCTGCCATCTGTCCACCAGAGTAACGAGCCCCGGGCGGTTAAGTTTCATCGCCCCAGCCAAGAAGGACTCTCCCGCCAGTCTGTTGTCACCTCGCCCTCAGGCAGATATAGGCGAGGGTGCCTAGATAGATTTGTCCCCTCCTTTCAGGCAGAGATGGGCGCGGGTGCCGAGATAGATTTGTCCCCTCCAACCACGGGAGGGGTACGGGAGGGTGCCTTTTGCCCGAGTCTCACCCTAACGCAGGGCCGCGGCCGCTACCCCTTTCAGCGCCGACCGTTGGCGCCAGTAGGCAACCCCGAGGACGCCTAACACCACCAGGGCCGCACCCCCCACCACCGGCGTCCAGGGCGAATCCAGCGGGATGCGGCGGTTCATCGCCCACTCCAGCCGCTCCCAGCTGCGCGGGGTGGCCCCGGAAGGGATGCGCAGGGCGCGAATCAGCTGGCGCTGGACCCGTTCCCTGCGGGCGGTGGGCAGCGCCACTCGGGGAAAGCTGTCATTCAGGTAGGAGATCAGTTCCGCCTCGGCCGGCGACGCCAACGTGGGCGCACTGCTCCGCCGGAGCTCCGGGAAGAGCAGGCGGTCAATGGCCTGGGCCAGCGCGTCCACCTCGTCCGGACGGGTGGTCATCGCTCCCTCCCCCGCGGGCTGAGCAGCCGGCGGAGCTTGTGCACGGCGCGGAAGAGCAGGAGTTTCACCGCTCCCTCGCTGCGCCCCATGATCATGCCGATCTCCTTGTTTTTGAGGCGGCCCTCGAACTTGAGCAGCACCGCTTCCCGCTGGTCCAGTGGCAACCGGCGGACCGCCGCGTGCAGCTCATCGCCCTGTTCTCGCTTCAGCCAGACCCGCTCCGGGTTCTGCTCCACCGGGGCCACCAGCGGCTCCGGCAATTCGATGAACGCAGGCCGCCGCCGCTGCTTCGCCATCAAGTTCGCCGCTACTTTGTACAACCATGCTGAGTACGGGACTCCCCGCCATTCGAAGCCGGCGAGCCCTTCCAGGGCCCGTTGAAACGTCTCGCTAGCCAGGTCTTCCGCCGACTGCCGGTTGCCGGTGTGGTAGTAGCAGTACGAGTAGATCTGATCGAAGTAGCGGTCGTAGAGCGCCGCGAACGCTTGCCGATCGCGTTTGGCGGCTTCGATCAGCCTGGCTTCGTCCTGCAGCTCCGCCGCCGACCGTTCAGTCACCGGAAAGCTGGCCACTCCATATAGTCCAACTGACCCAGGAACGTTACTCCGTTCGCAAAATGTGTAGCTGCTTCCCCGCTTCCGCAAAAGCCTCCAGCGCCGTATCCAGCTGGGCCTCGGTATGGGCACTGGTGACAATGGTCCGGACCCGGGCCCGTCCCTCGGGCACGGTCGGGTAGCCGATCCCCTGGGCAAAGATCCCCCGGCCGAACAGCCAGTCCGAGAGCGCCATGGCGTCCGACCCCTTGCCCACGATCACCGGCGTGATAGGGGTTTCGCTGGCGCCGGTATCGAACCCGATCCGGGCCAGCCCCGCCTTGAACCGCCGGGTGTTGGCCCACAACCGCTCGATCCGTTCCGGCTCGTGAAGCAGGACGTCGATCGCGGCGATGCAGGCGGCGGCCACCCCCGGCGGATGGGAGGTGCTGAACAGGAACGGCCTGGCCCGGTGGATCAGGAAGTCGCGCACCACCTGGGCGGAGGCCACATATCCGCCCAGCACCCCGATCGCCTTGGAGAGGGTGCCCATCTGGAGGTCCACCCGGCCGTCCAGCTTGAAGTGGTTGACGCTCCCCCGGCCGTTGGTGCCCAGCACGCCACTGGCGTGGGCGTCGTCCACCATCACCAGGGCCCGGTGGGCCTCGGCCCGTTCCACGATCTTGGCCAGGGGGGCGATGTCGCCGTCCATGCTGAAGACGCCGTCGGTAACGACCAGCCTCACCCGCTTGTCGGCGTGCTTAGCCAGGTGGCGCTCCAGGTCATCCATGTCGCGGTGCTTGAAGATGGAGCGCTCCGCTCGGGACAGCCGGATGCCGTCGATGATGCTGGCATGGTTGAGCTCGTCCGAGATGATCACGTCGCCCTCCCCCACCAGCACCTGGAGCAGGCCTACGTTGGCGGTGAAGCCCGACTGGAAGACCAGGGAGGCCTCGGTGTGCTTGAACTCCGCCAGCCGCCGCTCCAGCTCCTCGTGCAGCTCCATGGTGCCCGCAATGGTGCGCACCGCCCCGGAGCCGGCGCCCCACTGCTCGGTGGCCTTGATGGTGGCCTCCTTGAGGCGCGGATGGGTGTTGAGACCCAGGTAGTTGTTTGAGGAGAGGTTGATGACGCGCTTGCCATCCACCACCGCCTCCGGGCCCTGGGCACTATCCAGCACCCGCAGAGGCCGGAAGAGGCCCTTGGCTCGAAGGTCCGCCAGCTGGTCGGCCAGGAACTGCGTCTTTTCGGTGATCATGGGAGCCCTCCTAGGGACCTAGCTTCCGTTGGGCATCAAGACAACCTTGCCGGATCGCCGGCTCTTCATGATGCTCATCGCCTCGTCAAACTCGGTAAGCGGGAATCGATGCGTGATCAGCGGACTGACGTCGACCAGTCCCTGGCTCAAATAACGGGATGTCTTCTCCCACGTATCCCAGATCTTGCGACCTGTGATCCCGTAGATGGTGAGCCCCTTCAGCACCACCAGTTCGTTCAGGTCGAGGGTGGCGCGGGCATCGCCCAGCCCGAGGAGGCTGATCCACCCGCCGGCATGCAGGACCTCGAGTCCCTGCTGGATCGCCAGCGGGTTTCCCGACATCTCGAGCACCACATCCACGCCCAGCCCGCCGTTGGCCCGCTTCAGCTCGGCCACCGTCGACCCGGAGGGCGTGATGACCTGGTGGGCGCCCATGCGGCGGGCCAGGTCCTGGCGGTAGGGATTCGGTTCCACCGCGAACACGGCGGCTGCGCCTTCCGCGCGCGCGATCCCGATGGCGCACAGGCCGATGGGCCCACACCCGAAGACGGCCACCGTGTTGCCGGCCAGCGGCCCGGCGGTGGCGGCATGCACGGCATTGCCGAAGGGCTCCTGCAGGGCCGCCACCTCGGGCGTCAGCCCCTGCGCATTGTGCCAGCAGTTGTCGGCCGGTAGCAGGACGTAGCGGGCAAAGGACCCGTCCCGATCCACCCCCAGGATGCGCAGGTTCTCGCACAGGTGGAACTGGCCGCGCAGGCACTGCCGGCAGGTGTGGTCGACCACGTGGGTCTCGGCCGCGATGTAGTCGCCGACCTTGACCCGGTCCACGGGACCTGCCACCGCCACCACCCGGCCGGCCATCTCATGCCCGAAAACCCGCGGCGGATGGATCCGGCCGGCGGCCCAGTGGTTCCAGTCGTAGATGTGCACGTCGGTACCGCAGATGGAGGTCGCCAGCACCTCGACCAGGACATCCGTGCCCACCGGCTCCGGGACTTTCACCTGGGCGACCTCGGCGCCCGGCCCGGCGGTGGCCTTCACCACCGCCGTCATCGAGGGCATGTGCCTATCTTACGCAGCGATCCCGGCAATTCCCCTCTTGCCAAGCGAGCCCGGAGCCGTATGCTGGAATGACCGGGCCGGGGGGCCCGTAACCGGGAACAGTGAGGAGGTCAACGTGCGCGCATACGTGCTCATCAACGCATCCGCCGGGAAGGCGATCGACGTGGCCAGGTCCCTGCAGGGCGTCACCGGCATCCAGCATGCCGACGCCATCACCGGCGAATACGACGTGATTGCCCAGGTCGAGGCCCCCGACGTGGCCGGCATCGGGACCATCATTGTCGATAAGATCCAGAAGGTCGACGGCGTCTTCAAGACGGTGACCTGCCTGGCTGTGCGGTAGGTCACACCTCGCGGCGGCACCCTCCGCTACCCCTCCCTGGAGGGAGGGAAGATTTCACGGAAGCTGGCCGTAGGCGTAGTCGACCGAGATCGACAGCAGCAGGCGCTGGTCCGCGACCATGGCCCGGTCGTAGTCAGCCCAATCGGGATGCTCGCCCGACACGCGTCGGTAATAGCGGCGAAGCGCCTCGAGGACGCCCGGCCCCTCGATGAACTCGGCCGTCCCCTCGGTCACGACGTACTCCCAGGGGCTCTGGCCCTGGACGTGAAGCGAGGCCCGCGGGTCGCGGCGAAGGTTGTGTGTCTTGGCCCGGGTCTGGGTGACCGAGATCTTGATCCGGCCGTCGTCATCCAGGAAGTAGAGGATGTTGGAGAGCTGCGGCCGGCCGTCCCGCTTGATGGTGGCCAGGATGCCCCGGTGGTTGCCGGCCAGGAAGGCGCGGGCCCGATCGAGGTCCACGGCCAAACAATGACACAGCCGGCGCCCGAGGCGCCGGCTGCTTGTTGGCAATCAAGTAAGAGAAACTCTTACTTCTTCTTCGAAGACTTCTTTGCAGCCTTCTTCTTGCCACCAGCTTTCTTCTTTGCGGGCACCGCACTCACCTCCTTGTTCGGGAATTCTCCCGGTCGGCCGCAGAATGCGGTGCGCCGCCGCCGATCGCGCGTGAGCGCCACGTGAACTGTGGACGCGCGGGCGCCGGCGCGGCCGGGTACCGGAAGCTGTGGGATGGGGAGGGGCATCCGGGTCGAATGCCGGGAGTACCCTCCGCAATGCCGGCCCGCCCCCCGGGGCGCAGCCGCTGAAGACTCAAAATCGGAGCCATTCTACTAAATCTTGGGCCTGGCGTCCACCGGGACCACAAGGCCTGCCGGTGGGGTGCCCTGAGCCGGCGATGGGGCAGCCTATCCTTACTTACATGCAGGCCCGCTACCTCGGCGATGCCCTGCCCTTTCCGGCGAGCAGTCCAGTCGAGGTGGACTCCGACGCCAGCACTGTCACGATCACGCATGCCGGCCAGGCGGTCACGCTGGCGCGCGATCAACTGACGGCGCGTGTGGAGAAGCGGCTGACCTTCGATCCCAGCCGTCGTCGCACCGGGCCCAGCTTCTTCGGCCGGCTCAGCATCGCGGAGCGACGCGGCGAACCAGTTCTGATGGACGTCGCGCGCCTGGATACGGCTGCGGGACCCGTGATCCTCGCCATGGAGGACGCGCAGGGCTTCGTCAAGACCTTCACGATGTCGCGACCCGCGACCACGGCCAGCATTGACTCGATCCGTGACCGTCCGCTGCGCCGACTGATCGCCATCGCGATCCTGGTGCTCGTCGCGCTGATCATCGCGGTCATCAGCGCGAGGCCGAACCTTCATTAACTTCAGACCATAGCACGATTTTGCGCACGCTGCATGCGTTTGTGCCCGCTGATGAGCCCACGCGGGTCGTCACGCGCGCGATCAGCGTCGTGCGGACCGAAATTTCAAGCGCAGCGACCGCCATCGCAGCAGGTCTCGAGGCAGAGACCGCATCCGCGACACCGATACTTGTGTCCGTCTCAGCGCGCGACGCTTCCGCACGGGCACCGAGCCTCGTCATATAAGCAAGAAGGGGCCCTGAGAGCCCCTTCTTGCTAGTCCGCTCCTACGAGCAGCCGCTGGTTGACCCGCAGTTCAAGCACTTGTAGCAGGTCCCGTTGCGAACCATGATCGACCCGCAGTCCGAGCAGGCCGGCGCATCCTCTTGACCCTGGAACGCGATCCTCGGTTGGCCGCTCTCGATGGTCGACGGACCGCTCGCCGGGCTCGGCGTACTCGGCGCCGGCGTTTCCAGCAGTTCGAGCGGCGCGGTGTCCCGGCGGACGAGGCCCACCTCATCCTGCTGGTCCTTGTTCAGGAACTTGGACGCCAGCCAGCGGAAGATGTAGTCGGTGATCGATTTCGCGATCGGGATCTCGGGGTTCTTGGTGAAGCCCGAGGGCTCGAAGCGGGTGTGGGCGAACTTCTTGACCAGCACCTCGAGCGGCACCCCGTACTGCAGCGCCAGCGAGATGGAGGTGGCGAAGGCGTCCATCAGGCCGGAGATGGTGCTGCCTTCCTTGGACATGACCAGGAAGATCTCGCCCGGCCGCCCGTCGGGGTACGTCCCCACCGTGATGTAGCCCTCGTGGCCCTGGATGTCGAACTTGTGGGTGATCGAGCGGCGCTCATCCGGCAGCTTGCGCCGGACGGCCCGGGGCGTCTCGACCGAGGCCGGCACGACGGCGGCCGCCTTCTCTTTCTTGGAGTCCAGTGCCGTGTTCAGCGGCTGGGACCGCTTGGAGTTGTCGCGGTAGATGGCAATGGCCTTGAGCCCCATCCGCCACCCCTCCATGTAGACCTCCATGATGTCGTCCGGGGTGGCCTGCTCCGGCATGTTGACGGTCTTGGAGATGGCGCCGCTGATGAAGGGCTGGGCGGAGGCCATCATCTTGACGTGCCCCATGTAGTGGATGCTGCGCGAGCCCTTGGCCGGCTTGAAGGCGCAGTCGAATACGGGCAGGTCGTCGGGGCGCAGGTGGGGAGCCCCCTCGATGGTGTCCTGCTCGTCGATGTACTGCAGGATTTCCGACACCTGGGGCTCGCTGTAGCCGAGGCGGCGCAGCGCGATCGGCACCGTCTGGTTGACGATCTTCAGCATGCCGCCGCCGACCAGCTTCTTGTATTTGACCAGGGCGATGTCCGGCTCGATGCCGGTGGTGTCGCAGTCCATCATGAAGCCGATCGTCCCGGTGGGCGCGATCACGGTGGCCTGGGCGTTCCGGTAGCCGTGGGCGGCTCCCAGTTCGCAGGCGGTGTCCCACGACTCCCGCGCCGCGGCCAGCACCTGCAGCGGCACGTGCGCCGGGTTGATGTGGCCGATCGCGTCCCGGTGCTGGTCCATCACCCGCAACATCGGCTCGCGGTTCACGGCGAAGCCGGCAAACGGTCCCTTGCGGGCGGCGATCCGGGCCGACTGGGCATAGGCCTCGCCGGTCAGCACCGCCGTGAGCGCGGCGGCCACGTCGCGGCCGGCGTCGCTGTCGTAGGGAAGGCCGGACGCCATCAGCAGCGCCCCCAGGTTGGCGTAGCCCAGCCCCAGCGGCCGGAAGGCACGGCTGTTCTGGGTGATGGCCTCGGTGGGATAGCTGGCGTTGTCGACGATGATCTCCTGGGCGGTGATCAGGATTCGAATGGCTTCCCGGTAGCCTTCCACGTCGAACTCGCCCCGGTCGTCCAGGAAGGTCATCAGGTTGATGGAGGCCAGGTTGCAACTGGTGTTGTCCAGGAACATGTACTCGCTGCACGGGTTCGAGGCATTGATCCGGTCGGTGTTGGCGCTGGTGTGCCAGTGGTTGACCGTGGTGTCGTACTGCAGGCCCGGATCGCCGCAGGCCCAGGCGGCGTCGGCCATCATCCGCATCAGGTCGCGGGCCTTGTAGGTGTCCATGATCCGGCCGTTGGTCACGGCCTTGGTGTGCCAGTCCAGGTCCTGTTCCACGGCGTGCATGAAGTCATCGGTGACCCGCACGCTGTTGTTCGAGTTCTGGAAGAAGATGGAGCTATAGGCAGGGCCGTTGAACGAGGGGTCGTAGCCCGCCTCGATCAGGGTCCAGGCCTTCCGCTCCTCCTCCACCTTGCAGTTGATGAACTCGACGACGTCCGGGTGGTCGGCGTTGAGGATGACCATCTTGGCCGCCCGGCGGGTCTTGCCGCCGGACTTGATCACGCCCGCGAACGCGTCGTAACCCTTCATGAAGGAGACGGGCCCCGAGGCGGTGCCGCCACCGGCCAGCAGTTCTCTGGAGGAGCGAATCGGTGAGAGGTTGGTCCCGGTGCCCGACCCGTACTTGAAGAGCATCCCCTCCGTCTTGGCCAGGGTGAGGATCGACCCCATGGTGTCCTCGACCTTGTTGATGAAGCATGCCGACGACTGAGGGTGTTCCTCGATTCCGACGTTGAACCAGACCGGGCTGTTGAAGGAAGCCTTCTGGTGGACCAGCAGGTGGGTGAGCTCCTCGCGGTAGATGTCA
>WNEY01000209.1_pt1 | contig 32754 bp, 30 predicted proteins | sample 5400531 | NCBI WGS metagenome assembly WNEY01 (sample SAMN13153338, study PRJNA577476) | soil metagenome | isolation source: 200 cm saprolite under Douglas fir tree site 1 | place: USA:California | collected 2015-04-18
TCCACCATCTTCTTGGCGCTCTTGATGGTGGTGACGTGCCCGCGCTCCTCGAGCTTGTTGTAGATGAAGGGCTTGAACAGCTCGAGCGCCATGATCTTCGGCAGGCCGCACTGGTGCAGCTTCAGCTCCGGGCCGACGACGATGACCGAGCGCCCCGAGTAGTCGACGCGCTTGCCGAGCAGGTTCTGGCGGAAGCGGCCCTGCTTGCCCTTGAGCATGTCGCTCAAAGACTTCAGGGGGCGCTTGTTGGGGCCGGTGATGGTCTTGCCGCGGCGGCCGTTGTCGAAGAGCGCATCGACCGCCTCCTGCAGCATCCGCTTCTCGTTGCGGATGATGATGTCGGGGGCGTTCAGCTCCTGGAGCCTCTTGAGGCGGTTGTTGCGGTTGATGACGCGCCGGTAGAGGTCGTTGAGGTCGGAGGTGGCGAAGCGGCCGCCGTCGAGGGGAACCAGCGGGCGCAGGTCGGGCGGAATGACGGGGATGACGTCGAGCATCATCCAGTCCGGCTTGTTGCCGCTCTCGAGGAAGGAATCGACCACCTTGAGCCGCTTGGCCAGCTTCTTCCGCTTGGCGTCGCTGGTGGCTTCCTTCATGTCCTTGCGCAGCTGGTTGGAGAGCGACTCGATGTCGATCTGCTTGAGCAGCTCGCGCACCGCCTCGCCGCCCATGCCGGCGGTGAAGGAGTCCTCGCCCAGCTCCTCGAGCGCTTTGTGCATCTTGTCCTCGGAGACCAGCTCTCCGCGGACGAAGGGGCTCTCCTTGGGATCGATGACGACGTAGCTCTCGCAATAGAGGACCTTCTCCAGGTCCTTCAAGGTGATGTCGAGAAGGTTGCCGATGCGGGAGGGCAGCGACTTGAGGAACCAGATGTGCGCCACCGGCGTGGCGAGGTTGATGTGGCCGAGCCGCTCGCGCCGCACCTTCGACTGAATCACTTCGACGCCGCACTTCTCGCACACCACGCCGCGGTGCTTCATGCGCTTGTACTTGCCGCAGTTGCACTCGTAGTCCTTCACCGGCCCGAAGATCTTCGCGCAGAAGAGCCCGTCCCGCTCCGGCTTGAAGGTGCGGTAGTTGATGGTCTCAGGCTTCTTCACCTCGCCGTGCGACCACTGCCGGATCTTCTCCGGCGAGGCGAGCGAGATGCGGATGGCGTTGAAGGAGAGCGGGTCCTTCGGCTTCTCGAAGAAATTGAAAATATCCTTCACTTTTTCTCCACCTCTAAGGGGACACCAATGATGGTGTCCCCTGCATGGCCTAGGCCGCCGCCGTTGGCTTCTTGACCGGCTCCGCCGCTTCCACCGCCGGCGCTTTCTCCATCAACTCGACGTCGAGACCGAGCGACTGCAGCTCCTTGATGAGCACGTTGAAGCTCTCGGGCAGGCCCGACTCCAGCGAGTACTCGCCCTTGACGATCGACTCGTACATGCGGGTGCGGCCCACCACGTCGTCGCTCTTCACGGTGAGGAACTCCTGCAGCGAGTACGCCGCGCCGTAGGCCTCCATCGCCCACACTTCCATCTCGCCCAACCGCTGTCCGCCGAACTGCGCCTTGCCGCCCAGCGGCTGCTGGGTGACGAGTGAATATGGGCCGATCGAGCGGGCATGAATTTTCTCATCAACCAAGTGACGCAGTTTCAGCATGTACATGATGCCCACCGTCACGTCCTGGTCGAACGCCTCGCCGGTGCGGCCGTCGAAGAGAATCATCTGGCCGGTGCGCGGGAGGTTGGCGTGCTCGAGCTGCGCGAGAATCTCGACCTCGCGCGCGCCGTCGAACACCGGCGATGCGAAGTGGACGCCGGCGCGCAGCTTCTGCGCCAGCTTCATCACTTCCTTCTCCGGCAGCGCATCGAGGAAGTCGTGCAGCTCCTTGGTGTCGTAGATGCGCTTGATGTCCCTGCGGACGGCCTCCGGGTTCCACTTCTCGTCGATCATCTTCTGGATCTGCTCGCCCAGCCCGCGCGCGGCCCAGCCCAGGTGGGTCTCCAGAATTTGGCCGATGTTCATGCGCGACGGCACGCCGAGCGGGTTGAGCACCAGATCGACACCACGCCCGTCCTCGAGATAGGGCATGTCCTCGGCGGAGAGCACGCGGCTGACCACGCCCTTGTTGCCGTGGCGGCCGGCCATCTTGTCGCCCACCGCCAGCTTGCGCTTGATGGCCACGTATACTTTAACCATCTTGATGACGCCGGGCGGCAATTCGTCGCCCTTCTTCAGCCGCGAGATCTTCTCCCCGAAGACCAGCTTCACCAGCTCCTTCTGCTCGTTGAAGTTCTCCAGGATGCGGGCGACCTTCTCCTCGGCGCCGCCGACGGCGATCTCCGGCCAGTACTTCTCGGGGATCTCGTCGAGCTGCGCGTCGGTCACGTCCTGGCCCTTGTTGAGCACGACGTGGCCCTTGTCGTCCACCAGCTTGGCGGAGGTGGTCTTGCCATGGAGGAGGCGCTTGATGCGCTTGAAGGACGAGTCCTTGAGGATCTTGATCTCGTCGTTCTGGTCCTTGAGGAGCTTGGCCTCTTCCTGGTTCTCGATGTCCTTGGCGCGCTCGTCCTTGTCCACGCCCTTGCGGGAGAAGACCTTGGCGTTGATGACCGTGCCGGTCACGCCCGGGGGGACGCGCAGGGAGCTGTCGCGAACGTCGCCGGCCTTCTCGCCGAAGATGGCGCGCAGCAGCTTCTCTTCGGGGGAGAGCTGCGTCTCGCCCTTGGGAGTGATCTTGCCGACCAGGATGCTGCCCGGACCCACTTCGGCGCCGATGCGGATGATCCCTGAATCATCCAGGTCCTTGAGCGCCTCTTCGCCGACGTTGGGGATGTCGCGGGTGATCTCTTCCTTGCCGAGCTTGGTGTCGCGGGCGATGCACTCGAACTCCTCGATGTGGATCGAGGTGAACACGTCGTCGCGGAGGATGCGCTCGCTCACCAGAATCGAGTCTTCGAAGTTGTACCCCTGCCAGGGCATGAAGGCGACGATGATGTTCTGCCCCAGCGCCAGCTCACCCGTCTCGGTGGCGGGTCCGTCGGCGATCACGTCGCCCTTCCGGACGCGATCTCCCGCCTTGACGATGGGCTTCTGGTTGATGCAGGTGTTCTGGTTACTGCGCTGGTACTTGGTGAGGTTGTAGATGTCCACTTCGCTGGCCACGTCGAGCGAGGACTCCTTCACGTCGGCGCGCACCACGATGCGGCCCGCGTCTACCTGATCGACCAGGCCGTCGCGGCGCGCCACCATGCAGACGCCGGAGTCGCGCGCGACCGTGCCCTCGATGCCGGTGCCGACCAGGGGCGCGGAGGTGCGCAAGAGCGGCACCGCCTGGCGCTGCATGTTGCTGCCCATCAGCGCGCGGTTGGCATCGTCGTTCTCGAGGAAGGGAATGAGCGACGCCGCCACCGACACGAGCTGATTGGGCGACACGTCCATGAGAGAAATGTCCTCGGGCCGCGCCTGGGGGAACTCGCCCGCCTTGCGGCAGGAGACGAGCGGCGTAACGAAGTGGCCCTTCTTGTCGAACAAGGCGTTCGCCTGGGCGATGACGTGCTTCTCTTCCTCCAGCGCGCTGTAGAACTTGACCTCGTCGGTGACCTTGCCCTCGACCACCTGGCGGTACGGAGTCTCGACGAAGCCGTACTCGTTGACGCGGGCGAAGGTCGACAGCGACGCGATCAGTCCGATGTTCGGACCTTCCGGCGTCTCGATGGGGCAGATGCGGCCGTAGTGCGTGGGGTGCACGTCGCGCACTTCGAAGCCGGCGCGCTCGCGGGTCAGGCCGCCCGGTCCCAGGGCGGAGAGACGCCGCTTGTGCGTCACTTCGCTGAGCGGATTGGTCTGATCCATGAACTGCGAGAGCTGGGAAGAACCAAAGAATTCCTTGATCACCGCCGTTACAGGTTTCGCGTTGATCAGGTCGTGCGGCATGAGCGTCTCGATCTCCTGGAGCGACATGCGCTCCTTGATCGCCCGCTCCATGCGCACCAGCCCGATGCGGTACTGGTTCTCGAGCAGCTCGCCCACCGCGCGCACGCGGCGGTTGCCGAGGTGGTCGATGTCGTCGATCTGGCCCTTGCCGTTCTTGAGATCGATCAGGTAGCGGACGACCTCCAAAATATCTTTCTTGGTGACGACCGCCTGTTCCAACGGCTCGTCGACGCCAAATTTATAATTCAGCTTCAGCCGGCCGACCTTGGAGAGGTCGTAGCGCTCGGGATTGAAGAAGAGGTTGATGAACAGGTTCGTCGCCGTCTCCAGCGTGGGCGGATCGCCCGGCCGCAGGCGGCGGTAGATCTCCATGATCGCCTCTTCGGGCGAGGAGATCTTGTCGGCGTTCAAGGTATCGCGGAGGAACGGCCCGACGTTGAGGTTGTCGATGAAGAGCACCTGGAAGGAGTTGATGCCCCGCTCCCGGAGCTGCTCGACCTTCTCCTCGGTGACTTCCTCGTTGCACTCGAGGAGCACCTCGCCCGTCGCCTCGTCCACCACGTCGCGCGCGGAAATCTTGGTGACCAGCTCTTCCGCGTCGAGCGGCAGCGTCTTGATCTTCGCCTGCTCCAGCTTCTTGATGGCGGCGCGGGTGAACTTGCGGTTCTTCTTGACGATGATCTCGCCGGTCTTGGGGTGCTTGATGTCCCGGGTGGCGCGCTGCCCGGGCAAGAGCTCCAGCTCCACCGACTTCTCGTACTTGCCCTTCTCGCCGATGGAGATGGTCTCGGTGGCGTAGAAGTAGTTGAGGATCTCCTCCGGCGTTCCCTTGAACTCCATCGGGTTCTTCTTCGCCGTATCGGGCACCGCGCCCAGAGCGCGGATCAGCACCGTCGCCGGAAGCTTCCTGCGCCGATCGATGCGGACGAAGAGGATGTCCTTGTGGTCGAACTCGAAGTCGATCCACGACCCCCGATAGGGAATGATGCGCGCGTTGTAGAGCAGCTTGCCCGAGCTGTGGCTCTTGCCCTTGTCGTGATCGAAGAAAGCGCCCGGGCTCCGGTGAAGCTGGCTGACGACCACGCGCTCGGTCCCGTTGATGATGAAGGTGCCGTTCTCCGTCATCAGCGGGATCTCGCCGAAGTAGACCTCCTGCTCTTTCACGTCGCGGATGCTCTGCGCGCCCGTGTCGGGGTCCTTGTCCCAGACCACGAGGCGGACCACCACCTTGATGGGCGCGGAGTACGTCATGCCCCGCTGGTGGCACTCATCCACGTCGTACTTGGGCTTCTCCAGGTGGTAGCTGACGAACTCCAGCGAGGACGTCTCGTTGAAGTCCTTGATGGGGAACACCGACTTGAAGACGCCCTGAAGACCGGAGTCCTCGCGCTGCTCGGGCGCCTTGTCGGCCTGGAGGAATTTGTCGTAGCTGTGCTTCTGGATGTCGATCAGGTTCGGAATTTCGATGATTTTGTTGATCTTCGCGAAATTCTTGCGAATGCGGAAGTTGTTCTGGATCGTAGCCGCCAATTTAGAACTCCCCGGTCAAGTCATCCAAACAGCATCATTTGTTCGCGGCCCTTCCGGGCCGACCTACGAAGCGAAAACTCCGGCACCGGCGCGGAGTCGTCCTCCGCGCCGGGCCGGTCGATTGGTGAGGCCCCCGTCTACTTGATCTCGACGGTGGCCCCCGCCGCTTTGAGCATCTCGGCGAACTTGTTGACTTCCTCCTTCGAAAGCCCCTCTTTCACCAGCTTGGGAGCGCCTTCGACGAGGTCCTTGGCCTCCTTGAGGCCGAGGCCCGTGATGGTGCGGACCTCCTTGATGACGTTGATCTTCTTTTCTCCAGCAGCCTGGAGCCAAAGAGCGAACTCCGTCTTTTCCTCGGCAGGCTTGGCCGCGGCGGCGCCCGCGGCGGGAGCGGCGGCCGCAGCGACGGGCGCGGCGGCCGAGACACCCCACTTCTGCTCGAGCATCTTCACCAGCTCAGCCGCCTGCATGACGGTGAGCCCGGACAGTTGATCTGCGATCTGGTTCAGGTCGGCCATGAAAGTCTCTTCCTTCTAACGTTGCGCGCCTCACGGCGCATGAAATAGTTGACAAACAGACAGGGCTACGACGGCTTGGCTGCTTTTTCGGAGTTTGCCTTGAGCACGCGGGCGAGTTGGCCGCCCGGTGTTGCAAGGAGGCGGACGAGCTTGCCGGCGGCACCGTTGATGGTGCTCAGGAGCATGGAGCGGAGCTCGGGCAGCCCCGGCATGTCCGCCAGGGCAGCGAGGCCTCTGGCGTCGACCAGGTTGCCCTGGACCACGCCCGCCTTGACCACCATTTTCTCGCCCTGCTCCTTCAAGACATCGCGGAGCACTTTCGCGGGTGCGACGACGTCGTCGTATCCCATGATGATCGCGTTGGGTCCGTCGAGGCTCTCGGCGAGCTTCTCGAGCGGCGTCCCTTTCGCGGCGAGCCGTGCCAGGGTGTTCTTGACGACCTTGTAGTCCACCTTGTTGTCCCGGAAGGTCTTCCGGAGCTTCACGGTGGCGGCGGCGTCGATGTTCTTGTACCCCACCGCGATGGCGATGGCGGCCTTCTCCATCTTCTTCTTCAAGGCGCCGACCAGTTCCTGCTTCTCGTTGCGCTGCATGATCTCACCTCCTTTTCTGCGCGTTCTCTGTTTCCCCTGGCCCAGCTCCAAGTCTCGGCAGGCAACCGCTTTTAAGGGATCGCACCCCGCCTGCTGTCTGTGACCAGAAGGTCCTGCCTTTCAAATCACTTGTGAGCGTTCGTGATGGCGACGGCGTCCAGCTTGATTCCCGGACCCATGGTCGTGCTCATCGCGACGCTCTTCAGATAAGTGCCCTTCGCCGTCGCCGGCTTGGCGCGGATGATGGTGTCGAGGATGGCGTTGACGTTGTCCTGCAGCTTCTTCGGCTCGAACGACGCCTTGCCCACCGGCACGTGGACGATGCCCGCTTTCTCGACGCGGAACTCCACCTTGCCGGCCTTCGACTCGCGGACCGCCTTGGCCACGTCGGCCGTGACGGTGCCGACCTTCGGGTTGGGCATGAGGCCGCGCGGGCCGAGCACCTTACCGAGCCGGCCGACGACGCCCATCATGTCCGGCGTGGCGATGGCCACGTCGAAGTCCATGAACCCCTCCTGCACCTTGGCGGCGAGATCCTCGGCGCCCACGATGTCCGCTCCGGCGGCCTCGGCGTCCTTGGCCTTGTCGCCCTTGGCGAAGACCGCCACCCGCACCGTCTTGCCGATGCCGTGCGGCAGCACGACCGCGCCGCGGACCATCTGGTCGGCGTGCTTGGGATCGACGCCCAGCCGGATGGCCACATCCACCGTCTCGTCCCAGCTCTTGCGCTCCTTCTTGGGCGTCTTGCCGCTGCTCTTGGGCGGCGGGAACTTGAAGTTGCTCTTCGCCGTCTTGCCGACGATGGCGCAGGCCTCCTCCACCGAGTAGCGCTTGAGCGGATCGATGAGCTTGGCCGCCTCGATATATTTCTTTCCACGGTGGCTCATGACTGCTGGCCCTCCACCGTTGCTGCGCGCATTCGCCGCTCCGCGACTGGCGACGCCGGCGAAGCCGGCTCCTCCACCGGTGCTGCGCGCATGCGCGCTCCGCCCGTCGCCGGCGAAGCCGGCTCCTCCACGTCCACGCCCATCGAGCGCGCGGTCCCGGCGATGGAATGCATCGCCGCCTCGAGCGAGCCGGCGGTCATGTCGCTCATCTTGGTCTTGGCGATCTGCTCGAGCTGCCTCTTGGTCAGCGTGCCCACCTTCTCCTTGCCCGGCTTGTGCGCCCCCGAGCCCTTCTTCTTCTCGGTGTGCAGGCCGAGCGCCTTCTTGATGAGGATCGCCGCGGGTGGCGTCTTGACGATGAAGGTGAAGCTGCGGTCGGAGTAGATGGTGATGAGCACGGGCACGATCAGGCCTTCCTTCGCCTGAGCCTGCGTGGCCGCGTTGAACTCCTTGCAGAACCCCATGATGTTGACGCCGTGCTGCCCCAAGGCCGGCCCCACCGGCGGCGACGGATTCGCCTTGCCCGCCGGGAGCTGCAGCTTGACCATTCCGGTAACTTTCTTTGCCATTTAAGTCTTCTCCACCTGCATGAAATCGAGCTCGACCGGTGTGGCGCGGCCGAAGATCGAGACGAGCACGCGCACCCGGCCCTTGTCCGGATTCACCTCTTCCACCGTCCCGTTGAAGTTCGAGAACGGTCCGTCCACCACGCGCACGTTGTCGCCCTCTTCGAACTCCACCTTGGGCTTGGGCTTGAGGGCGCCTTCGGAAAGCTGCGTGGTGAGCCGCGCGATCTCGTGCTCGCTGACCGCCGGGGGCTTGGTGGCGTTGCCGACGAATCCGGTGATCTTGGGCGTGTTCTTCACCAGGTGCCAGGTGCGGTCGTTGAGCTCCATCTGCACCAGGATGTACCCGGGAAAGAACTTCCGCTTCGAGGCGCGCTTCTCGCCCTTGACCATCTCGACGACGTTCTCCATCGGGATGAGGATGTCCCCGAAGAACTCGCCCAGCTTCTCCTGCTTGATCTTCTCCTCGAGCGACTTCTTCGCCTTGTTCTCGAAGCCCGAGTACGTGTGGACCACGTACCACTTCTTGTCGATTTTCTTCGCCTCGGCCATTTGGGTCATTCCTACAAGCTCGGGTTCTGGATTTTGTCCGTCAGGAACTGCCAGAACACGTCGAACAGTCCGAGCAGGACGGCGGCGATCAAGCTGGCGACGATGACGGCGATGGTTGCGGCCCGCGTCTCGGCCAGGCTGGGCCACTTCACAAGGCGCAGCTCGGCGGCGATCTCCAGCGAGACGTCGTGGGTCTTGAGCGTCTTCCAGAGGTAGATGCCGGCGGCGGCGGCGATGCCCAGCCCGATGAACGAGCACCAGGTCCAGTCGTTGTAGAGCGGGCGGGTCAGCGGCTGGGTCGGCCCGAAAATGCCGAACGCCACCAGCAGGACGTGCTCGAGGAAGAGCCCCGTCAAGAGGCCGAGAACCACGTAGCCGATCACAACCAGTCGCGTGTTGGTCATCTCTCAACCATGAGCGCAGCAGGAATGGCAGGCCAGCCAGGACTCGAACCTGGAACATGCGGTTTTGGAGACCGCCGCTCTACCATTGGAGCTACTGGCCTACTTGGTCTCCTTGTGATCGGTATGCTTGCGGCACCGCGGGCAGAACTTCGGCAGGACGAGCTTGTCGGTCATGGTCCGCTTGTTCTTCGTGGTGGTGTAGTTCCGCTCTTTGCACACCGGGCACTCGAGCGTGATGATGGTGCGGTTCATCGTCTTGATCCTCTGCGAAACCTGGAGCCCACAACCAGAATTGAACTGGTGACCTCTTCCTTACCAAGGAAGTGCTCTGCCGACTGAGCTATGTGGGCCTTGCCGTTGTCTTGCGTTTGGAGCGGGAAACGGGATTCGAACCCGTGACATTCAGCTTGGAAGGCTGACGCTCTACCAGCTGAGCTATTCCCGCAGCTTTCGTTTCCCCGAGTGGTGGTGGAGGGAGAAGGATTCGAACCTTCGAAGGCGTGTGCCGGCAGATTTACAGTCTGCTCCCTTTGGCCAGCTCGGGCATCCCTCCTCGTTGGAACCGCTCCTGACAACTTCCGACCCCTGTCTCCCATCGACCGCTTTTTCGATCCGGCGGCTGTGGAGCTGACGGCGGGGATCGAACCCGCGACCTACGGTTTACAAAACCGTTGCTCTGCCAGCTGAGCTACGCCAGCTAACCCTCTGATTTTCCAGCGTTCTTTACCGTGAAGACACACCTCCCCGCACGCAGGGAGGGAGCGTTCTAGGGTATCTTGCGCGCCTTGTCAAGCCGACAGGCGGACAGGAAGTCTCCTCGGGCCCCATCTGCCTGGCCGAGCGTCGAAGACGCCGGGGATCGCCGTGCCGCATTCTGCGCAAGCGCCGTCTTTCAGCGACCAGCGGGTGAGCTGGTACCAGTCGCGGCCGATGACGACGGCGCCGCACTTCGGGCACCAGGTCGAGCCGCCTGACTCGTCGTGGACGTTGCCGGTGTAGATGTAGCGAAGACCGTTGCGCAGGCCGATCTCCCGCGCGCGCGTCAGCGTCGCGGGCGGCGTGGGCGGCTTGTCGAGCATCTTGAAATCGGGATGGAAGGCGGTGAAGTGCAGCGGGACGTCGGGGCCCAGCTCCGCCATCACCCACTGCGTGAGCTTCTCGATCTCCTCGTCGGAGTCGTTCTCGCCGGGGATGAGGAGCGTGGTGATCTCGAACCAGACCTGCGTCTCGTTCTTGAGATACACGAGCGTGTCGAGCACCGGCTGCAGATGGCCGAGGCAGACCTTCTTGTAGAAGCCCTCGGTGAAGCCCTTGAGGTCGACGTTGGCCGCGTCCATGTGGCGATAGAACTCGCGGCGCGGCTCGTCGCACATGTAGCCGGCGGTGACGGCCACCGTCTTGATGCCTTTCGCGCGGCAGGCCTGCGCCACGTCGATGGCGTACTCCATGAAAATGACCGGGTCGTTGTAGGTGAAGGCAACGCTGCGGCAGCCGAGGCGAACGGCTTCGCCGGCGATCTCCTCGGGGCTGGCCGCGTCGGCGAGGGTGTCGACCTCCCGCGACTTGGAGATGTCCCAGTTCTGGCAGAAGCGGCAGCCGAGGTTGCAGCCGGCGGTTCCGAAGGAGAGCACCGGCGTGCCCGGCAGGAAGTGATTCAAAGGTTTCTTCTCGATGGGATCGACGCAGAACCCGCTCGACCGCCCGTAGGTGGTGAGGACGATCTGCCCGCCTTCGCGCGCGCGGACGAAGCACATTCCGCGCTGCCCCTCGTGCAGCGCGCAGTAGCGGGGGCAGACATCGCACTGGATGCGTCCGTCGGCGAGCGCGTGCCAGTAGCGGCCGGGAAAGCTCGTCATTGATAGAAGGCGAAAGCTCCGTAGCCGACCACCCGATCCTTGTCGCCTGAGGTGTCGCCGGAGTTGCGCAGGTCCACCAGCTCGGCGCGCATCTTCCGGCGCCTCGCCACCAGCAGGAGGCCGTTCACCGGCGCGGCGCCGCAGGCATCGGTGTGCTCGAGGCGGCCGAGGGCGAGGATCTCCTTGGCGGTGCCGGCGTCCATGGCGCGCGCCTGCTGGTAAGGCAGGTAGTGCGAGAGGTCCGAGCTGACGACGACCAGCGTCTCCGCTCCGCCCCAGAGCGCCTCGATGGCCTCCGCCACCTCCTCGGCCCGCGCCTCGCCCACCGCCAGCGGCACCAGCTTGAATTTTCTTTCAAGCGCGATCTGGAGGAAGGGGACTACCACCTCCAGCGAATGCTCGCGCTCGTGCGCGGCGGCGCTGCGGGGAAAGGGTGCGTCATCGATGGGGACTTCTCCCAGCGGGGTTGCGTAGGCGGCGGCGTCGGGCAGCGCGAGGCCCTGCAGGAAGGCGAAGTGCGCCGGCCCGAGCAGGACCACGCGGGAGATCGGGGCGCCCTGCACCCGGCGGAAGGCCGCGGCCGCCACCGGGCCGCTATAGATGTAGCCGGCGTGCGGCGCGATCAGCGCTTTGGGCGGGGGGCCGGGCCGGGTCTTGCTGAGAAGGCGCGAAATTTCGCCCGCTAATTCATGGGGATCCTCGGGATAAAAGGTGCCCGCCACGGCGGGCGCGCGCATCTGCTCCATGATCCGCGAATAATAACTCCATTCAGCGCCGCTGGCGCGCCACTTCGTACAGCGCGATCGCTCCGGCTGCACTGACGTTCAGGGAGCCGACTTTCCCCGCCATGGGAATGCGCGCCACGTGATCGCACGTCTTGAGGACGAGGGGCCGGACGCCGGTTCCCTCGCTGCCCATCACCAGCGCGATGGGGGTTCGCAGGTCGATCTCGCCCAGCTCCTTCTCGCCCTCGGCCGCAAGCGCCACCGTCCAGATGCCTGCCTCCTTGAGGTGCTCGAGGGCGCGCGCCAGGTTCGTCACGCGCGCCACCGGGCAGTGCTCGAGCGCGCCCGCCGCCGCCTTGAAGGACGCGGGACCGATGCCGGCGGCGCGATCCTTGGGGACCACCACGCCGTGCGCGCCCAGCGCGTGCGCGCTGCGCACCAGGGCGCCCAGGTTCTGCGGGTCGGTGACGCCGTCGAGGACGAGCAGGAATGCCTGCGGCTTGATCAGCTCTTCCAGCTCGGCATAGCGGAACTCGGCCACCTCCGCGCCCACGCCCTGGTGGACGCCGGAGCGGGCGCGGCGATCGAGCTCGCCGGGCTTCGTCTCCTCGACGCGCACTCCCGCTTCGGCCGCGGCGCGGGCTACGCGCTCAGCGCCCTGCGAACGGCGGTGCTCGACCAGGACGCGGACGATGTCTCCGGAATGCGCCCGGAGCGCCTCGAGGACCGGATTGACGCCGTAGACGAACCGGCTCTTCACTCCACCTCTACCTGCAGCGCCAGCTCGCGCTTCTGTTTTTCGCAGAGCTGCTCGGTGCAGATGAAGAAGCTCAGCGACGCGCGCAGCTCGTCCTTGCCGGATGCTTGCGCGGTGAAGGGGATGTCGAACTCCACGCCTTTGGCTGTCGTCGCTTTGGCCTCCGGCCGGCCGAGCTTCGCCTTGGCGACTTTCAGCGCAGGCCCGCTGCTGACGGTCAGCGAGATGGGCGCATCGGGAGAGACGTGCGCGTCGGAGCGCGGCACGACCTCGACGTGCGCAGAGGCGGTGGCGCCCTTCTTCACCTTGAGCGCCTTGGAGGTCTCGATGCGGTAGGCGCCCGAGACGTCCGGGGCGCCGGCGAGCAGGAGGGCAAGCAGGAGGGCCATGGGGGGCATTGTATACGCGTAGTCGCCATGCCGCCCGCGGCTGCCGCGACTAACCCCGCGCCAGCTCCTCTGCGCGCCCGACGATGGGCAGAGCGAGGTCCCTCCCGGTAGCGGCCTCCAGGCCCTTGAGGCCCGGGCTGGAGTTCACGTCGAAGACCATCGGGCCGGTGCCGGCCTCGAGCAGATCCACCGCGGCCACTTCCAGGCCGACGACGCGCGCCGCCTCGACCGCGAGCTTGTCGAGGGCCGCGGGCACGCGCACGGCTTTCAGCTTGGCGCCGCGGGCGAGAGTGTGCAGGAGCCGGCCCGGCTGCGGCCGCCGCTCCACCCAGGCGATGGCCTTGTCGCCCACCACCAGCGCGCGCAGATCGCGCTCGCGCTTGCGCCGCACGTACCGCTGGACGAGGAGGTTGTGGCCGATGGAGAGGACCGCCTCCAGCGCCGACTCCATCGACTGCAAGGTCTCGCAGACCATCACGCCGGGGCGCTCGCTCGGCGTGATCAGTTTGATGAGCACGGGCAGTCCGCCCACCAGCTCGACCATCGCCTTCAGATCTCCCGCGCTCGCGGCCATCACGCTGGGCGGCACGGGCACGCCGCTCGCCGCCAGGAGCTGGAGCGCGCGCATCTTGTTGCGGCTGGCGGCGATGCCGTTGGCGTCGTTGAGCGTCGGGATCCCGAGCAGGGCGAAGTGATTCACCACCGCGAGACCGTAGGCCTGGATGGAAGGAGCGATGCGCGGGATGACCACGTCCGTCCGGGCGAGCCGCCGCTGCTGGTAGAAGGCGCCGGGCGGCTGGTCGAGGTGCATCTCCACGCGCAGCGGATCGAGCACGCGCACCCGCGCGCCGCGCAGGCGGGCAGCCTGCGCCAGCCGGCGGGTGGTGTAGATGCCGGCCTTGCGGCTCAGGATGGTGACGTGCATGGAGAGACGTCGAGGTTGGTCCGCGCTGCGCGGGCGGTCAAGCCTGGGATACATTCAGGCCGTGCTGACGGTCATCAGCTGGTACGCGGCGCGCAAGGCGCGCAAGACGATGCAGGAGCTGGTGGTGCAGGCGCTGAGCGACAAGCCCACGCTTCTCGCGGTGGTTGCGGACAAGTACACCAACGAGGACCATCTGCGGCCTTTCGCGCCGGTGGCGGAGCGGTTCGGCGATCGGCTCGACGTCATTCTCGTCGCCGAGTGGGCGCAGGTCGATCGCGAGCGCGAGGGGGAAGCGCTCCTGCGCGGGCTGGGGCTGGCGCCGGCAGTGCGGCCGCGGCTGCTGCGCGACGAAGGGAAGGCGCGCACCGGGCTGGTGCTGCGGGCGAAGAAGCCCATCGCGCTCATCGAGCTGTTTTTCGAGGAGCGCGGGTACACGACGCTGGACGGTAAGCCCGATCCGCGCGGAGCGGAGATAGGCGAACGCGAGGAGCGAATCGTACGGCAGCTGCAGGAATTGCTGGTGCGGCTGCCTCCGCAGCCGCCGCCGCCGCCGCGGATGCTGCAGCCGGGAGAGCACGACTTCTCGCCGCAGGGGCTGTGCCGGATCTGCGGCGAGGGCAGCTCGACGCTCGCCGCCTGCCGCGGGACGAAGCGCGACGATTCGCCGCCCAGGGATCGGTTCGAGCTCATCGAGCTGGATTGATGGTCGCGCTTCTCCTCGCCGCCGCCATGCAGGTGTGGCCGGTCGCGCAGGCGCCGCGGCTGGTGCAGGAGCTGGGCGCAGGGAAGCCGCTGGTGCTGCACTTCTGGGCGACGTGGTGCACGTCGTGCAAGGAGGAGTTTCCCCGGCTGCGGGCGGCGCTCCGGGCGCTGCCCGGCCGCGGAGTGGCGGTTACGCTGGTGAGCATCGATCGGCCGCGGGACCGGGCGAAAGCGGAAAGAATGCTGGCGCGCTACCGGCTCTCCGCGCTGCCGGCGCTCTTGCTCGATGCGCCGGACCCGGATCCGGTGGCGAAAGCGGTAGGGGATCCGCGCTGGGACGGCACGCTGCCGGCGACGTTCGTGTTCGACTCGGAGGGGAAGCTCTTTCGCAGCTTCATCGGCCGCACCGACGCGCCCGCGTTGGACGAGGCAATTCTTCGGATCAACCACGGAGCGCGCGGAGCGCACGGAGAGAAGCCTTTTTAGAAAAAACCTCCGTGCGCTCCGTGCGCTCCGTGGTGAATGCTTTTTTTAGCTCTACAACCAGTTTTCGATGGACTCGGTCGACTGCGCCAGCCGCATTCCGGCGCCCTGGAAGCGCGCCAGCGCGGCTTCGGCCTGCGGGGTGAAATCGACCACTCCGGGGACGGCCACGGCGCTCATGCAGTCGGTGAGCAGGACGACCTTGCGGGCAAGGCGGGCGTCCCGGCGCTGGATCTCGCCCAGCAGATCTTCCACCGAGCTCTTGACGCAGTGGCTCGACGCCTGCCCGGCAACGACGAGCAGATCGGCCTGGAGCAAGGTGTCGACGAGGGCGGAGTTGCGCCGCGCCAGCTCGCCTCCGTCGTAGCGGGTGAGGACTTCGGGCGAGAGCACCGAGTAATTCTCGGTCAGCGGATGGTCGCCCTTGATCTCGATCGCCGCCGGCGCGCTGCGCGCGTAGGCGTGGAACATGCGCGCCTCGTGCACCACGCCGGCCAGGGCATGCCCGTCGCTGCCGAGAATGCAGTGCGGCGGCCAGAGATAGAGCGTGTACTTTCCGGCGCGCTCCAGCTCGGCGCAGTAGTGGAGCGCCTGCTTCTGCAGCGCGGCGATCTTTCCCAGCCAGCGCAGCGCGGGATTGACCCGCACCTCGCCGGAGCGCACCTGCGCGGTGGTGATCTCGCGATGGGCCGGCAGAGGCTCGCCCTGCCGGTCGACCCAGAACGAGGCGAAGAAGATCTGGAACGGCAGATGCGAATCCATGGTGCAGGTGGTGCGCGTGATGACGTCGAGATTGCGGTAGATGAACTCCGCGATGCGCCGGTTGTCCTCGAGGGCACCCTGCCCGCTCCGGCCGCCGACGTAGAGCGAGCCTTGCGGGAAGCAGAAGTCCTTCTGCTCGTCGATGAGCAGAAGGTGCACCGTGCGCGGGTCGTCGGCTGCGGGCCGCAAGCCATATTGCCGCCGCCAGTCCGCCGCCTCGCCGAAGAGCCGCTGCTGGTCCGGCGAATACGACCATGACCCGGCGTTGCGGGCATCGAACCATGGCGGCAGCGGCAGCGTCATGGGTTGTCTCTCAGATAGTCGGCAAAGACGGGCGCGATGGTCAGCACTTGAAGATAGGAACCGGCCAATGCTGTCGCGCGCGGATGGCTGTCGGTGACGATCAGCTTTTCAATCAGGCCGCTCTGCTCGATGCGCTGCAGCGCATCGCCGGGGAGGACGCCGTGGGTGGCCACCGCCGCGACCGAGCGCGCTCCGGCGTCGCGGTAAGCGCGGGCCGCGTTCACCAGGGAAGTTCCGCTGCGGATCAGATCGTCATAGATGATGACGCGGCGATCCTTCACCTGCGCGGAGACCGCGGTCACTTCCGTGACCGACCCCTTCCGCCGCTTGAAGACAAACGCTGCAGGCACGCCCAGCTCGTTGGCGAATCGCTCCACCCATTTCGCCCGGCCGGCGTCGGTGCAACCCACCGCCTCCGCACCCAGGGCGCGGATCGCTTCGAGCATCACCGATTGCGCATCGAGGTGCACCGGCCGCAGCGCGCCCTCGAAATAGAAAGGAATGCCCTCGGTATGGAGATCGAGCAGCAATACGCGGCTGCCCGAAGCGGGCAGAGGAATGCTGGAGAGCAGGCGCGCGCGAGTCTTGGCGGTGACGATCTCGTGCGGCCGCACCGCGCGCTCCATGGTGCCGTAGCCGAAATAGGGCATCGCCAGCGTCAGGCTGCGCGCGCCCGCCTCCACCACGCCGCAGGCGAGATCGTACAGCTCGAGGGTATCGGCCTCGCTCACCGTCCCGCCCAGCACCACCGCGCCGGAACCCTCCACCTCGGTGCGCAGGCGCAGGTAGCGCTCGCCGTCGGCGAAGAGCTTCGTCTCCAGCTGGCCGCGATCGATTCCGGCCAGGGGCGCAAGGCGATCGCCCATCTCGTCATAGGCGCGGGTAGTGAAGATGAACGTGCTCATGCCGCGCGCGCCTGCAGGATCATCCGCACGCGGCGCTGGTGCAGGAGCGGATCGAGACCGACGGGATAGGTATGGGGATTGACGAATCGCTTCAGGCCCGGATGCAGCAGCGCCAGCTGCGCCTGCGTGCGCGCGCGCAATTCTGACAATGGGGGTGGGCTATACACCTGCTTGCCGTCCCGCCACGCCGGCACGAGAAGATCCTCGAAGGCCGTCCCCGGCGGAATGACCTTGCGCCGCGTGACGTCGAGCGGATCGATCAGCGTCTGCGAGGAGACTCCGTCCTCGATGTCGTAGATCAGGTCCCCCGCCATCCGCGCGCCTTCGATGAACCTGCGCACTTGCAGGATGCCGGGCACGCTGATTTTCGTGCTCTGCTCGGAGAGCTTGATGCGGCGCTTCCACGGGCCGCCCGGGTCACGCACCGCGGAGAGCTTGTACACGCCGGTCAGCGCGGGCTCTTCGCCGCCGGTAACCAGGCGCGTGCCCACGCCCCAGACGTTGATCAGCGCGCCCTGCTGCTTGAGGCTCTCGATCAGGTGCTCGTCAAGCTCGTTACTGGCGAGGATGCTGGTCTTCTCGAAGCCCGCCGCGTCGAGCATTTTTCGCGCTTCGATGGAGAGCCAGGCGAGGTCCCCGGAGTCGAGGCGGATGCCGGAGAGCTCGCGGCCCTGCGCGCGGAGCATGCGGCCGACCTCGATGGCGTTTCGCACGCCCTGCAGGGTGTCGTAGGTGTCCACCAGGAGAACGACGTTGTGGGGCATGGCGCGCGCGTAGGCGTCGAAAGCTTCGCGCTCGCCGTCGAAGAGCATCACCCAGCTGTGCGCGTGCGTGCCGCGCACGGGGATGCCGAGGAGCTTGCCGGCGAGGACGTTGGAGGTCGCCGCGCAGCCGCCCAGGTACGCCGCGCGCGACGCCGCCAAGGCGCCGTCCACGCCCTGCGCGCGGCGGAGGCCGAACTCGAGCACCGGGTCCCCGCGGGCGGCGATGCAGACTCGCGCGGCCTTGGTGGCGATCAGCGTCTGGAAATTGATCAGCGTCAGCAGCGGCGTTTCCAGGAGCATGCAGGGGACGATGGGCCCCGAGAGGCGCAGGAGCGGCTCCTGCGGAAACACCACCGTGCCCTCGGGGACGGCGTCGATGTCGAGGCGCGGCTCCAGGGCGCGCAGGTAATCGATGAAGGCCGGCTCGAACATCGGCTCGCCCGCCGCGGTGCGGACCGAGGCGAGATAGGCGAGATCGTCCTCGATGAAGCGCCAGCCGCGCAGATAGTCGAGCGCGGTGGCGAGCCCGGCAGCGACGGTGAACCCCCCATGAAAAGGAGCGCTGCGAAAAATGAGGTGGAACATCCCTTCGCGCTTGTCGGCGCCCGACTTCCAGGCCGCGCTCGCCATGGTGAGCTGGTAGAGGTCGGTGAGCAGCGTCAGCGACTGCCCGTAGGGGAGCATCTTCACTCCTTCAGGTCGTAACAGCTCCAAGTCTCAAAATCTCACCGCGAAGGCGCGAAGACGCGAAGAACATCTTTTGGTTTTGGTGGCGGATCGAGCACCTGTACCCAATTTGGCACCAGATAAAATGATCTTCGCGTCTTCGCGCCTTCGCGGTGAGATTTTAAGACATGGAGACTTAGAAACTCCTTCATCTCCTCCATGCTGCGGTCTGCGATGCGCTCGGGTTGACGACCACTTCCCCGCTGTCGCCGTCGAGTGCCACCTTGTCGCCCTGGGAGATTGCCTCGAACACCTGCCGGACGCCGCACACTACCGGCAGGCCCAGGGCGCTCAGCACTGCCACGCCGGTGGAGTCTTCGCGCGGCGTGGCGCACACCGCACCCGTCGCGCCTGCCGCCCAGCCGCGCAGGGCGGGGAGGCCGGGGAGATGGACGGAGACGAGCAGCTCTCCGCGGCGCAGCCGCTGCTGCTCCTGCCCTGCCAGCCGGTGCGCCACCGCGCCGAGAAAAGCCTCGATGTCCGCCCCGCGCCGCGCCGTCTCGCCGTGGTTTCCCAGCGCCCGCGCCACTTCCCCCGCGATGCGCTCCAGCGCCAGCGACGGCGCCACTCCCGCGGCGACGTGCTCGCGCGCCCGCTCCTCGAGGCGCACGTCGCCGAGCGCGGTGCAGATCTCCTCCAGCGCGCGGCACTGCTCCTGCACCGCGCCTCGCGCGCGCTCCGCCAGTTGCAGCACTTCCTCGCGCACGGCGGCGAAGGCGGCGGTGAGCTGCTCCGCGGGCGGCCGCCTCGGATCGCGCCGCGGCAGCGCGCGGGAGAGAATCGTCGCCACGCCCAGGGCGCGCCCGCGATGGTTGCCTTCGCCGTGCAGGATCATGTGCGCGCCGGCCGGACGCTCCGCCTCGATCAGCGCGGCGAGGGCGCGCGTGGCGGTCAGCGCGATGAGCAGATCCGCCTCCGAGAAAGGTCCTTGCTGCCGCTGCAGCACGAGCGCACCGCGCGGCCGCCCGCCCGAGAGCAGCGGCACGGCGAGAAAGGCCGGATAGCGCTCCTCGGCCAGCTGGGGAAAATACTCGAACTGCTCGGTCACCCGCGCATCGTCCACGGTGACGGGGCGCATGGTCTCAACCGCCGTTCCGGTGATGCCCTGCCCCACTCTCAGCCGCACCTCGCCCAGCACCTCGCGGTCGAATCCGTGATTTCCGCGCAGCACCAGCTCCTCGCCCGACTCGAGCACGTACACCGAGGCGACGGGCGCGTCGCACAGGACCGCCAGCTGATCGCAGAGGAAAGTCAGGTTGGCCGAAAGCGTTCCGCCGCCCGCCGCGCCCGCCGCGAAGCGGAGCGCCGCCAGCACCCGCTCGGAGCGATCGATGATCTGGACCGGCACGCGCGGCACGTCCACGCGGCAGAGACTAATGCCTCTTCGGCGGCGGCTCCATGCCAAACTGCGCGCGATGGACGAGGACACCGAGCAGCTCCGCCGCCTGGGATACGCGCAGCAGCTGCTGCGCGACATGGGCGGATTCGCGAACTTCGCGCTCAGCTTCTCGATCATCTCCGTGCTCACCGGCGCGGTGACGCTTTACGGCCACGGCCTGCGCTACGGCGGCCCGCTGCAGATGTCTCTCGGCTGGCCGCTCGTCACCCTGCTCACGCTGCCCATCGCCATCAGCCTGGCCGAGCTGGCCTCGGCCTATCCCACCGCCGGCGCGCTCTATCACTGGTCGTCGATCCTCGGCGGCCGCGGGGCGGGATTCTTCACTGCCTGGCTGAACACCATCGGCCAGTTCGCCATCACCGCGGGCATCGACTATGGCCTCGCGGAATTCGTCGCGGCGATGCTCGGCGTCGCCGCGCGCGGCGGCATCGTGCTCATCTTTGCGGCCATCCTCGTCTCGCACGCCGTCCTCAACCATCTCGGCGTCCGCCTGGTGGCGCGGCTCAACGATCTCTCCGCCTGGGTCCACATCGTCGGAGTGGCAGTCATCGCCGGCGCGCTCGCGCTCTTCGCGCCGCACCAGCCGCCGGCTTTTCTCTGGCAAAGGCACGGCGGGCCATTCGCCATCGGGCTGCTGCAGGCGTGCTGGACCTTCACTGGATACGACGCGAGCGCGCACGTGAGCGAGGAGACGCACGATCCTTCGCGCAACGCCGCCTGGGGAATGGTGATGAGCGTCGCGGTGAGCGGCGTCGCCGGATACGCGCTGCTCGTTGCGGTGACGCTCTCCATCGGCGATCTCCCCGCCGCGGCCGCCGCGGACAGTCCGTTCATCTTCGTCCTGCAGCAGGCGCTCCCGCAGACGGGCAACGCGCTGGTGCTCATCGCCATGGCCGCGATGTGGTTCTGCGGGCTCTCGAGCGTCACCTCCAACTCGCGCATGCTCTTCGCTTTCGCGCGCGACGGCGGCTTGCCTTTCTCCCCGCAGCTCTCGTCGGTCACCCCGCGCTTCCGCAGCCCGCATTTCGCGATCTGGACCTCGGCCGCCGCGGCGCTGCTGGTCGCGCTCTGGTCCGAGGCGTACTCCGCCATGGTCGCGCTCAGCACCATCGCGCTCTACGCAAGCTACGGAATGCCCATCGCCTGCGGCCTGCTGGCGGAAAAACGCGAGCGCGGCCCGTGGCAACTGGGACGTTGGTCGCGCCCGTTGAACATCGTCGCGCTCCTCTGGATCGCCGCCTGCGCCGTGCTCTTCGTGCTGCCTCCGAACCAGCTCGCCGGCTACACTTTCGCCGGCTGCCTTCTGGCCCTGGCGCTCTATTGGCGCTTTCACATGCGCGCCCGGTTCAAGGGCCCGCCCGGGATCGTTTGAGGGCGAAATATCCCGGTCACTTGCCCGGTTGTGTAGCAGGCAGGCATCGGATACACGCGCGCCCCGGGAAACCGGTTAGGATACGCGCCCCGTCTGGAGGAAACATCGCATGTCGGTCTCCGCTCCTCGCCCCCAGCAAGCCATCGAACACGCGGTCGTGCGCTTTGCCGGCGACTCCGGCGACGGCATGCAGCTGACGGGCACCGAGTTCACCCGCGAGGCCGCCCTGCACGGCAACGACCTCGCCACCTTCCCCGACTATCCCGCGGAGATCCGCGCGCCCGCAGGGACGACCGCGGGAGTCTCGGGCTACCAGATCCAGTTCGCGGCGCACGAGGTCTTCTCGCCCGGCGATCAGCCCGACACGCTCGTCGCCATGAACCCCGCCGCGCTCAAGGTGCACCTCCAGGATCTGAAGAAGGGCGGCCTCTTGATCGTCAACGACGCCACCTTCGAGAAAGGAGACCTCGACCGCGCCGGCTGGAAATCAAATCCGCTCAACGACGGCAGCCTCGAGGGCTATCGCCTCATCCGGGTGAACTTCGAGAAGCTCGTCAGGCAGGCTGTCGAGGGCACCGGCGTCTCGGCCAAGGACGCCGGCCGCAGCAAGAACTTCTTCGCGCTGGGGCTCGTCTTCTGGATCTACTCGCGCGACACCGAGCGCCAGGAGCTGTCCATCCGCGAGCGCTTCGCCAAGAAGCCCGAGATGGCGGAGGCCAACGTCAAGGCGTTCCACGCCGGCTACAACTACGGCGAGACCATCGAGGAGCTGGACGCGCCCTACTCCATCCCGCCCGCCCGCCTCGAGCCGGGCAAGTACCGCAACATCACCGGCAACAGCGCGCTGGCGCTGGGGCTGATCGCGGCGGGACAGCAGTCGGGGCTGCGGCTCTTCTTCGGGTCGTATCCCATCACGCCGGCGAGCGACATCCTCCACGAGCTGTCGCGCTATCGCCGCTTCAAGGTGACCACCTTCCAGGCGGAGGACGAGATCGCCGCCATCGCGGCGGCCATCGGCGCGTCGTTCACCGGCGCGCTCGGGATCACCGCCTCCAGCGGCCCGGGGCTGGCTCTGAAGACGGAGGCGATGGGCCTCGCGGTGATGACGGAATTGCCGCTGGTCATCATCAACGTCCAGCGCGGCGGGCCCTCCACCGGCCTGCCGACGAAGACCGAGCAGTCGGACCTCTTCCAGGCCGTCTACGGCCGCAACGGCGAGTGCCCGCTGGCGGTGATCGCCTCGCGGTCGCCGGCGGACTGCTTCGACGTCGCCCTCGAGGCGTGCCGGATCGCGGTCGAGTACCGCACGCCGGTGATTCTCCTCTCCGACGGCTCGATCGCCAACGGCAGCGAGCCCTGGCTCCTGCCGCTCGTCCCGGATCTGCCGAAGTTCAGCCCGAACTTCGCCACCGATCCCGCTGGCTTCTTCCCCTACAAGCGCGACGAGAAGCTCTCGCGCCTCTGGGCCGTCCCCGGCACCCCGGGCCTCGAGCACCGCATCGGCGGCCTGGAGAAGGACGCGCTCACCGGCAACGTCAGCTACGACGCGCAGAACCACGAGAAGATGGTGCGGACGCGCGCCGAGAAGATCCGGCGCGTCGCCGACCACATTCCCAGGACCAAGCCCTATTTCGACGACCAGGGCGATGTCCTGGTGATCGGCTGGGGCGGCACTTACGGATCGATCACCCAGGCGGTCATCGAAGCGCGCGCCACCGGGCTGCGCGTGGGCCACGTGCACCTGCGCTACATCTTCCCGCTGCCCAACGATCTCTCCGAGGTGGCCGCGCGCTACCGCAACATCCTCATCCCCGAGCTGAACACCGGCCAGCTGCGCCTGCACCTGCGCGGGCAGATTGGGCTGGAAGCCATCGGCCTCAACAAGATCCAGGGCAAGCCCTTCCACGTCGCCGAAGTCCGCGCGGCCATCGAGTCGCTCGGCCGCCGCTCCGGCGCCGGCAAGGAGATCGCATGAGCGCCCCGCTCCTCAAGCTCACCAAGAAGGATTTCACCTCCGACCAGGAAGTTCGCTGGTGCCCGGGCTGCGCCGACTTCGCCATCCTGGCGGCGGTGCAGAAGCTGATGCCGGAATTGAACGTGCCGCGCGAGAAAGTGGTGTTCGTGAGCGGGATCGGCTGCTCCAGCCGCTTCCCCTATTACATGAACACCTACGGCTTCCACAGCATCCACGGGCGGGCGCCGGCCATCGCCACCGGCGTGAAGATGGCCAACCCGGATCTTCAAGTGTGGGTGGTGACCGGCGACGGCGACTCGCTCTCCATCGGCGGCAATCACCTGATCCACGCGCTGCGCCGCAACGTCGACTTGAAAATCCTGCTTTTCGATAACCGGATCTACGGACTGACCAAGGGCCAGGCTTCGCCGACCAGCGAGCTGGGCAAGAAGACCAAGAGCTCGCCCATGGGCACCATCGACCGGCCCTTCAATCCGCTCACGCTGGTCCTCGGCGCGGGCGCCACCTTCGTTGCCCGCACCGTCGCCAACGACATGACCCACATGAGCCAGGTGCTGCGGCGCGCGGCGGCGCACAAGGGATCGGCCTTCGTGGAGATCTGGCAGAACTGCCCCGTCTTCAACGACGACGCGTTCGAGCAGTGGGCGGAGAAGGACGTGCGCGACGATCAGCTGGTCAAGATCGAGCACGGCAAGCCGCTGGTCTGGGGCAAGAACAAGGACAAGGGCCTGCGCATCGGCGGCAACTTCTCGCTGGAGATGGGCGGCGCCGAGGGCGCGGTGATGCACGACGAGAAGCGCGAGGACGTGACGCTCGCGCTCGCTCTCTCCGCTCTGGAGCCGCCCTGGCCGCAGGCCTTCGGCGTGCTCCGCGCGGTGGAGAAGCCCAGCGTCGACATGCTGGCGCGCGAGCAGGAGAAGATGGCCGAGACGATGAAGGGTCCGAAGGACCTGGCGGCTTTGCTGATGTCGGGTGATACCTGGGACGTGGGAACCGGCGAAGCGTGAAGCGCCCGTTCGCCGGCGTACAGGTGCCGGTGATCGGCCAGGGCACCTGGCAGATCGAGGCGAGCCGCGGCGAAGAAGCGGCCCTTGCGCTGCGCACGGGCATCGACCTGGGCCTCACGCACATCGACACCGCGGAGATGTACGGCGGCGGGCTGAGCGAAGAGCTCGTCGCGAGGGCCATCGCGGGGCGGCGTGACGATGTCTTTCTCGTCTCCAAAGTGCTGCCTTCGAATGCCTCCCGGCGGGGTACGGTGGCGGCCTGCGAGAAGAGCCTGCAGCGGCTGCGCACCGATCGTCTCGACTGCTATCTCTTGCACTGGCCCGGCCCGCATCCGCTCGAGGACACCATCGCCGCCTTCGAGGAGCTGCAAAGCGCGGGAAAGATCCGCTCCTACGGCGTCAGCAATTTCGACGAGGAGCTGCTCGGCGAGGCGCTGCGCCTGGGAAAGATCGCCTGCAACCAGGTCTTGTACAGTTTGTCGGAACGGCACATCGAGGCGAAGCTCCTGCCCCTGTGCCGCAAGCACGGCGTCGCTCTGGTCGGCTACAGCCCTTACGCCGGCTTTGAGGAGAAGCCCGAGCTGCGCGCGGTGGCCAAGGAGCTGAAAGCGACCTCGCGGCAGGTCGCGCTCGCCTTCCTCGTGCGCCTCGAGGGCACGTTCGCAATTCCCAAAGCGTCCTCGGTCGATCACCTCCGCGAAAACGCCGGCGGCGGCAAGCTGAAGCTCACCGCCCGGCAGATCGCGCAGCTGGAGAAGGCATTTCCGCTGCGGGTGCGCAGCGAGCTGCCGACTTCCTGAGCCGCGCCGGTCAGCCGAGTTGCACTAGCTGCGCTCCGTCCTGCTCGAGGGTCAGGAGCGCCGAGCGGTAGAGCGACTCCAGCTCCTTCTGCGACCAGCCGGCGAAGCTGATCTCGCCGAGGTAGCGCTCGCCGCCGCCGCTGAGATCGATGCGGATGATTGCGCCTTCTCCGCGATCGGAAACCAGCTCCATGCGGAAGCCGGACCCGGCCTGCAGAGATACTCGTTCGACCGACTTGACGCGGCAGCTCTGCGCCTTCACCAGGAGCGGCGCGGCCTGCGACGGAACGGCGAGAGTGAGACCAAGAGCGAGGACGACCAACATCGAACGGAGCATCGATACCCCCCTTTTCTCAAAGGCAAGGTGCACTAATGCACGGGTAGGGACGCTAGTGCTCGACGTGAGGACGGCTCGCTCAGAGTACGGGCGAGAAGACGCGGGTGAGTCCGGGTGGCCCGCTCAACCCGAGAGAAATCAGGGTGTGCCGCGCTTCGGCTGAGCAAGATCTGCGCAGAGGGCGGCGAAGCTGCCGTGCGCGCGGCGCCGCAACCGTACCAGTTCGTCCCGCGCCGTGGCGTGAACCAGCACGTCGGCGAGTGGGGTCCCTGCTGCCCTGCGAGCGACGAGAGCGGAGTTGATCTGGCCGGCGCGCGCGTCTTCATCGACGTCGGCCAGATCGTCGAAGAGCTGCAGGACGCAAAGAAAGCGCTCGAAGATCTGGTCGAGGCGGCGCGCCTGCCCGGGCCGCCCCGACAGATGCGCAACCGCGTGCGCCGGCCAGCGCAGGAGCGCCGCTTTTCTGCCCAGGGCGCGAACCAGGGCCGCATCGAAGCGGCGCGGCCGCGCGGAAAGCTCCCAGCGCGCCGAGGCGGTTTGCTCGCGCAACAGCCGGTCCCACTGCCGCCAGAAAGGATGCGCGGCCTCGAAGAGGCGCGACAGCCGGCGCTGGGCCTCGCAGAGCAGCGGAGCGCTGCGCAAGCCGTCGCCCTCCGCGTCGAGGCAGTCGTCATGCGCCAGCCCGGCGGCCAGCACGCGCGCCTGGATGATGCGCAGCTCTTCGCGCGGCACGCGCGCCTCGACCAGCTCCGCCGCCCAGTCCGGGAAGAGCAGCACGAAGGCGCGCGCGCTCAACGCCCGCGCGCGCGCGCCGTGCTTGCCCGCGCGCCGGTGGACGTCGCGAAGCAGGACGCGCAGCCTCCGCCAGGGGACTGGAAAGTTCGCCGTTACTTCTACCAAATCGGTATTTCGAAGAGCGAGCGATAGAAACCTTCGATCGTCTTCAGGTGTCCGGTGATGGCCCTGCGGGCCGGCGGGGGCAGTTTTCTCAGCTCCTGCGAGAGGCCCCGGAGAGCGGCCTCCAATTGCTGCCTGGTCGGGGGCTTGCTCTTCGGCATGACATCCCTCCTTGTCGCGAGGGGAGGGACCGGGCACGACGGATCAAAGTCCCTCGAGAAGATAGAGATGCGTCGTCATGTTGCCATAGTTGAATGCGATCGATCCATCGGGCGAGACCTGCAGCCGCTGGATGCCAAAGGCGCCAGCGGCCTCGGGCCGCACGGTCTTCCATGGTTCCCTGCTTCCGCGGGCCAGATCGAGCCGCTCGACCCGCGCGGGCAAGGCGGGCAGACGCGCCACCAGCAGCTCGCCCTCGGCGCTCCAACCCACCGGGACCTCTCCCGGCTCGATCTGGGGGAGCGCGCGGCGGCCTGCCCCGTCCGCCGGGTAGAGGGCAGTGCGCCCCTGTGCGTCGAGCGCTGCGATCAGCGCGCCGTCGGGCGAGACGGCCAGCCACGATCCCGACACGCCCTCCTCGGAGATGGCGCGGGGCCGCGTGGCGCCGTCCAGGTCGAAGACATAGAGCCGGCTGGCGCGGTCCGCCGAAACCCCGGCCAGCACGATTCGTTTTCCGTCGGGCAGCCACTTCGCCCGTGAGGCAGCGATCGCTTGCGGGTGAAGCATCCGCGGCTCCCCCGCTCCGATGGGAAGCAGAGCGAGCGCCGGCGCCGGCGGTCCGAGAAGCGCGAGCGCCCACCGACCGTCGGGAGAGAGGGCCGCGCCGAAACCCTCACCGAGCCGCACTGCCGGCGACCCGTCTGTCTTGCGAAGATAGACGAAGTAGTTCGCGCCCCCGGCTTCCACGGTGAAGAGAACGGCGCCGCCGTCGCGGGACAGGTCGCCGAGAAAGGAAGGGTTCAACCAGGAGAGATCGCGTTCCGCCTTCTCTCCAGCGGGGATCAGCGCCAGACCGAGTCGGCGATCCGGCTGGGTGAGAAGCACGCGGCCGTCGCGAGCGACGTCCTCGAGCTTGAGGTTGCCGGCCACCTGCGCGAGCGCGCGCTGCTTGCCGGAGAGCGACACGCCGCGCAGAGCGTTCTGGGCGCCCGCCGCGTCGGTCGCGGCGGCGGTGAACCACACTTCGTCGCCCGACGCGGACCAGGCCAGCCCTTGCGCGCTCTTCCAGCCCGGCGAGAGGACGCGCACCTTGCCGGCCTGGTCCACCACCGCAATCGAGCCTGCATCGTCGTTGGCGTCGGGATGATCTATGAAGGCCACCAGGTCGCCCCGGGGCGAGACGCGCGCGTGGCTGATCCAGCCGGCGGCCTCGTACAGCGATCGCCCGATCGGGTACTCCAGCCGGCAGCGCGAGCCCACCGTGCGCACCACGGCCAGGGCCGCCCCGTCCGGGGCCCAGTCGGCGTACTCGACGCTTTCGAGGATCTCGCGCGGAAGAGCATCTCCCTCCAGCGAAGCGCGGGCCAGGGTGCCCAGCGAGTATTCGAACCTGCGCAGCCGGGGCCGCAGCAGCACGGCCAGCTCGCCGCGCGCGGAGACGGCGAGCAAGCTCGCCTCGGGGAGATCGACCCGGCGGTACTCGGGGCTGCCCAGGCGCGTGGCGAAGAGCCCCGCTGGGGGGCCGCGGGCGGCAGAGGTGTAGACCACGGTCTGCCCGTCGGGCGCGAAGCGCGCCGACCAGATGGCGCCGGCGTGAAAAGTGATCTGCCGGAACGAGGGCGGCGCATTCCGCGCACCGCGGAGGAGGAGCAGAGCGGCGGCCGTGACCGCGAGCGCCACTGCGGCGAGCACCGCCACGCGCCGGGGGACCGCCCTGAGCGCCCGGCCGGGCAGCGCGGGCCCGTCGCGGAAGGACTCCAGGTCGAGCGCCGCGTCTCTGGCCGACTGGTAACGGCGCTCCGGATCCTTCTCCAGGCAGCGGCGGACAAGCCGCGCCAGCGACTCCGGCACGCCTCCCGGCAGTGGCGGCGGCTCGCGGTGGATGATGGCGTAGGCGGTCTCGACGTCGGAGCCGCCCGAGAATGCCCGCCCGCCCGAGAGCATCTCGTAGAGGATGGCGCCGGCGCTGAAGATGTCGGAGCGATGGTCTGCGTGCGCCCCGCGCGCCTGTTCGGGAGACATGTAGCCGACGGTGCCGAGCACGGCGCCCGTCTCGGTGGTGATGGGAGACTCGGCCGCGGCGGGATCGACGATCTTGGCGATGCCGAAGTCGAGAATCTTGAGCCGATCGTCCGCGCCGATGAAGAGGTTCTCCGGCTTGAGGTCGCGGTGGATGACCCCCTTCTCGTGCGCGGCGGCAAGACCCCGGGCGAGCTGGATGCACCACTCCACGGCCGCGCCGGCGGGGATGCGGCCTTTCGCGAGCCGCTGGCGCAGCGTCACGCCCTCGAGCAGCTCGGAGATGATGTAGGGCGAGGCGCCCTCGATGCCCGCGTCGTAGATGACGACGATGTTGGGGTGGCTGAGAGCGCCCGCCGCTCGCGCCTCGCGCTCGAAGCGCATCACCTGCTGCTCGTCGCCGAGGCCCCTCGAGAGCACCTTGAGAGCAACCTGGCGGCCGAGCTTCAGGTCGCGGGCGGCGAAGACCCGTCCCATGCCTCCGCGGCCCAGCTCTCTCTCGATGCGGTAGCGCGCGCCGAACGACGCGCCGGGCAGCGGTCCCGGGTCATTCGGCGGAACGGGGTCGGCGAGGCCCGGCGGGTCATCGGGTGTGGTCCGGGCGCGCTCGTCGGACAACGTCTTGCTCACCGCACGAGGGTGCATCTCCTTGGAGCAGGCCGTCAAAACGCTGCTTGACAGCATTACAGCATAAAGATATTATGCTGTCATGGTCAGGACGGAGATCAGCTACTCCCTCGAGGAGCTCTCGACCGAGGCGACGCGGCTGCTGGGCAAGCTGGGGCTTCTCGGCGCCTCGCCGGATGCGCGAGTCTCGGCCGCTCCCGATGCGCGCACCGTGCGCTACTACACGACGCTCGGGCTGATCGATCGCCCCGGCATCGAGAACCGCCAGGCGCGGTACGGCAAGCGACACGTGCTGCAGCTTCTGGCGGTGAAGGCCCTCCAGGCCTTCGATCTGCCGCTGGCGGAGATCCAGCAGCGCCTCTACGCGCGATCCGATTCCGAGCTGGAGTCGCTGATCGGATCGCTGAAGATCGAGCAGACCGAGGGCGAGCTTCCGGCGTTGAGATTGCGCGAGGTCGTGCTCGAGCCCGGCCTGCGCCTGGTCGTCGAAGATGGATGGGCGCCGCGAGATCCCGCGGCATTGGAGCAAAAACTTCGCGCGGCCGTGGCCGCGCTGTCGCGCAATGGAGGAAACAAATGAGCGTCCCCGCCGTGCAGGTCCCGATGGTCGAAATCCCCGAGAGGCAACGCGGCCTGGGCTGCTTGAAAGCACTCGATCGAGACAAGGCGCCTCTTCCGCTCGCCGGCGTCTCGCTGAAAGCGCGCGTCATCGATCGCGTCGCCGAAGTTCACGTCGAGCAGAAGTTCCACAACCCGTATCCCGATCCCATCGAGGCGGTCTACGTCTTCCCGCTCGCGGGCGGCTGCGCGGTGAGCAAGTTCGAGATGCAGGTCGGCGCGCGCATCGTCAAGGGCAAGGTGGAGGAGCGCGGCGAGGCGCGGCGGCAGTACACCGAGGCCATCGAGCAGGGGAAGCGCGCGGCGCTTCTGGAGCAAGAGCGCGACGACGTCTTCACCGTGCAGGTGGGGAACATCACGCCGGGCGAGGAGATCACGGTGCGCCTGACGTACTCGGAGCGCCTGCCCTTCTTCGAGAACGGCGACACCGAGCTGCGCCTGCCTACGGTAGTCGCGCCGCGCTACGTCGGCGGCGAGGAGCTGGCGCGCGAGCAGGCCGGCCACGGCGTCTCGCCCGACACGACCACCGTGCCCGACGCTTCGCGCATTACGCCGCCGCGGCTGGCGAAAGGATTCGATCCCAAGGTGTCGCTCCTCATCGAGGCCGAGCTGTTCGGCGGATTCGCCGATCTGGAAAGCTCGCAGCACGCGGTGCGCAGCTCGTCCGGGCCGGAGAGCGCCCGTGTGCAATTGTCGCGCGAGCGCGAGCCGCTCGATCGCGACTTCGTGCTCCGCTGGAAGCTGGCGGGCGAGAAGGTGAAGCCGTCGCTGCTGGTGCACGGCGAGTACGCGATGCTCTCGCTCCTGCCGCCGGCGCGCGAGGGCTACCTGGGCACGCCGCGCGACGTGGTCTTCGTGGTCGATCGCTCCGGCTCCATGGGAGGCCCGAAGATGGCCTCTGCCGCGCGCGCCTGCGCTCTCCTCCTGCGCACGCTCGGACCGCGCGACCGCTTCGCCGTGCAGGCCTTCGACAACGTCGTCGAGTGGATGCCGGGCGGGTTCACACAGGCGGACGAGGGCGGCATCGACAAGGGCGAGAAGTGGCTGCGGGAGATCTCCGCCCGCGGCGGGACGGAGATCGACAACGCCATGTCCGAGGCGCTGGCGCAGGTGAGAAACACCGGTGAAGGTCGCGTGCCGGTCATCGTCGTCCTCACCGACGGCGAGGTGGGCGACGAGTCGAGCCTGCTCAAGCGCCTGCAGACCGGGCTGGGCGACGCGCGCGTCTTCACGGTGGGCATCGACACCGCGGTGAACGACGGCTTCCTCAAGCGGGTGGCGGCCATCGGCGGCGGGACCTGCACTTTCGTGGAGCCCGGCGCGCGCCTGGAGGAAGCGCTGCAGGCAGTAGGCCGCGAGATCGGCGCGCCGGTGATCACCGACTTGAAGATCAAGGGCGAGATCGACTCGCCCGCCCCTTCGCTGTTGCCGGATCTCTTCGCCGGCCGCGCCTCCGCCGCGTTCTTCCGCTTTCACGGCGGCAGCGTGAAGGTCACCGGCAAGTGGTCCGACGGCGGGAAGTACGAGGAGGAGCTCGAGCCGCGCGAAGCCCCGCTCGCCGCCATCGACCATCTCTGGGCCCGCGCGCGGGTGGTCGATCTGGAGGACCAGTTCCGCATCTCGCACGAGGAGAGGATCAAGAACGAGATCATCGCCATCTCCGTGAAGCACACCGTCCTGACGCGCTTCACCGCCTTCGTGGCGGTGGACGAGGCGGAGATCGTCAACCAGGGCGGCAAGCGGCGGACGGTGGTGCAGCCCGTGGAGATGCCCGCGGAGTGGGCGATGCAGGCCGTGCCCGCGGGCCTGACCAGGGCGCCTCGGATGCCGGCGATGGCCGCGGGCATGCCGCCGCGGGCCATGGCAGCGCTGTTGAAGCGGGGCGCAGGCACCGGCCGCGGACTGCTCTCGAAGATCGGCGATGTGTTCGCCGGCTCGATGGGCGGACTGCCGCCCCTCTCGAGCCCTCCGGGAAGCGTCATGAGCGACGAGGCAACCATGGAGGGGCCCGACCCGGTCACTCCGGCGCAGCGCGATGCCGTGCGCCAGGCGCTGGAAGAGCTGGTGCAAGCCTTCGCCTTGGCGCACGAGGCGCTCAAGGCGGGCAAGCTGCCGGACCCCAAGCCGCTCAAGGAGGCTCGCATGAAGACCATGGAGGCGCTCAAGCTGGCGCTGGAGCTGGCCACGCTGCTCTCTCTCTTGCAAAGGTTCCTGCGCTCGGACGCGGTCGATCTGATCGCCGCGCTCGCCGCGGGAGGCGCAACGGCGGCCGGCGTCCTGCCGCTCTTCGACAAGCACGCGGCGGCGCTGCAGGAGGCGCGCGACGAGGCGCGCAAGACGCTGCTCGCAGGCAAGGCCCCCGCGGGGAGTTTCTGGGAGGCTTCGATCTGAGTTGCCGTCGTTCCTGCTCACCTGGAGCCCGCTCCGCTATGACTGGACCGATCTGCCCGCGATGGCGCGGCGGGTGCGGAAGGGGCGGCGCGTGCTCGATCGTTGGAGCTGCGCTCGCAGCAAGCAGATCCGCAAGGGCGACCGTCTCTTCATGCTGCGCCAGGGCGCGGAGCCGCGCGGGATCTTCGCCTCGGGCTGGGCCGTCAGCGACTGGTACGAGGACGCCAACTGGCGCGGCCCCGGCTGCTGCAATTACCTGGACCTGGTCTACGACGCGCTGCTCGATCCGGCCACCGAAGCCATCCTGCCCCGCGAGGCGCTGCTCGAGCTCGGCCCGATGCACTGGGACACGCAGATGTCGGGCATTCAAATCCCCGAGCCGGTTGCCCGCGCGCTGGAGAAAGTGTGGTCGACGCGCAGGCACGCCGGCTCCCCTCGGCGGGGGGCCTTTGGCGCGGCCGCCGGTCCAAGTGAACGGTGTTCACATCGCCCTCGGGGGAAGTGAACAGCATTTACTTGGCGCGCGAACAGCGTTCACATGCTCCTCCGGGAAGTTAACAACGTTCACATCGCCGACGGGGAAGTGAACGAGGTTCACCTGGTCGTGGGCGGCGGCAGCTGGGCACCCCAACCGGTGGCTGCGGAATGCGCTGGCGGCGGCGCTAATCTACACCGTGTGGATCACCCTCCGGCGCGCGATCCCGTGAGTCGTGCTGCCGCCGCGGCCGAGGCCCGAGCCGGCTTTCCCGCGCGCGGAGGCGGGCGGCAGCGGATCGCCGCGCGAGCCGCGCTGGCGCGGCTGCTCTGGAACGAAAACGGCGCGCGGAAGGTCCCTTCGGCTGCTGCGCTGGATCGCGCAATCTCCGCGCTCCCTCGCGGCGAGCT
>WNEY01001170.1_pt1 | contig 32705 bp, 32 predicted proteins | sample 5400531 | NCBI WGS metagenome assembly WNEY01 (sample SAMN13153338, study PRJNA577476) | soil metagenome | isolation source: 200 cm saprolite under Douglas fir tree site 1 | place: USA:California | collected 2015-04-18
GCTTTCGGGCGCAAAAAAAGGCCGGCGCAAGCCGGCCCGAAAGTCGTTGGGGACTGAACCGTACGAAGAACCGTCACGCAACTTGAGCCACGTCGGTCGGCTCCGCGGTTCCGCCGGTTGGGCCCGACCCGCCCCGAACTCCGGGGGGCTGGGGGGCTGAGAAATCCGGCGCTCGGAGGCAGACCGGGCCCTGAGGCAACAGTCTTCTCCCTCGCATTCCAGCTTGGCACGCGCTTGACCGCAATTGGGCAGTATTATGAATCCATTGACGAATCCGTGAAAGCCGGCGGCCATTATGTCGCAGGCACGCGCTGCTGGTGCGCGGCAAGGAGCAACCTCTTGCCCGCGCCCGCGTCCGGCGCGATCATCACGTCATGCAGGAATCACGATAGAGAAGGAGGCGCCGCATGAGCTACGGCGATACCGAACCGAGCGAGTTCCAGAGGGGCGAGGCCGCGAGCGCTTCGTCCCTCGCCCCTGCGAGCCGCGTGACCTTCGACCGACGCGAGCTCAATCGCATTTTCGGCCTCTATGGCCGCAAGGTCGCCGCCGGCGAATGGCGCGACTACGCCATCGACTTCCTCAGGGATCGCGCGGTGTTCTCGGTGTTCCGCCGCGCTTGCGAGGTCCCGATCTACCGCATCGAGAAAAATCCCAAGCTTGCGCGCCGGCAAGGCGTCTACAGCGTGATCTCGGCCACCGGCCTGATCGTGCGCCGCGGTCATGAGCTCGAGCGCGTGCTGCGCGCGCTCGACAAATCGCTGATGGTGGTGGCGGGATAGCGTACTTTCCGATTACCGATCACCGGCTTCCGGGCTGGTCGTCGCGCCTTTGCCGAGCGGGCGCTGCATGAGCACGCTGTCGAGCCAGCGGCCGAATTTGAAGCCGACATTGTCGAACGTGCCGACCATGCGAAAGTCCGCGGCGCGATGCAGCTCGATCGAGGCTGCGTTCGCGGAATCGCCGATCACCGCGATCATTTGCCGGAACCCGCCGGCCTGCGCCTCGGCGATCAGCCGCCCGAGCAGCGCGCGGCCGATCCCTCGCCGCTGAAGCTGCGGCGCGATGTAGATCGAATCCTCGACGCTCCAATGATAGGCCGGTCGCGCGCGGTAGGGCCCGGCATAGCCGTAGCCCGCAACTGCCCCGTCGACCTCGGCCACCAGATAGGGGTAGCCGGCGGCGCGCAACGCGTCGTAGCGCCGCGCCATCTCGGTCTCGCTCGGCGGCTCGATCTCGAACGAGGCGGTGCCGTGGTGCACGGCGTGCTCGTAGATGCGCGCGATCGCGGCAATGTCGCGCGGCTCGGCAGCGCGGACGACGGCGGACGGACGACGGAGGACAGAAGACATGGAGCGACAGACGACGGAAATCAGAAGAGACACAATAGCGCCGCGGTTGGTCCCTGTCTGTCCTCCGTCGTCTGAAAACGACAGCGCCCCGGCTGATCACCGGGGCGCTGCGATGTCGATCCTGCCGGCTTTCGTCAGCGGCGATCGCCGAGGAAGCGCAGCAGGAACAGGAACAGGTTGATGAAGTCGAGATAGAGCGAGAGCGCGCCCATGACGGCCTTGCGGCCGACGATGGTGCCGTCCTCCATCGGGTCAAACATCTCCTTGATCCGCTGGGTGTCCCACGCGGTCAGGCCGGCGAAGATGAGAACGCCGGCCGCCGAGATCACGAAGTCGAGCCCGGTGCTCTGCAGGAACATGTTGACCAGCATGGCGATCATCAGCCCGATCAGACCCATGAACAGGAACGACCCGATCGGCGAGAGATCGCGCTGCGTGGTATAGCCGTAGAGGCTCAAGGCCCCGAACGACGCGGCCGAGATGAAGAACACCCGCGTGATCGAGACGCCGGTATAGGCGAGGAAGATCGACGACAGCATCAGCCCGAGCGCTCCGGCGTAGACCATGAACAGCGCGAACGCGGTCGACGGTTGCAGCGAGTTGATGCGCCAGCTGATCAGAAGGACCAGTCCCAGCGTGCCCAGGAACAGGACCAGCACCGCCGGTCCGCTGTAGATCGCCTGACCGAACGGCGTCAGCGCGAGCCGACCCGCCGTCTCGGTGACCGCGGCGTTGAACGTGAGCCAGGCGACGACACCGGTGAGCGCGACACCCGCCGCCATGTAGTTGTAGACGCGGATCATGTAGGCGCGCAGGCCCTGATCGATCGCAACTGCCCGGTCCGCGCCGAGGCCGCCGCGCGCGGCCGCGTAGTTCCGGTCGAAATCCGACATGGAAGTTCCCTCTCGTTTTCCCGGCCCGCGGGCCGGACCCATATGGCGCCCCGGCGCGAAACCGCCTGGCGTCCGATGGCAGGAATCTAATGCGGGAATTGTTCCGACGCCAGATGCCGGCAGCGGGATTTGTCAAGGGCTGCGTTAATTCCCGGCTAACCGGCAGTCGCCATCGGTCGAATCCCGAAGGTTACCGTCCGGCAAGGTGGACCGGCGGCGCGGCGGGAATGAGGCGGGCTTTCCCCTTGCAAGGTCAGAGATTGCGCAACACCGGTGCCGGCTTCTGGCCGAGCGCGGTGAACGTCCCGATCAATCCGAGCGCCACCGTTGCGGCCACCGCGCCGGCGGCGGCGATCAGCGACGGTCCCGGCATGAAGGCGAACGATAGGCTCATGACCCGGGTGACGACGAAAGCCGCGGCCGCCGACCCCGCCGCCACGCCGAATACGGCCGTCGCCAGGCCGAGCGCGACGTATTCCAGCGCATAGGCCGCGAGCAGCCGCATGCGCGTCGCGCCGACGGTTTTCAGGATCACCGCGTCATAGACGCGGTGCCGGTGTCCGGCGGCGAGCGCTCCGCCCAGCACCAGCACGGCCACCAGCAAGGTGAGCGCGCTGGCGCCGCGAATGGCGAGGACGAGATTGCCGACGATGTGGCCGACGGCGTCGAGCGCCTCGCGCACGCGCACGGTGGTGACCGCCGGAAAGGCGTCGGCCACCGCCTTGAGCAGCGCGATCTCCTCGTCGGCGCGGCCGCCGCCGGGATAAGCGAGGGTGGCGATATGGGTATGCGGCGCGCCGCGGAAGCTTGCCGGCGAGAACACCATCACGAAATTGATGCCGAGGCTCTGCCAATCGACCGCGCGCAGATTGGCGACGGTGGCGGTGAGATTGCGGCCGAGCACGTTGACGGTCACGGAATCGCCGACCTTCAGGCCGAGCCCGTCGGCGATGCGCTTCTCGAACGAGACCTGCGGCGGACCCTGCCCGCCCGGTTTCCACCACTCCCCGGCCACCAGGCGCGAGCCCTGCGGGATCTCGTCGCCGTAGGTGATGCCGCGGTCGCTTTGCAGCGCCCAGGCGGCGTCGGATGGGATTTTCAGTTTTTCCACGGGGATTCCGTTCGCCGCCACGATTCGCCCGCGCAGCATGGGGACGCGCTCCAGCGTCGCGCGCGACGCGTGGGCGCGAATGAAGGCGTCGAACTTGTCGGCGTCGGCAGCCGGGATGTCGACGAAGTAGAACGACGGCGCCTTGTCCGGCAGCGCGGCCAGAAACTGCCGGCGCAGGTTGCCGTCGATCGAGATCACCGTGACCAGGAGCGCGAGTCCCAGGCCGAGCGACAGGACCACGCTCGGCGTGAGCGCGCCCGGGCGGTGGATATTGGCCATGGCGAGCCGAACGATCGGCGAGCGCGAGCGCGGCAAGCGGCGCGCAATCGACATCAGCAGCACCGCGACCAGGCGAAGCAGCACGAATACCCCGGCCGCGGCCGCGACGAAGATCGTGGCGATGCGCCGATCGTAGGCGAGCGCGACCGCCAGCGTCGCCAACGCGCAACCCGCGAGCGCGGTGGCCACGAGATAGCGCGGGCGCGGCCGGCGCGGATCACTCGCAACCTCGTCGCGAAACAGCGCCGAAACCGGCACGTCGTGGGCGCGCCCGAGCGGCCAGAGCGCGAACGCCGCGGCCGTGAGCAGGCCAAAGGCCAGCGCCATCGCGAGGTCGCCGGGGTGCAGCGCCGGCGCGATCGGCAGCGGCAGCATCGCGCCGAAAGCCCAGGCGATGAGGAACGGCAGCGCCGCGCCGATCGCGAGCCCGGGCGCGGCGCCGAGACCGGCGAGCGCCAGGACCTGGGTGAGATAGATCGCGAAGATGCGCGTGCCGGTCGCGCCCAGCGACTTAAGCGTGGCGATCACGTCGCGGCGGCGATCGAGATGGCCCTTGACCGCATTGGCGACGCCGACACCGCCGACCAGCAGCGCGGTGAGGCCGACGAGGGTGAGATACTGGGTGAAACGCTCGACGTTCTGCTCGAGCGACGGCGAGGCATTGCCGCGCGATCGCACCTCCCAGCCGGCTTCCGGCCATTGCGCCTGTGCCGCGGCGGTCACGGAACGGACGGCCGCATCGGTCGCGTCGTTGTCGGGAAGCCGGAGCCGGTAATGCCAGCGCACCACGCTGCCGGGCTCGACGAGACCGGTTGCGCGCAAGGCTTCCTCGCTGACGAGGAGCCGCGGGCCGAAGCCGATGCCGCCGGCGAGCTTGTCGGGCTCGGAGGTGAGGGCGGCGCGGATTTCGATCGTGGCTCGGCCGAGCATGATGCGCCCGCCCGGCTGAAGATCGAGGCGGGCGAGCAGCGCCGCGTCGGCCGCGGCCCCGAACGCACCGTCGCGCAGGGCGAGCGCCTGCGCGACCGGCTGTGCCGGGTCGAGCACGACGCGGCCGTAGAGCGGATAGCGGGCATCGACCGCCTTCACCTCGACCAGCGCCGCGCGCAGGTCGGGCGCGCGAGCCATGGCGCGCATGGTGGCGGCGAGCGAGACGAGGCCCTGGCGGCCGAGAAAGGCGCGTTCGGCCGTGCTCGCTTCGCGCAGGCTGAGCGAGAACGCGAGGTCACCGCCAAGAATGACGCGGCCTTCGCGCGCGAGCCCGTCGGCCAGCCCCGAGGCCACCGAGCCCACGCCGGCGATCGCCATGACCCCGAGCGCGATGCCGGCGATGAACACTTGGAACCCGCGCAACCCGCCCCGCAGCTCGCGCGCGGCAAAACGCAACGGAAGCAGGAGAGCTCGGGCGGTCGGCGTCACGGTGTCGCCGTCGCGTGCCCGGAGGCGGCCTCGACGCGCCCCGAGCGCAGTCGCACCATCCGATCGCAGCGCGCCGCGAGCGCCGCATCGTGGGTGACGAGCACCAAGGTGGTGCCGCGGCGGGCGCGGCCTGCGAACAACAGCTCGATGATCTCGGCGCCGGTCGCCTCGTCCAGATTGCCGGTCGGCTCGTCGGCGAGGAGGATCGCCGGGTCCGGGGCGAGGGCGCGGGCGAGCGCCACCCGCTGCTGCTCGCCGCCCGACAGCTCGGCCGGATAGTGGTGCCGCCGCCCGGAGAGGCCGACCGCACCGAGCTCGCGCGCGGCCCGCTCCTCTGCGGCTTCGACGGCGGCGAGCTCGAGCGGCACCGCGACGTTCTCCAGCGCCGTCATGGTGGGGATGAGGTGGAACGACTGGAACACGATGCCGATATTGCGCCCGCGGAAGCGGGCGAGCGCATCCTCGCCGAGGAGCGCGAGCGCCTCGCCCGCGACCGTGACCGATCCGGTATCCGACCGCTCCAATCCCGCCATGACCATCAGCAGGGACGATTTGCCGGAACCGGAAGGACCGACCAGGCCGATCGCCTCGCCGCGTCCTATATTGAGGTCGATGTCTTTGAGGATATGGACGCGGGCCGCGCCCCGTCCGAGCGACAGGTTGACGCCGCTGAGCGCGATCGCCTTTCCCGCGCGTCCCGACCCCGAGGTGTCGTGCATGTGGTTTCGCTCTGAGATGCCTCCGGCGGGGCCGGCGCCCCGGTCATATGGGGGCTGGGTGGCCGTCGTCCAGCGATCCGCGCTGCTTGCGGTCATGCTCGCGCTCGCCGCGCCGCCGACCCTGCCGGTCGCCGCGGCCGAGCGGACGGTGCGCATCGTCGCCTTGGGTGATTCGCTGACCGCGGGTCTCGGGCTCCCTGGCGATGCGGCCTTCCCGGCGAAGCTCGAACGGGCGCTCAAGGCCAAGGGTCTGGCGGTCGAAGTGGTCAATGCCGGAGTTTCCGGCGATACCGCCGCGGGCGGGCTCGCCCGCCTCGACTGGTCGGTGCCGGAGGGAACCGATGCCGTGATCGTCGAGCTCGGCGCCAACGACATGCTGCGGGGGATCGATCCCAAGATCACGCGCCAGGCGCTCGCCGAGATCGTGCACCGGCTCGCCGCCCGGCGCATCGCCGTCCTCCTCGCCGGCATGCGGGCGGCGCCCAATCTCGGTGCCGATTACGGTGGCGAGTTCGAGGCGATCTTCTCGAATCTCGCCGCGCAGAACGACATGCTGCTCTATCCGTTCTTCCTCGACGGCGTCGCCGCCGAGGCCAAGCTCAATCAGCGCGACGGGCTTCATCCCAGCGCGGCCGGCATCGACGTCATCGTCGCGCGCATCCTGCCCAAGGTCGAGGAGCTCGTGGCGCGGGTGCGGGACAAGCGTGCCATGTGATCATCGTCGCGTCATACCCATGTGCGAATCTCCGCGATTCGTCCTATAAGCCGTCGAGCTTCCCGTTTCGTCCGATGCCCCGCCTGTTCACCGGTCTCGAAATCCCCGCCGCCGTCGGCCAGGCGCTTGCCACACTGCGCGGCGGGCTGCCCGGCGCGCGCTGGATCGATCCCGAGAACTATCACGTGACGTTGCGGTTCATCGGCGACGTCGATGACGTGATCGCACACGAGGTGGCGTCGCTGTTGGGGCGGGTGCGACGCGGCGCGTTCGAGTTGCGGGTGGAGGATCTCAAGTCGTTCGGCGGACGCAAGCCGCGCGCGATCGTGGCCACGCTCGGACCCGGCCAGGCGGTGGTGGAGCTGCAGGCCGAGCACGAGCGGCTGATGCAGCGGGTCGGGCTGGAGCCGGAGGGACGCAAGTACATCCCCCACGTCACGCTGGCGCGGCTGCGCGAGTCGTCGAATCGCCAGGTGGCCGACTATCTGGCGCTGCGCGCGCCCTTGCGCTCGCCGCCGTTCACGGTGTCGCGCTTCGTGCTGTTCTCCTCGCGCGCGTCGGTCGGCGGCGGACCCTATGTGGTCGAGGCGGCCTATCCGCTGGCGGCGTAAGCGGACGACAGACGACAGAGAAGACGCCGGAGCATTGCTTTTTCCGTCGTCTGTCCTCCGTCCGCCGGCGTCTGAATCACGCCGGCCGCAACATCCTTGTCTGCACGTCGAACACGGCGGTGGCGAAGCCGTGGCTGTCGGCGAGGATTTCGCGCATCAGCGAGAGCGGCGTCGGCCGCGGCGCCGCGACCTCGCCCACGACGCTCGCAAAATCGAAAGTGAGCTCGGCCCGGTACTTGCGGGCGAGCTGCTGCATCCGCTTGTTGTCGGCGAGGCAGGCCATGTGCAGGAATTTGAGGCCGCGATTGCGCGCCGCGAGCAAGGTGCGCTCCAGCAGCATGGAGCCGACGCCGTGGCTCTGCCAAGGCTTCTCAATCGAAAAAGCGGCCTCGGCCTCGCGCCCGATCGGTGTCCCGACCGAACGCAGCTCGCCGGCGCCGCGCAGCGTGCCGTCGACGAAGAATCCGTGAATGACGGCGTCGATGCCGAAGGCAAGGTCGGCATAGTCGCGCACGAAATCGTCGGATGCCGGGCCGGCGAAGCGGTTGCGCCGGCTGACCGGATCGAGGCGCAGGAGATGGTCGCGATAGATCTCGGCTTCGCCGATCCACAATTTGCGGATCAGGCCGCCACGCGGGAGCGCCTCGAGCATCGGGACGATTCCTTTCGCTGTCGGGTCGCGAATCAGTCCGATCATATTGCGATGCAATATCGGCCGGGCAATGGCGGGCGGATGACAAACGCGTGATGTAACGGATTGATTTGTCGAAATTAAAATGACATGGCAGGCATGCGAGGATTTCGCTTTGTGCCTCATTTTGCGGCAGTGTTGCTGCATCGCAGCATGAATGGGAGTGCCGCCCCGTCGACGCCGCAATCGGGTTGCCTCGGGGCGCGCCGGCCGCCGAATTCGCGCATGCGCTACCCGACCCGGAAAAGCGTCTCCCACCATTCCGGAACATGCGCTATGTGATGCGCCCCATCACGTCTTCATTCCGTTCATGTCGGCTTCCATCTCGGTGCAGTACGCGGCGCGGGTCGCCGCGGGCAAGATCGAACGCGACGAGGCCCAGGAGGCGATCGTCGCCAAGCTCGCGGAGCTCGAAGGGCGGCTCGCCGAGCGCCGCCTCGCGCGCAAATCGTCTTCGCTGGGCTGGCTGTTCGGCGCGCGCGCGGCGGAGCCGATCAAGGGCCTCTACCTCGGCAGCAGGCGAAGCAGGTCGCTGCCGCGGCGATCGCGCAGGAGATCCGGCTCCTTTGCTTCGACGAATTCCACGTCACCGACATCGCCGACGCCATGATCCTCGGCCGGCTTTTCCGGCGCCTGTTCGAGCTCGGCGTCGTGGTGGTCGCGACCTCGAACGTGCCGCCGGGCGAGCTCTACAAGGACGGACTGAATCGCGCGCTGTTCCTGCCGTTCATTGCCCTCATCGAGCGGTACATGGATGTCGTGCGGCTTTGCGCGCGCACCGATTTCCGCCTTGAGAAGCTGGCCGGCGCGCCGGTCTGGTACGTTCCCGCCGACGGCGCGGCCGACCGTTCGCTCGACGCGGCCTGGCGGCGCCTGACCGGCGGCCACCCCGGCGCGGAGCAGGAGCTGCCGGTGAAAGGCCGCAGCATCCGCGTGCCGTGCGCCGCCATGGGCGTGGCGCGGTTCTCGTTTCACGATCTCTGCGAGCAGCCGCTGGCCGCCGCCGATTACCTCAGGATCGCGCGCGAATTCCATACCGTGCTGCTCGACCGTATCCCGGCGATGGACTACGACCGGCGCAACGCGGCCAAACGCTTCATCATCCTGATCGATACGTTCTACGACCATGCGGTCAAGCTCTTGGCCTCGGCCGATACCGAGCCCGGCGCGCTCTATTGCGCCGACGAAGGTTTCGAGGCGTCCGAATTCAAGCGCACCGCCTCGCGTCTGATCGAGATGCGCTCGCAGGCCTATCTCGCCATGCCGCATGGACACGGCCATGCGGTCATGGCGGGATCGATCGAAGGGCTGGTGGAAACCTGAGCCGTGGATCGGCGGCTTACGGCCGCCGCGCGCGGGCGGTGACTTGAATGGCGGGGCCGAAACGGTCTATGACGCGTCCCGCCCGGCGCTCCGCCGCCCGCATCCGAGGACTTTCCCGCTATGGCGCGTCCCAAGATTGCTTTGATCGGTGCCGGCCAGATCGGCGGCACGCTGGCTCATCTCGTCGGTCTCAAACAGCTCGGCGACGTCGTGCTGTTCGACATCGCCGAAGGCATTCCGCAGGGCAAGGCGCTCGATCTCGTCCAATCCTCGCCGGTCGAAGGCTTCGATGCCCATTTCACCGGCACCAATTCCTACGATGCGATCGACGGCGCCAGCGTCTGCATCGTCACCGCCGGCGTGCCGCGCAAGCCCGGCATGAGCCGCGACGATCTGATCGGCATCAACCTCAAGGTGATGGAGCAGGTCGGCGCCGGCATCAGGAAATACGCGCCCGGCGCCTTCGTGATCTGCATCACCAACCCGCTCGACGCCATGGTGTGGGCGCTGCAGCGGGCCTGCGGGCTGCCCAAGCAGATGGTCGTCGGCATGGCCGGCGTGCTCGACAGCGCGCGCTTCCGCTTCTTCCTCGCCGACGAGTTCAACGTCTCGGTCGAGGACGTCAGCGCCTTCGTGCTCGGCGGTCACGGCGACAGCATGGTGCCGCTGATCCGCTATTCCACCGTCGCCGGCATCCCGCTCACCGATCTCGTCAAGATGAAGTGGACGACGCAGGCGCGGCTCGACGAGATCGTCCAGCGCACGCGCGACGGCGGCGCTGAGATCGTCAACCTGCTCAAGAGCGGCTCGGCCTTCTATGCGCCGGCATCCTCCGCCATCGCCATGGCGGAGAGTTATCTGCTCGACAAGAAGCGGGTATTGCCCTGCGCCGCCTATCTCAACGGCGAATACGGCATCAAGGACCTCTACGTCGGCGTGCCCACCGTGATCGGCGCCAAGGGGGTGGAGCGGATCGTCGAGATCCAGCTCAACGGCGGCGAGCGCGCCATGTTCGAGAAATCGGCGGAGGCCGTCGCTACGCTGGTCGAGGCCTGCAAGAAAATCGCGCCCGGTCTCGGCAAGGGGAACTAAAGGAGATTGGGGATGCTGAAGCTCAAGCCCAATTGCGAATGCTGCGATAGGGATCTGCCGCCTGACGCCGCAAATGCCCTGATCTGCTCGTTCGAGTGCACCTTCTGTACGGCTTGCGCGGCCAATCGCCTGCCCGGCGGGCGGTGCCCGAATTGCGGCGGCGAGCTGCTGCGCCGGCCGATTCGGCCCGCTCCCATGCTTGCCAAATATCCGGCGTCGACCGAACGCGTTCGCAAGCCGCACAAGGAATGCGCTGCCTGAGGCTGGGTGCCGTTATTGCGCCATGTAGCCAGAACCTCGAATTGTAAGTCCAGCACGCGAGGCCTGCGCCGTGACTGAGGGGCGACCATGAACATCCACGAATATCAGGCCAAGGCGGTGCTGCGTGAATTCGGTGTGCCGGTGCCGCGCGGACACGCCGCCTTCTCGGTCGAGGAAGCGGTGAAGGCGGCGAGCGATCTCGCCGTGCCGGTCGTGGTGGTCAAGGCCCAGATCCATGCCGGCGGGCGCGGCAAGGCCGGCGGCGTCAAGGTGGTGAAGTCGAAGGAGGAGGTGCGGCGCGAGGCCGAGCGCCTGCTCGGCGCGGTCCTCGTCACCCATCAGACCGGCACGCACGGCAAGCAGGTCAACCGCCTCTATGTCGAGGAGGGGTCGGCCATCGACCGCGAGCTCTATCTCTCGGCGCTGGTCGATCGCGAAACCTCGCGCGTCGCCTTCGTGGTCTCGACCGCGGGCGGCATGGAGATCGAGGAGGTCGCGCACAAGAGCCCGGAGAAGATCGTCAGCTTCGCCGTCGACCCCGCGACCGGCATCATGCCGCATCACGGGCGCCGGGTGGCGCAGGCGCTCGGGCTCGACGGCGACCTCGCCAAGCAGGCGGCGAAGCTCACGGCGCAGCTCTATGCCGCCTTCACCGCCAAGGACATGAGCCTCCTGGAGATCAATCCGCTCGTCGTCACCAAATCGGGCGAGCTCGTCTGCCTCGACGCCAAGGTCGGCTTCGACGACAGCGCGCTCTATCGCCATCCCGAGATCGCCGCGCTGCGCGACCTCACCGAGGAGGACGAGAAGGAGATCGAGGCGTCGAAATACGATCTCAACTACGTCGCGCTCGACGGCACCATCGGCTGCATGGTCAACGGCGCCGGCCTTGCCATGGCGACCATGGACATCATCAAGCTCTACGGCGAGGAGCCGGCGAACTTTCTTGACGTCGGCGGCGGCGCCAGCGAGGAGAAGGTCGCCGCCGCCTTCAAGATCATCACCGCCGACCCCAAGGTGAAGGGCATTCTGGTCAATATTTTCGGCGGCATCATGAAGTGCGACGTGATCGCCGAAGGCGTGGTCGCGGCGGTGAAGGAGGTGGGGCTGCGGGTGCCGCTGGTGGTGCGGCTCGAAGGCACCAATGTGGACCTCGGCAAGGACATCATCGCCAGGTCGAACCTCAACGTCACGCCCGCCGACGACCTCGACGACGCCGCTCAGAAGATCGTGAAAGCGGTGAGGGAGCGCCGCTGATGTCGATCCTCATCGACAAGAGCACCAAGGTAATCTGCCAGGGCTTCACCGGCAGAAACGGCACCTTTCATTCCGAGCAGGCGATCGCCTACGGCACCAGGATGGTCGGCGGCACCTCGCCCGGCAAAGGCGGCGCGAGCCATCTCCGCCTGCCGGTGTTCGATACCGTCGCCGAAGCGAAGGCAAAGACCGGTTGCGACGCCAGCGTGATCTACGTGCCGCCGGCCGGCGCCGGCGACGCGATCTGCGAGGCGATCGCGGCCGAGATCCCGCTCGTCGTCTGCATCACCGAGGGCATTCCCGTGCTCGACATGGTGAAGGTCAAACGCGCGTTGGCGGGCTCGAGATCGCGTCTGATCGGGCCGAACTGCCCGGGCGTGATGACCGCGGGCGAATGCAAGATCGGCATCATGCCGGGAAACATCTTCAAGCCCGGCAAGGTCGGCATCGTCTCGCGCTCGGGCACGCTCACCTACGAAGCGGTCTACCAGACCACGCGCGAGGGGCTCGGCCAGACCACCGCCGTCGGCATCGGCGGCGATCCCGTGAAGGGCACCGAGTTCGTGGAGATTCTCGAGATGCTGCTCGCCGACAAGGCGACGGAAGCGATCGTCATGATCGGCGAGATCGGCGGCTCCGCCGAGGAAGATGCCGCGCAATTCCTCATCGACGAGGGCAAGCGCGGCCGCAGGAAGCCGATGGTCGGCTTCATCGCGGGACGCACCGCGCCGCCGGGGCGGCGCATGGGGCACGCCGGCGCCATCATTGCCGGCGGCAAGGGCGATGCGCAATCCAAGATCGCCGCCATGGAAGCCGCCGGCATCACGGTTTCCCCGTCGCCGGCGCGGTTGGGCAAGACCCTCCTCGAAGTGCTCAAGGGGTAGCCGCCACGGATCGGGCGGCGCGCGCCGTTCGGCCGCGCGGCGAACGGCGTTTTTCCGTTGTTCGCGTGTGAATTGCGATGACCGGCGATTGTGTCCTTTGGGTCACAGCCAATCGGATGCTGTCGGCCTAAGCTCACGCCCAGTACGCGTGGCGTGTTGAGTACGCAGACCCGCGTGACCGAGCGTCAGGTGTATGGGTTCGGATCCACCGCCGAGAGGCGACGGAGGAGCCCCGCTCTAGAATCGGACCATGGGGGATTGCGATGAGTAAGCTCGTTCTTGCGACGGCAGTGGTTGCGCTCGCGGCAGGCTCGGCGGCCGCGGCCGACATGGGAGTGAACGTTCCGGCGCGGCCGAATTGTCCCGCGGCCTGGTTCGACGGCGGCTATATCGGCCTCAATGGCGGCGGCGTCCTCTGGATCGCGAACCGCACCGATCAGGATGGGGCCATCGTCGACACCATGACGGTTGTTCAGAAAAAGTCGGGCGGCGTGGCCGGCGGCCAGATCGGCTACAACTGGACGCGCTGCAATACGTTGTTCGGCCTCGAGATCGATGGCGACTGGGCGAGCGCGAAGGCCACCACGCAATTCCTGCCCAACACGCCGGGGATCAACGTCAACGTCACCAGCCGCTTCAACGCGCTCACCACCGCACGCACCCGCGCCGGGGTCGTGCTCGACAATCTGCTGCTCTACGTGACCGGCGGCGTTGCCGGCGGCCAGTTCCGAACGACCTGGACCAACTTTGCTCCTCCGATCCTGGTCCAGGCGGACATCAGCGAATGGCGGTGGGGCTGGGTCGCGGGCTTCGGCACCGAATGGGCATGGTCGGATCGCGTAACCGTGCGCTCGGAGGCGCTCTACGTCGACTTCACCGACCGCGAGCACACCGTGCCGATCATCCCCGCCAATTTCACGCATGGCGATTCGATGTGGCTCGCCCGCGTCGGCATCAACGTGCGGCTCGGCGGCCCGATCGCGGGCTACTGAACGCTTGCTCCACATGCTCGGGGTCCCGGCCGCGCGGCCGGGACCCCGCCGTTTTTGGCAATTTGTCGATACGAACCACCGCTTGTTGCCGATTTTCGCTTGAGGCGGCTCCAGCTTGTGAACCGAAATTCATTTGTTCGGGATTGTGACAACGCAGCCGCAACATAAATGGTGTAATGATTAAACCGACCGCCGGATTCGCCCCGGGCGCCGTTACCCGAAGACCCCCGGCCCAAGCCCAAACGCGCAGGACCGATCATGTCCCGTCAGGACGCCAACGCCGCCTTCGCCCGTACCTCGTTCCTGTATGGCGGCAATGCCGGTTACATCGAGGATCTGTACGCCCGCTACGAGGCTGACCCGAAGGCGGTCGACGCCGAATGGCAGGCCTTCTTCGAGAGCCTGAAGGACGGGCGCGCCGATGTCGTCGTCGGCGCCCGCGGGCCGTCCTGGCAGCAGCCCAATTGGCCCGAGCTTCCCCGCAGCGAGCTCGTCTCCGCCCTCGACGGCGACTGGCACGAGGTCGAGCGGGAGGTAGGCGACAAGGTCGCAGCACGGGCGCAGCGGCGCGGCGTTGAGTTGTCCGCCGCCGAGGTGCAGCAGGCGGCGCGCGACTCTGTCCACGCCTTGATGCTGATCCGCGCCTATCGCGCGCGCGGCCATTTCCATGCCAATCTCGACCCGCTCGGCCTCGAGCCCCCGCACGACGAGCAGGACCTCGATCCGCGCTCCTACGGCTTCACCGATGCCGACCTCGACCGCAGGATTTTCCTCGACCGCGTGCTCGGTCTCGAGTTCGGCACGCTGCGCGAGATTCTCGCCATCGTGCGGCGCACCTATTGCCAGACGCTCGGCGTCGAGTTCATGCATATTTCCAATCCGGCGCAGAAGGGCTGGATGCAGGAACGCATCGAGGGGCCGGACAAGGAGATCACCTTCACCCGCGAAGGCAAGCGCGCGATCCTCAACAAGCTCGTCGAGGCCGAAGGCTTCGAGAGGTTCTGCGATCTCAAGTTCACCGGCACCAAGCGCTTCGGGCTCGACGGCGCGGAAGCCATGATCCCGGCGCTGGAGCAGATCATCAAGCGCGGCGGCGCGCTCGGGGTCAAGGACATCTGCATCGGCATGGCGCATCGCGGCCGGCTCAACGTGCTGGCGCAGGTGATGGGCAAGCCGCATCGCGCGATCTTCCACGAGTTCAAGGGCGGCTCCTCGACGCCTAACGAGGTCGAGGGCTCCGGCGACGTGAAGTATCATCTCGGCGCCTCCTCCGACCGCGAGTTCGACGGCAACCGCGTGCATCTCTCGCTCACCGCCAATCCTTCGCATCTCGAGATCGTCAATCCGGTCGTGCTCGGCAAGGTGCGCGCCAAGCAGGACCAGCTCGGCGCCACCCGCGAGGACCGCACGATGGTCATGCCGCTGCTCATTTCGGGCGACGCCGCCTTCGCCGGCCAGGGCGTCGTCGCCGAATGCTTCGGCTTGTCGGGATTGCGCGGGCACCGTACCGGCGGCTCCGTGCATTTCATCGTCAACAATCAGATCGGCTTCACCACCTATCCGCGCTATTCGCGTTCCTCGCCCTATCCCTCCGACGTCGCCAAGATGATCGAGGCGCCGATCTTCCACGTGAACGGCGACGATCCCGAGGCGGTGGTGTTTGCCGCCAAGGTCGCGACCGAATTTCGGCAGAAATTCCAGCATCCCGTGGTCATCGACATGTTCTGCTACCGGCGCTACGGGCACAACGAGGGCGACGAGCCGTCGTTCACCCAGCCGCTGATGTACAAGGCGATCCGCAACCATCCGACCGCCGCCGAGATCTACGCCAAGAAGCTCGTGGGCGAGAAGGTCGTGACCGAGGGCGAGGTCGAGAAGATGCGGGCGGACTGGCGGGCGCGGCTCGATGCCGAGCTCGAGGCCAGCCAGGGCTACAATCCCAACAGCGCCGATTGGCTCGACGGCCGCTGGGCCGACATCAAGGCGGCGCGCGACGCCGACGACCCGCGCCGCGGTCATACCGGCGCGCCGCTCGAGACGCTGCGCGAGATCGGACGCAAGATCACCGCGATCCCGCAGGGCTTTCACGCCCACCGCACCATCCAGCGCTTCCTGGAAAACCGCCACAAGGCGATCGAGACCGGAGCCGGCATCGACTGGGCGACCGGCGAGGCGCTCGCCTTCTGCTCGCTGTTGTTGGATGGCCATCCGGTGCGGCTGTCCGGCCAGGACAGCGAGCGCGGCACCTTCTCCCAGCGCCATTCCGTGCTGGTCGACCAGGACAACGAGGATCGCTACATCCCGTTCAATCAGCTCGGCGCGCAGCAGGGCCGCTTCGAGGTCGTCAACTCGATGCTCTCGGAAGAGGCGGTGCTCGGCTTCGAATACGGTTATACGCTGGCCGAGCCCAATGCCCTGACGCTGTGGGAGGCGCAATTCGGCGATTTCGCCAACGGCGCGCAAGTGGTGTTCGACCAGTTCATCTCCTCGGGCGAGCGCAAGTGGCTGCGCATGTCGGGCCTCGTCTGCCTGCTGCCGCACGGCTACGAAGGCCAGGGGCCCGAGCACTCCTCGGCGAGGCTCGAGCGTTATCTGCAGATGTGCGCCGAGGACAACATGCAGGTCGCGAACTGCACCACGCCGGCCAACTACTTCCACATCCTGCGCCGGCAATTGAAGCGCGATATCCGCAAGCCGTTGATCCTGATGACGCCCAAAAGCCTGCTGCGCCACAAGCGCGCGGTGTCGCGGCTCGACGAGATGGGATCGGGCACGACGTTCCACCGCCTGCTTTGGGACGACGCGCAGATGCTGCCGGACGAGAGCATCAAGCTCGTCGCCGACGACAAGATCCGGCGGGTGGTGCTGTGCGCGGGCAAGGTCTATTACGATCTCTACGAAGAGCGCGAGAAGCGCGGCATCGACGACGTCTATCTGCTGCGCGTCGAGCAACTCTATCCGGTTCCGCTGAAGGCGCTGGTGCACGAGCTCGGGCGCTTCCGCCACGCGCAGTTCGCGTGGTGCCAGGAGGAGCCGCGCAACATGGGCGCGTTTTCCTTCATCGAGCCCTATCTCGCCTGGGTGCTCGACCAGATCGGCGCCGAGAACAAGCGGCTTATCTTTGCCGGGCGCCCCGCCGCGGCGTCGCCGGCGACCGGCCAGATGTCGCGGCATCTCAAGCAGCTCAAGGCTTTGTTGGAGGAGGCGCTCGGTTAGTGGACGACCGATGATCCAAGCCGGCGCAATTAATCATCCGTCCGCCGTCGTCCAGGCCGCCGGTGACGCAGCGCACCCGGAGACCACGTCATGACCGACATCCGCGTCCCCACGCTCGGCGAATCCGTGACCGAGGCCACCATCGGCAAATGGTTCAAGAAGCCGGGCGATGCGGTCGCCGTCGACGAGCCGCTGGTCGAGCTCGAGACCGACAAGGTGACGATCGAGGTGCCGGCGCCGGCCGCCGGCGTGCTCGCCGACATTGCCGCCAGGGACGGCGAGACGGTCGCGGTCGGCGCGCTGCTCGGGCAGATCAAGGACGGTGCGGCCGTCGCCGACAAGGCCGTTCTGCTCGGCCGGCCGCACCAGAAGACCGCGCCCGCCGCGCCGATCGACGCCGCGCAGGAGGAGCCGCGCCCGCCCCCGGACGCAAAGACGCCGCTTGCCCCCTCGGTGCGCAAGCTCGCCGCCGAGACCGGGGTCGACGCGTCGACCGTTCCCGGGTCCGGCAAGGACGGCCGCGTCACCAAGGGCGATATGATGGCGGCGATCGAGCGCGCCGCGGCGGCGCCGACGCCGATCGACCGGCCGGCCGCGTCCGTGCAGCTGCGCTCGCCGCCGCCCGCCGCCGACGCCGCCCGCGAAGAGCGCGTGAAGATGACGCGGCTGCGGCAGACCATCGCGCGTCGGCTCAAGGAAGCGCAGAACACCGCCGCCATGCTCACGACCTTCAACGAGGTCGACATGGGCGCGGTGATGCATCTGCGCCGTCAGTACAAGGACCTGTTCGAGAAGAAGCACGGCGTGAAGCTCGGCTTCATGGGTTTCTTCGTGAAGGCCTGCGTGCAGGCGCTCAAGGAGATTCCCGCCGTCAACGCCGAGATCGACGGCACCGATCTCGTCTACAAGAACTACTATCACATCGGCGTGGCGGTTGGCACCGAGAAAGGCCTGGTCGTTCCGGTCGTGCGCGACTGCGACCGCAAATCGCTGGCGCAGATCGAGACGGAGATCGCCGATTTCGGGCGCCGCGCGCGCGACGCCACGCTCAAAATCGAGGAAATGCAGGGCGGCACCTTCACCATCTCGAACGGCGGCGTCTATGGCTCGCTGATGTCGACGCCGATCCTCAACGCGCCGCAATCCGGCATCCTCGGCATGCACAAGATCCAGGAGCGCCCGGTGGTCGTCGCCGGCAAGATCGAGGCGAGGCCGATGATGTATCTCGCGCTCTCCTACGACCACCGCGTCGTCGACGGGCGCGAGGCGGTGACGTTCCTGGTGCGGGTGAAGGAAATCCTGGAGGATCCGGCGCGGCTGGTCAGGCGCCATGATGCCGACGGTAGCTATCGTCGACGGCGTGAAGATACGGTTCTACGCACGCGAGCATATCCGCCCGCCCATTTCCACGCCGTGTTCGCTGAACATAGCGCTCAGGTCGACATCGCCTCGCTCCGTCTGCTGAAAGGCCGCCTTCCGCACGCAAAGTGGTCGACTGTGATATCGTGGGCCGAGAAGACGTGAAGCATTAATGCGGGCATGGGAAGCCATGCTCGCGAAACGAAAGCCGGAGAAGATTCCATGAGCGACATCCTTCGAATTGCCGCTGCGGAAGCGGTCTTACCCGGTGTGCTGAAACTGAGTTGGAACGATGGCTATGAAGGCATCGTCGATTTGCGCGGTATCATTGCTGATGGGCAGGCATTCGAACCGATCCGAGATCCCGAACACTTCAAGCAGGTCCGCGTGGCAAGCTATGGACATTCGATTTATTGGGGCGAAGAGGACAATGAGGAAGTCGATTTCGGATGCGATCGCCTCCGAGAGATCGCCGAGGAGCAGGCCGCGTTGCTTGCACGCGCGAGCTGAGGCGTTGGCGGAATGAGCTAGATTGATGCCCAATTACGATCTCGCCGTCATCGGCTCCGGTCCCGGCGGCTACGTCTGCGCCATCCGCGCGGCACAGCTCGGCATGAAGGTCGCGGTGGTCGAGAAGGACCGGACCTTCGGCGGCACCTGCCTCAATGTCGGCTGCATCCCGTCGAAGGCGCTCCTGCACGCCTCCGAGCTCTACGAAGAGGCCGGCCACCTGTTCGCCAGGATGGGCATCAAGGTCGGGCAGCGTGGGCTCGATCTTGCCGCCATGATGAAGTTCAAGGACGAGGGCGTCGACGGCAACGTCAAGGGCGTCGCCTTCCTGTTCAGGAAGAACAAGGTCGACACCTTTCAAGGCGTCGGCCGCGTCGTCGCGCCCGGCAAGGTCGAGGTGAAATCGGCCGATGGCAAGACCGAGACGCTCGAAAGCAAGACGATCGTCATCGCCACCGGATCGGACGTGGCACGGCTCACCGGCATCGACATCGACGAGAAGCGCGTGGTGTCCTCGACCGGCGCGCTGGTGCTCGACAAGGTGCCGGAGCGGCTCTTGGTGGTCGGCGCCGGCGTGATCGGGCTCGAGCTCGGCTCGGTGTGGCGGCGGCTCGGATCCGAGGTGATCGTGGTCGAGTTCCTGGACCGCATCCTGCCCGGGATGGACAACGACGTGTGTCGCCAGTTCCAACGCCTGCTCGAGAGGCAGGGCATCGCGTTCAAGCTGTCGTCGAAGGTGACCGCGGTCGACGCCGCCGGCAACCGGCTCAAGGCAACCGTCGAGCCGGCCGCCGGCGGGACCGCCGACACGATCGCGGCCGACGTCGTGCTGGTCGCGGTCGGCCGCGTGCCTTTTACGGAAGGGCTCGGCCTGGAAGCCGCCGGCGTGAACAAGGATGGCAAGGGCCGCATCGTCGTCGATGCGCACTTTGCCACCAACGTGCCCGGCATCTACGCCATCGGAGACGTGATCGCGGGACCGATGCTCGCGCACAAGGCGCAGGACGAGGGCGCGGCGGTCGCGGAAATTCTTGCCGGTCAGGCCGGCCACGTGAACTACGACGTGATCCCGAACGTGGTCTACACCTATCCCGAGATCGCCTCGGTCGGGAAAAGCGAGGAGGAGTTGAAGGCGGCCGGGATCGGCTACGACGTCGGCAAGTTTCCGTTCACCGCCAACGGCCGCGCCAAGGCGAACCTGCAGACCGAGGGCTTTGTGAAGATTCTCGCCGATGCCAAGACCGACCGCGTGCTCGGCGTTCACATCGTCGGCGCCGATGCCGGCAACATGATCGCGGAGGCGGCGGTCGCCATGGAGTTCGGCGCCGCCTCCGAGGACATCGCCCGCACCTGCCATGCCCACCCGACGCTCACCGAGGCGGTCAAGGAGGCGGCGCTAGCGGTCGGAAAACGCGCGATCCATATGTGACGAGAACACGGAAAAGCCCGGCCTTGGCCGTTCAATTGCGGTCGCGCCCGCCGCGCAAGCGGGATGACCATCACGGGCCTCCGAGATACCGGTTGCCGCCGGCGCGGGGCAACGGGCGCCAAATGAATGAATTTACTTCGATTTCTTGAGCGTCGGGGCAAGATAAACGAGCGACGCGGTGGTCGGGGCGACCGATACCCGTGCCGCCGCATCCGACGAAACCGGCTCGAGGTACGCACTCAATGCGAACAATCCCGACAACAGGATGGTGCCGACGGTGAGGAAATACTTAAAGAGCGGCATGGCATCTTTCTCAAGATGCGCCCCTCCCGTCGACCACTCCCTGGAAGGATACTACCGAGATTCCGCCGGCAAAGAAAGCCCTGTCTGCAAGATATTGTCGATAGCCCGCTGCTATCGGCAATTTTTCGCTCGCCCGGTGTGGGCGGACGCTCGTCATCGCCATAAGTGAGCACCATGCGTCGCCTGCTCCGCCTCGCCCTCATCCCGCTTGCGCTCGTCTTCCTGTTCGAGGCTTGGCTGTGGGAGCGCCTTGCGCCGATCGTGGCTTGGATCGTTGCGTGCGTTCCACTCGAGCGATTGAAGGCGCAAATCGCCATCCGGATCGAGGATCTGCCGGCGGCTGCGACGCTTGGCATCTTCGTCTTGCCGGTGCTGCTGCTGTTGCCGTTCAAGTTTTTCGCGCTGTGGGCGCTCGCGCACGGGCATTGGCTCGAGGCCGTCGGCCTGCTGGCGCTGGCGAAGGTGGTGAGCGTCGGGATCACCGCCTTCATCTTCGACGTGACGCGGCCGAAGCTCTTGCAGCTACCCTGGTTCCGGCGGCTTTACGATCGCGTGCTGGGCTGGCTCGCCGCCGCCCATGCCCTGACCGACCCGATCGGGCGCCGGCTCAAAATCTGGTTCGGCATGTTTGCGCCCCGGCGCGCCGGGCGAACGCTCAAGCTGCTCGCGCGCATCCGCCGGCGCATGCAGGCGCCGGCCGCGTGACGCAGCCGTCACGACGCGCGGGATCGGGCATTCCGATCGAAAGCAGGGCGCGCGAGGGGCGAAACCAATCCGCCGGCCGAAAGCTCGCGTCGGGACCGCGCCTCGCCGGCCGCCGGGATCGACGGCGTCAATGCGCGCCGCCGGCCGACAACAGGTGCTCGAACCAATGCATGGCATCGTGCATGGCGTTCGGGACGAACAGGCCGAGGGCGGTGAAGGCGATGCCGACGATTCCGAGCGCACCGGCCGCATAGGCCAGCGCGATCATCCCGGTAATGACCGACGACGATGCCAGTACGATGCCGATCTGGTAGGCGGCCGAGGAGAACTCGTATTGGTGGTATTTCGCCAACCAAAGATCGCGCTCTTTCTCGGCAGCCTGGGCGCGCGCCATCAGCTGCTTGCGGCCCTCGTTCGTCTCCGGCTCCGATTCATAGCGCTCGACCGTCTTCTTCCAGACATCGATCTGCTTGCCGATCGCTGCCTTGATCTCCTCGTTGCTCATGGCGGGCGCCGTGACGGTCAAGGCTTCGGCGGCGGTGCGCAGCGTCGTCTGGCGAATCGTCTTGGCCTGGAAGAACGCCCAGGTATCCGAGGACTTGATGTTGTCGGTGATCGCGCTGGTCTGGGCGCTCTTTCCCAGCGTCTCGGAGAACGCCAGTCCCAGCGCCAGGAAGGCAATCAGCAGCGCAATCTTCTTGTTCGAATGCGCCGCGTGCTCGGCATGCTCGGCGTGCTCCAGTTGCTCGTGTGGACCGCTCATCTGTCGTCCCCTTCTTTGGCATTCGGCCGGTCACGATTGACCGAACCGAAGCGCGAAGGCAAGGGCGAAGCATCGGCTTGCGCGCCGGTCGGCGTCGTCAGGCCCGCGGATGGGCGTTGCGATAGACCTCGAGCAGGCGTTCGGTATCGACCGCGGTGTAGACCTGCGTGGTGGACAGCGAGGCGTGGCCGAGCAGCTCCTGGATCGCGCGCAGATCGCCGCCGCGGGCGAGCAGATGGGTCGCGAAGGAATGGCGCAACGCATGCGGCGTCGCGGTCTCCGGCAGCCCGAGCGCGCCGCGCAGCTCCGCCATCGCGAGCTGGACGACGCGCGGGGAGAGTGGGCCGCCCCTGGCGCCGATGAACAGTGGGCCGTCGGCGGGAAGCTCGTGCGGGCAGAGTGCGAGGTAATCGGCGACCAGCCTTGCGACCTGCGCCAGTACCGGCACCATGCGCGCCTTGTTGCCCTTGCCGGTGACGGTGACAGCGTCGCTGGGCATGTCCTTGCGCTGCAAGGCCAGTGCCTCCGAGATGCGCAGGCCCGCGCCGTAGAGCAGGGCGAGCACGGCGGCGTCGCGGGCGAGAATCCAGGGCGCGCGCGCCTCGCCGGCGCGCAAGGCGGTGTCGGTGATGCGCTTGGCGGCCGCGACGGCGAGCGGCTTCGGCAATGTCCGCGCCGGCTTCGGCGTGCGCACGGCGGCGAGCGCGCCGATCCTGCCCCGGCCGCTGCGCTCGAGGAAGCGCGCGAACGAGCGGACGCCTGCGAGCATACGCATCAGCGAGCGGCCGGCGATGCCGTCGGCTCGCCGCGCCGCCATGAAGGCGCGCACGTCGACCGGTTCGAGCCGCGACAGCGCCACGAGCGTCACTCGGCGGCCGAGATGGCCGCACAGGAAGGCGAGAAACTGCCGCACGTCGCGCGCATAGGCCTCGACCGTCTTCGGCGACATCCGCCGCTCCGCCGACAAATAGGCAAGCCAACGCGCGAGCTCGCCCGCAACATCGGCGGCCGTGAACGGGAGGTGGACCTCGGGCAGGTTCCGCATCGACTGGCGCCTTCGTAGCCGGGATGACGCCATGAGCGCGACCGCGGCGCGCTCATGGCGAAATCCGGAGACCTTCGGACGTGGCGGGCCCGCCCCGCATCGCGCTTTGCGGTCACGCGGGCTGCATCCCGCGCTCTTGACTCGGCGTGCATAATCGCACTCGCTTCCTTACCTTTTCTTAAGCGCAAAGAATCACGTCGGAGCGAGTATGCAGCGTCGCGTCGTCGATGTCCTCCTTCCGGTTGCCCTCGACGAGGCCTATTCCTACCGGGTGCCGGAGGATCTCGCCCTCGCTCCGGGCGACGTGGTGTCGGTGCCGCTCGGACCGCGCGCCGCGACCGCGGTGGTATGGGCGGAGAACCTTCATCCCAATCCCCGGCTCGACAACCGCATGAAGGAGGTCGAGCACAAGCTCGACGTCCCGCCGCTCAAGCCGGAGCTGCGCCAATTCGTGGACTGGGTGGCGGGTTATACGCTCACGCCGCGCGGCATGGTTCTGCGCATGGCGTTGCGCATGGGCGAGCATCTCGGACCTGCGCGCGTGCACGTCGGGGTGCGCCTCGCGGGGCCGCCGCCGAAGCGGACGACCGCGGCGCGCAACCGGGTGCTCACGCTGCTCGCCGACGGGCTCGCGCGCGGCAAGAGCGAGGTGGTGGAGGAGGCGGGGGTCTCGCCCGGCGTCGTCGACGGCCTCCTCGACGAAGGGACGCTGGAAAGCCTGCTGCTGCCGCCCGAGCCGGTGGCACGCGCGCCCGACGCCGATTTTTCATCGCCCGACTTCACCCCGGCGCAACGCGCCGCCGCGCACGCGTTGCGTGACGCCGCGGCCAAAGGCGGCTACGGCGTCACGTTGCTCGACGGCGTCACCGGCTCGGGCAAGACGCAGGTCTATTTCGAGGCGGTGGCCGAGATCATGCGGCGCGGCCGACAGGCTCTGGTGTTGTTGCCGGAGATCGCGTTGACCACGCAATTTCTCGACCGCTTCGCCGAGCGCTTCGGCGTTCGCCCCGCCGAGTGGCACTCGCAACTCTCGCCGCGCCTGCGCGCGCGCACCTGGGCCGGCGTCGCCGCCGGCGAGGTGCGGGTGATCGCCGGGGCGCGCTCGGCGCTGTTTCTGCCCTATGCCGACCTCGGATTGATCGTGGTCGACGAGGAGCACGACCCCGCCTACAAGCAGGAGGACGGCGCGCGCTACCACGCCCGCGACATGGCGGTGGTGCGCGCGCGCGGCGCCGACATTCCGATCGTGCTGGCTTCGGCGACCCCGTCGGTGGAGACGGAGGTGAATGCGCGCCGCGGCCGTTACGCGCGCCTGCACCTGCCGGAACGCTTCGGCGGCCAGCATCTTCCCGCAATCGAGCCGATCGACCTGCGCGTGGAGGGCCCGCCGCGCGGGCGCTACGTCGCGCCGCGGCTCGCGCAAGCGATCAAGACCGCGATCGAGCGCGGCGAGCAGGCGCTGCTGTTCCTGAACCGCCGCGGCTTTGCGCCGCTGACGCTGTGCCGGCGATGCGGCTTTCGCTTGGGTTGCCCGAATTGCGACGCCTGGCTGGTCGACCACCGCTTCCGGCGCCGGCTCATCTGCCACCATTGCGGCTTCTCGATGCCGCCGCCGGCGCAATGTCCCAACTGCCAGGCCGCCGCATCCTTCGTCGCCGTCGGCCCGGGCGTCGAGCGCCTCGAGCAGGAGGCGGCGGAGCTGTTCCCGGAAAGCCGCATCCTGGTGCTGTCGAGTGACCTCGTCGAATCGGTCGAGCGCTTGCGCGCGGAGCTCGACGACGTCGCCCAAGGCCGCTTCGACATCATCATCGGCACCCAGCTGGTCGCCAAGGGCCACCATTTTCCCAAGCTCAACCTGGTCGGCGTCGTCGATGCCGACCTCGGGCTGGCCAACGGCGATCCGCGGGCGGCCGAGCGCACGTTCCAATTGCTGCATCAGGTGATCGGCCGCGCCGGGCGCGAGGAGGGCCGCGGCATCGGCTTGCTGCAGACGCACCAGCCCGACCATCCGGTGATGCGCGCGCTCCTTGCCACCGACCGCGACGCGTTCTATGGGAGCGAGATCGAGCTGCGGGAGAAGACCCATTACCCGCCGTTCGGCCGGCTCGCGAGCTTGCTGGTCACGGCCGGCGAGCGCGCGGCGGCGGAAGGATATGCCCGGCGTCTCGCCGCCGCGGCGCCGCGGGCGCAGGAGGTGCGCGTGCTCGGGCCCGCGGAGGCGCCGCTCGCGGTGGTGCGCGGCCGGCATCGCTTCCGGCTGCTGGTCAAGTCGGCGCGCAGCTTCGATCTCCCGGCCTATCTGCGGGAATGGCTCGCGGACGCTCCCAAGCGCAAGGGCAGCGTCAAGCTTGAGGTCGACGTCGATCCGCAGAGTTTTGTGTAACGTAGAGAGGGTCCGGGAAGGATAGATCGGCGCTCCACCCGACCGACCGGCGGCGGACTACTGCTCGATCGGGGCGGCTTCGGCCGACCGCGCATTCGGCGCCAGCAGCACGCCAGCGGCCGCGGCGAGGATCAGCACGAAGCCGACGATATCGGTGCCGGTCGGCCGCTCCCCCAACAGCAGCACCGAGGCGACGGTGCCCACGACCGGAACGCTCAGCACGCCGAGCGATGCGGTCATCGCCGGCAGCCGTCGCACGATCTCGAACCACAGGAGATAGGCGAGGCTCGAGCCGACCAATCCGGAAAAGACCAGCGCCGATAGGGCGGCGGGACGAACCGGCCACAGGTGCAGCGAGCCCTCGAACAGGATGAGCCCCGCGACCGTGATCACGAAGGCGACCAGGAGCTGCCAGGCCGCGATCGCCATCGGATCGGCGGCGATCCGCGCCCATTTCAGGTAGACCGTGCCGGCCGCCCAGCTCACCGCGGTGGCGAGCGCAAGCGCAAGACCGATGAGGTCGCTCGATCCGATCAGCGGATAGATCAGCACCGTCAATCCGACGGCACAGAGCAGGAGCGAGATGCCACGCGTCGTATCGAGCCGCTCGCCGAGCACGGGGCGCGCGAGCAGCGCCGCCCAGATCGGCATCGAATAGCTGAGCACCGTGACCCGCGAGGTCGTGGTCGCGAGCTGCGCGAAGGCCGAGAGCAGCGTGAAGCACGCCACATTGAGCGAACCGGCGACGACGAGGTGGCGGCCCGTGGCGGCGCTGCGAATCGTGACCTCGCGACCCTGCAGGAGCGCGATCATGAACAAGGTCAGCGTCGCCAGGCCGGACGTGCCCACGCGCATGCTGAACGGCGGAATTTCGCTGAGCGCGATCTTCATCGCCGGCCAGGTCAGGCCCCAGGCCAGGCTGAGCGCGACCAGCATGAGGCGGGCCGCGGCATCGGCGGTGGCGTGTGGAGGGGTGCTTTGCACGATGGATTGTCCGAGGAAGCTGGCGAAGCGCCGATCGAGGGTCGCGACTGTGTAGCACTCGCGCCGGCTCCGAGCCCACGGACGGCGGCCCGCAAAAAATGCTCGTCCATCCGGCGTTTCGTCATGTTGCACCGCAGCTGACGGTGTGTTAGCAAACCGCGCGCTTTTTCGTGGCCGCAGAGGGCATGCCGGTGCTCGCCACGAAAACGCAAGTTCCATTGAATTTCAATGGCTTGGCGCCCACCGTCCGCGACGGTGCCGAGCCTGCGGAATTGCTCGAAAGATGTCCGACGTGGCAGGTGAAGGCGCAATCGTTTCCGGCATGGCGGGCCGCTACGCGACCGCGCTGTTCGAGCTCGCGCTTGAAGCGAACGCGGTCGACGCAGTGAAGGCCGATCTCGAGCGGTTCGATGCCCTGCTCGCCGCCAGCGCCGATCTCACCCGCTTGGTCAGGAGCCCGGTGTTCTCCGCCGACGAGCAGGCGCGGGCGCTCTCGGCCGTGCTCGAGCGGGCCGGCATCGGCGGGCTTGCGGCCAAGTTCCTCAATGTCGTCGCGACGAACCGGCGGCTGTTCGCCGTGCGCGACATGGTGCGGGGCTACAAGGCGCTGGCGGCGAGGCACAAGGGCGAGGTGACCGCCGAGGTGACGTTCGCGGAAGCGCCCGCCGCCGTCCACCTGTCGGCGATCCGGGACGCGCTCACGGCGGCGACCAGGAAGGACGTGCAGGTCGAGGTGAAGATCGATCCCGCGATCATCGGCGGGCTCGTGGTCAAGCTCGGCTCCCGCATGGTCGACAGCTCGTTGCGCACCAAGCTCAATGCGATCAAGCATGCGATGAAAGAGGTTTCTTGATGGACATCCGCGCCGCCGAAATCTCGGCAATCCTGAAGGAGCAGATCAAGAATTTCGGACAGGAGGCCGAGGTCTCCGAGGTCGGCCAGGTGCTCTCGGTCGGCGACGGCATCGCCCGGGTCTACGGGCTCGACAACGTGCAGGCCGGCGAGATGGTCGAGTTCGCGAACGGCGTGCGCGGCATGGCGCTCAATCTCGAGGTCGACAATGTCGGCATCGTGATCTTCGGCAACGACCGCGAGATCAAGGAAGGCCAGACCGTCAAGCGCACCCGCGCCATCGTAGACGTGCCGGTCGGCAAGGGCCTGCTCGGCCGCGTGGTCGACTCGCTCGGCAATCCGCTCGACGGCGGCGGCCCGATCGAGGCGAGCGAGCGGCGCCGCGTCGACGTCAAGGCGCCCGGCATCATCCCGCGCAAGTCCGTGCACGAGCCGATGGCCACGGGCTTGAAGGCGATCGACGCGCTGATCCCGATCGGCCGTGGCCAGCGCGAGCTGATCATCGGCGACCGCCAGACCGGCAAGACCGCGATCGCGCTCGACACCATCCTCAACCAGAAGGCGCTCAACGCCTCGAACGACGAGAGGATCAAGCTCTACTGCATCTATGTCGCGGTCGGGCAGAAGCGCTCGACCGTGGTCCAGTTCCGCAAAGTGCTGGAGGAGAACGGCGCGCTCGATTATTCGGTCATCGTCGCGGCCACCGCCTCCGATCCCGCCCCGATGCAGTTCCTGGCGCCGTACGCCGGCTGCACCATGGGCGAGTATTTCCGCGACAACGGCATGCACGCCGTGATCATCTACGACGACCTCTCCAAGCAGGCGGTCGCCTATCGGCAGATGTCGCTGTTGTTGCGCCGTCCGCCCGGACGCGAGGCCTATCCTGGCGACGTCTTCTACCTGCATTCGCGGCTGCTCGAGCGCGCCGCCAAGATGAACGACGACCACAAGGCGGGCTCGCTCACTGCGCTGCCGGTGGTCGAGACCCAGGCGAACGACGTGTCGGCCTACATCCCGACCAACGTCATCTCGATCACCGACGGCCAGATCTTCCTGGAGACCGACCTGTTCTACCAGGGCATCCGCCCGGCCGTGAATGTCGGCCTCTCGGTATCGCGCGTGGGGTCCTCGGCGCAGACCAAGGCAATGAAGAAGGTCGCCGGCCGCATCAAGGGAGAGCTCGCGCAATACCGCGAGATGGCGGCGTTCGCCCAGTTCGGCTCCGACCTCGATGCCACCACGCAGCGTCTGCTCAACCGCGGCGCGCGGCTCACCGAGCTGCTCAAGCAGCCGCAGTTCTCGCCGCTCAAGATGGAAGAGCAGGTGGTCGTCATCTATGCCGGCGTCAACGGCTACCTCGATCCGATCCCGGTCGACCGGGTGCGCGCGTTCGAGGAAGGCCTGCTCGCGCTGATGCGCAACCAGCATCCGGCCATTCTCGACGCCATCCGCGACAGCAGGGATCTCGACGACGCCACCACCGGCAAGCTCAAGGGCGCGATCGACGCCTATGCAAAGACGTTCGCGTGAAACAGACGACAGAGGACAGACGACAGATGACGAAAGGCAAATTTCGGATTCATCCGTCGTCTGTCCTCTGTCGTCTGTCGTCCGACTGACATGCCCAACCTCAAGGACATGCGCGTGCGCATCGCCGCCACCAAGGCGACGCAGAAGATCACCAAGGCCATGCAGATGGTCGCGGCCTCGAAGCTGCGCCGCGCGCAGGCGGTGGCGGAATCGGCGCGTCCCTATGCCGAGCGCATGGGCAAGGTCCTCGGCAACATTGCCGCCGCGGTGGCGGGGCTCGAATCCGCGCCCCGGCTGTTGCGCGGCACCGGCGGCGACCGCGTGCATCTGCTCGTGGTCTGCACCGCCGAACGCGGTCTGTGCGGCCCGTTCAACTCGGCGATCGTGCGGCTCGCGCGCGAGAAAGCCAATGCGCTGATGGCCGCGGGCAAGGAGATCAAATTCTTCTGCGTCGGCCGCAAGGGCTACGAGCAGCTGCGCCGCCAATTCGAGAGGCAGATCGTCGAGCACGTCGAGCTGCGCGGCGTGCGCAGCATCGGCTTCCAGCACGCCGACGAGATCGGCGACAAGATCGTGCGGTTGTTCGAGGAGGGCGCCTTCGACGTCTGCACCCTGTTCTTCTCGCGGTTCAAGTCGGTGATCGCGCAGCTGCCGACCGCGCAGCAGATGATCCCGCCGGTGTTCGAGACCGCGGCCGGCAACGGCGCCGTCTACGAGTACGAGCCGGACGAGGACGAGATCCTCGCCGAGCTGTTGCCGCGCAACATCTCGGTGCAGATCTTCCGCGCGCTGCTCGAAAATGCCGCCTCGTTCTACGGCGCGCAGATGACCGCGATGGACAACGCCACCCGCAACGCCGGCGAGATGATCGACAAGCAGACGCTGATCTACAACCGCACCCGCCAGGCGATGATCACCAAGGAGCTGATCGAGATCATCTCCGGAGCGGAGGCGGTGTGATGAACTGGACACCAGAACAACTTGCGGAAACGTGGCAGCACAACGCCGTTGAACAAAGCCAGATCGTCATTCGGCGGGATATTCGCGAGATCAAAGCGTGCCTTATTCGAATGCAGGATGCACTCGACAACGCAATTCCGCAGATCGCCGCGCGACTGCTCGAAACAGGTGCACCTTCGATCTGCCCGGAATTTGACACGTAACGAGGATTAAGAATGGCCAATCCCGTCGGACGCATCACCCAGGTCATCGGCGCCGTCGTCGACGTTCAGTTCGACGGGGAGCTTCCGGCGATCCTCAACGCGCTCGAGACCAAGAACCAGGGCAACCGCCTGGTGCTCGAGGTCGCCCAGCACCTCGGCGAATCGACGGTACGCACCGTGGCGATGGACACCAGCGAAGGCTTGGTGCGCGGCCAGGAGGTCGTCGATACCGGCGGGCCGATCGCGGTGCCGGTCGGCGACGGCACGCTCGGTCGCATCATCAATGTGGTCGGCGATCCGGTCGACGAGGCCGGGCCCGTCCCATACCAGGAGACACGGGCCATCCATCAGAATGCGCCGGCCTATACCGAGCAGTCGACGGAGGCCGAGATTCTCGTCACCGGCATCAAGGTGGTCGATCTGCTCGCGCCGTATGCCAAGGGCGGCAAGATCGGCCTGTTCGGCGGTGCCGGCGTCGGCAAGACCGTCATCATCATGGAGCTGATCAACAACGTGGCGAAGGCGCACGGCGGCTATTCCGTGTTCGCCGGCGTCGGCGAGCGCACGCGCGAGGGCAACGACCTCTATCACGAGATGATCGAATCGGGCGTCAACAAGGACCCGAAGAAGCACGGCTCCGCCGCCGGCTCGAAATGCGCCCTGATCTACGGCCAGATGAACGAGCCGCCCGGCGCGCGCGCGCGCGTTGGCCTCTCCGGCCTGACGGTCGCCGAATATTTCCGCGACCAGGGCCAGGACGTGCTGTTCTTCGTGGACAATATCTTCCGCTTCACGCAGGCGGGCTCGGAGGTGTCGGCCCTGCTCGGCCGCATTCCCTCGGCGGTCGGCTATCAGCCGACGCTGGCGACCGACATGGGCGCGCTACAGGAGCGCATCACCACCACCACCAAGGGCTCGGTCACCTCGGTGCAGGCGATCTACGTGCCGGCCGACGACCTCACCGATCCGGCGCCGGCGACCTCGTTCGCACATCTCGACGCGACCACCGTGCTGTCGCGCTCGATCGCGGAGAAGGGCATCTATCCGGCGGTCGACCCGCTCGATTCGACCTCGCGCATGCTCTCGCCGCTGATCGTCGGCCAGGAGCACTACCAGGTCGCCCGCCAGGTGCAGCAGATCCTGCAGCGCTACAAGACGCTTCAGGACATCATCGCGATCCTCGGCATGGACGAGCTTTCCGAGGAGGACAAGCTCACGGTCGCGCGCGCGCGCAAGATCGAGCGGTTCCTGTCGCAGCCGTTCCACGTCGCCGAGGTGTTCACGGGGTCGCCCGGGGTGTTCGTCGAGCTCGCCGACACCATCCGCGGCTTCAAGGGGCTGTGCGAAGGCAAGTACGACCAGCTGCCGGAGGCGGCTTTCTACATGGTCGGCACCATCGAGCAGGCGGTGGAGAAGGGCAAGCGACTGGCGGCGGAAGCGGCTTAACTAATCGGACGACAGAAGACGGACGACAGAGGACGGATACTCTAATCCGTCGTCTGTCGTCCGTCCGCCGTCGTGCGAGCGTGCTGCGAAACGACCGAGAGAACGGAAATTACCCATGGCCACCTTCCACTTCGATCTGGTCTCGCCGGAAAAGCTCCTGTTCTCCGGCGAGGTCAATCAGGTCGACATGCCGGGCACCGAAGGCGATCTCGGCGTGCTCGCGGGCCACGCGCCGCTCGTCACCACGCTGCGGCCGGGCATCCTCGTGATCCACGGCGAGGGCGGGGCGCTGCGGGTCGTGGTCAACGGCGGCTTCGCCGAGGTCGGCCCGGCCGGGCTGACCGTGCTCGCCGACATGGCGGTGCCGGTCGACGAGTTCGACCGCGCCGTGCTCGCCGGCGAGATCAAGGACACCGAGGAGGACGTCGCCGACGCCACCGATGCCTGGCAGCGCGACAAGCTCGCTCGTCGCCTGCAGCAATTGAAGTCGCTGCAGGAGGTGCTGCGGCAGTAGGGTCAAGTCGCCTGACGGGACCGATCTGATGGCGCCGCGATTTCTCGCGACGCGACCCACCAATGCTGCTGGGCGGCATGGCGGGGCGCGGCGCGCACGAGGTGCAGTTCGAGGCGGGTTCCTGGCTAGCGCCCTTGCCCACCCCGCGGCAGCTCAAGCTTTCGCGAACTTCGCGAACTCCTGCGCCACCCGCTCGTAGACCGGCCGCTTGAACGGCACGATGAGATCGGGGAGCTTCTCGAGCCGCTCCCAGCGCCATTCTTCGAATTCCGGTTCGTGGCCGCCCGAGGGATGCGCGATGTCGATCTCGCGCTCGTCGCCGGTGAAGCGCAGCGCGTACCATTTCTGCCGCTGCCCGCGGTATTTGCCGGCCCACGCCCGGCCCACGAGCGCGCGCGGGATGTCGTAGTCGAGCCAGTCGGCGATCTCGCCGAGCTTCTCGACCGAGCGGATATTGGTTTCCTCGCGGAGCTCGCGCAGCGCCGCCGGCCAGGGGTCCTCGCCGGGGTCGATGCCGCCTTGCGGCATCTGCCAGGCATGCGCGGCATCGACATGCTCGGGGCCGTCGATGCGGCGGCCGATGAAGACGAGGCCCGCGCGGTTGAACACGGCGAGCCCGGCACAGGAACGGTGCGGCAGCGATTCGAAGGGGACCATGCGCTCGAACGACCGATGACGGGACCACGGAGCACCGAACATAGACCATGTTTTTTCGATGTCGAACCGTACCGATGGCGTCATGGTCGCATGATCGCTGACGCCCCGGGCATCTCGCCGAGCGTTGTACGCTTGACGTTTTACGGACAGCGGCATATATGCCGATAACATGATCAGGTCGTTTCGCGATCGCGCGACCGAGCGCCTATGGACGGGCGCTTTCGTGAAACGGCTCAGCGGGATCGAG
>WNEY01000211.1_pt1 | contig 32619 bp, 32 predicted proteins | sample 5400531 | NCBI WGS metagenome assembly WNEY01 (sample SAMN13153338, study PRJNA577476) | soil metagenome | isolation source: 200 cm saprolite under Douglas fir tree site 1 | place: USA:California | collected 2015-04-18
CATGATCCGCGCCGCGCTCGCGCTCTACGAGGCGACCGGTGAGCACGGCTATCTCGAGCGGGCGCTGGCCTGGCAGGGGACGCTCGACCGCCATTACGCCAATCCGGACGGCGGCGGCTATTTCCTCACCGCCGCCGACGCCGAGGGGCTGGTGGTGCGGCCGAGCGCCACCACCGACGATGCGACGCCGAACCCGAATGCGCTGGCGGCGCAGAACCTGGTCCGGCTCGCGGTCTTCACCGGCCAGCACGCCTGGCGGGACAAGGCCGACCGGCTCTTCGACGGCATCGTGGCGAGTGCCGGCGAGAATCTCTTTGCGCATTTGGCCCTGCTGAACGCGTTGGACCTGCGGCTGCGCACCGCCGAGATCGTGGTGGCGGGGCAGGGCGCGCGCGCCGACGCGCTGGTTGCAGCCGCCCGCAAGCTTCCCTTCCTCGACCGCATCGTGCTGCGCGCGACCGGCGCGCTGCCGGCCACGCATCCGGCACAGGAGAAGATCAAGGCTGCCGGGACGGAAGGCGCGGCCTTCGTCTGCATTGGCGAGACCTGCTCGCTGCCAATCAACGATCCAACCAAGATCCACGAGCCGCTCGAAGCAATGCGGAAATAGCCGAGAATCGATCAGGACGGCCAAAGCAGGCCGACCCACGCCTGCAGAAATGCGCGCGCGCCGGCCTGCAACTGCGGCTCCATCGTGGCTCGAAATTTGACGAACTTGGACCTCCAGCCGCCGACGCACAGATAGCTCACGAGGTCGCCTGGTCGATCGGCGCGCACCAGCCGGACGCTGGCGCAGGCAAGGCGCGTGCGGCCGTTCGCGTCCGCGACCGAAAACTCGCCGTTCGGTTCGACCGTCGCGTAGCCTCCCTGCCGTTGCAGCTGAACTATCTCGGCCATAGCCTGCTGGAACTCGGCCGTGATCGTCGACGCGGTCGGATCGTCGGGAATCTCACGCTTCTGCAAGTCGTAGACATAGACGGTCGTCACCACGCCGGGTTGTCGGTAGCCCACGCTGTAGCCGAGACCCGGATTGTCCTTCTCATAATCGCGCACGCTGAAACGCTCAGCGCCCGCAATGGCCGCCGGAAACGTGAGGCCGTGGAACGCCACTGTCTCCTGCGCCGGCACCTGCGCCCGGGCGACGCCGTGCAATGCAAGGACTGCAAGCGCGAGCAGGACCGTCCGCGCGGTGCGAACCGCCATCACTATCTTTCCGGCAAGGTGAACGGATCGCCCCATCTCGCGTCACGCCCGGCGGCGAGGCACACCGCGATCACGCGTTCATCGATTCGAAGAAGTCGGAGTTGCTCTTGGTGTTGCGCAACTTATCCAACAGGAAGTCGATGGCGTCCATCGTGCCCATCGGGTTCAAGATGCGGCGCAGGATGTACATCTTCTTGAGCTGATCGGGTGCGACCAGCAGCTCTTCCTTGCGCGTGCCGGAGCGCGTGATGTCCATCGCCGGGAACGTGCGCTTGTCCGCCACCTTGCGGTCGAGGATGATTTCCGAATTGCCGGTGCCCTTGAACTCCTCGAAGATCACCTCGTCCATGCGGCTGCCCGTGTCGATCAGCGCAGTCGCGATGATGGTGAGCGAGCCGCCTTCCTCGATGTTGCGGGCGGCGCCGAAGAAGCGCTTGGGCCGCTGCAGGGCGTTGGCGTCGACGCCGCCGGTGAGCACCTTGCCCGACGACGGCACCACGGTGTTGTAGGCGCGGCCGAGCCGGGTGATCGAATCCAGCAGGATCACGACGTCGCGGCTGTGCTCGACCAGGCGCTTGGCCTTCTCGATCACCATCTCGGCCACCTGCACGTGGCGCGAGGCGGGCTCGTCGAAGGTCGAGGACACCACCTCGCCCTTCACCGAGCGCTGCATGTCGGTGACTTCCTCCGGCCGCTCGTCGATAAGCAGCACGATCAGATAGCACTCGGGATGATTGGCGGTGATGGCGTGGGCGATGTTCTGCAGGAGCACGGTCTTGCCGGTGCGCGGCGGCGACACGATCAGCGCGCGCTGGCCCTTGCCGATCGGCGCGACGATGTCGATGACGCGCGGCGAGAGATCCTTCTTGGTCGGATCCTCGTGCTCCATCTTGAGCCGCTCCTCGGGATAGAGCGGCGTCAGATTGTCGAAGTTGACCTTGTGGCGCGCTTTCTCCGGGTCCTCGAAATTGATGGTGTTGACCTTGAGCAGCGCGAAGTAGCGCTCGCCTTCCTTTGGCGACCGGATGTGGCCGTCGATGGTGTCGCCGGTGCGCAGGCCGAACCGGCGGATCTGCGACGGCGAGACGTAGATGTCGTCCGGGCCGGGCAGGTAGTTCGCTTCCGGGGAGCGCAAGAAGCCGAAGCCGTCGGAGAGCACCTCGACCACGCCTTCGCCGATGATATCGGTCTCGCGCATCGAGAGCTGTTTGAGAATGCCGAACATCAGCTCCTGCTTGCGCATGGTGCTGGCGTTTTCGACCTCGAGCTCTTCGGCGAATGACACGAGCTCGGCCGGGGTCTTGGCCTTGAGGTCTTGGAGTTTCATTTCCCGCATGCGGGGTAGTCCTATGGAGGGGACCGGCGAACCGAAAAAAGCCGCCGATCGGTACGGGGAGGGGGAATCGCAGGTCTTGAGTGAGGCGTTCGGCCCGATGCCGCGGCCGGTCCCACACCTGGGCCGGTACTCGAAGGCATCTGCCTGCGTTCGGGGAGATAAAACGCAAGATATGAAAAGACTGTTCCGTGCGCAAGTGGTGGTCCGCACACTGTGGACGGCTGGGCGACCGGGAGGGCAAACGTCAGAACGGTTTAACCACCGCCAGGATCACGATTCCGATCATGAGGACTGTCGGCACCTCGTTGATAATTCTATAGAATTTCTGTGAATTCTGGTTCCGATCGGCGGCGAAATCGCGCACCCAGCGGACCAGAAAACCATGCAGGGCAGAGAGCACCAGGACCAACAGCAACTTGGCGTGGAACCAGCCAGCCGTCGCCCAGCCACCCTTCCAGGCCAGCCACACGCCGAGCGTCCAGCTCACGACCATGGCCGGATTGATGATCGCCTTGAGCAACCGGCGCTCCATCACCTTGAAAGTCTCGGATTGCTTGGAGCCGGGCTCAGCCTCGCAGTGGTACACGAACAGCCGCGGCAGGTAGAGCATCCCCGCCATCCATGCGATGACGGCGATGACGTGGAAGGCCTTGAGCCATTCGTACATGTGCAGGTCCTACCTCCCGCGCACGCGGGCGAGCATCCGCTCCACGTGTGCGATCGGCGTCTGCGGCAGAATGCCGTGACCGAGATTGAAGATGAACGGCCGCTCTGAGAATGTCTCGACGATCCGATCGACGGCGCGGTCCAGTGCCGTACCGCCGGCGACCAGCACCAGCGGATCGAGATTGCCTTGCACCGGCACGCGCCGCTGGATCTCATCCCGCACGAATTGCGGGTCGACAGCCCAGTCGAGCCCGACCGCGTCGACCGGCACGTCCTCGATGTAGCGCAGCAGGCCGGCGCCGACGCCGCGCGGAAATCCGATCACCTTCGCTCCCGGCACTTGCGCCCGCACTTTCGCCACGATGCGTTGCGTCGGTTCGACGCACCAGCGCTGAAATTCGCCGGCCGGAAGAATTCCCGCCCAGGTATCGAATATCTGCACGGCATCGACACCGGCTTGCAGTTGCCTGACCAGGTAACCGGTGGACGCCTCCACCAGCTTGTCGACAAGCGCCGCAAATGCCTCCGGATCTTCGTACGCGAACAGCCGTGCCGGCTCCTGACCCGGCGTACCTCGACCGGCGATCATATAGCTTGCGACCGTCCACGGCGCCCCGCAGAACCCGAGCAACGCGACGTTGGCCGGCAGCTCCGCTTTGACCAGCTTGATGGCCTCGTAGACCGGAGCAACCACGGTTTGATCGAGCTCCGGTTGGAGCCGCGACAGCCCTTGCCGGTTCGAGATCGGCTCGAGCCGCGGACCTTCGCCGGTCGCAAACCAGACTGCTTGCCCAAGCGCATGCGGAATGACCAGAATGTCGGAAAACAGAATGGCAGCATCGAAACCGAACCGACGGACGGGCTGCAGCGTCACTTCCGCCGCCAGCTCCGGCGTGAAGCAGAGCGTCAGAAAATCTCCTGCCTTCTTCCGAATGGCCTGATATTCCGGCAGGTAGCGGCCGGCCTGACGCATCAGCCATACTGGCGGCGGGCTGCGCCGTCGATGCTCGAGCACGTCGATCAGAGATTTATTCACCGTATCGTTCCGGCCTGGGCTTTCTACCAAACAGAATCTTAAAGACTCTTGTTTGTGATTCTTGGTCGGTTGATTGGACTCATACATTGCCGTCCACACAGTATCCACGGGGGAGCTGGGTCGTGCTGGACCTGTGCGCAGCATTCAAATTTTCCTGTGATCGCGCAAAGCACCATTTTCAGGCCCTGGAATGACGTCCTCCGGTTGGAAGTCCAGTCTTGATTCACATCACTTCCTTTGGGCGCTTTGTGACCGAACTGATGTCCCCACTGCGACCATGTGGACGATCCGAGCCGTTTTCCCGGCCGCGGGCTTGCGCTCGCGTTCGGCCCATGGCCTCCTCCCCATGAATTCACAGGTCATCCCGCGCTTATCATGCCGCATCGAGCTGGTAGCTATTTCCATCTTCACCTGGTCTCGGATGCGACAGGCGAGACCCTGACCACCGTCGCACGCGCGGCGACCGCGCAATACACCAAGGTTCTGCCAGTCGAGCATGTCTACCCACTGGTGCGGACCCAGAAGCAGCTCGACCGCGTGCTCGCAGAAATCGAGGAATCGCCCGGCATCGTGCTCTATACGCTGCTCGACGAGGAGCTTCTGCGGCGGCTGGAAAGCCGCTGTCGCGAGCTGAGCCTGCCGTGCCTCTCGATTCTCGGCCCCGTCCTGCAGCTGCTGCAGTCGTATCTCGGCACCGAGACCTCGCACCGGGTCGGAGCCCAGCACACGCTCAACGCCGACTATTTCAAGCGCATCGATGCGCTCAACTACACCATGCTGCACGACGACGGCCAGCACCTCGAAGGCTTGGAGGACGCCGACGTCGTGCTCGTCGGTGTCTCTCGGACGTCGAAGACCCCGACCTCGATCTATCTCGCCAATCGCGGTGTTAAGACCGGCAATGTCCCGCTGGTGCCGGGCGTCGAGGTATCGCGCTACGTGGAGGAGCTGTCGCGTCCGCTGGTGGTCGGGCTCTACGCCAGCCCGGAACGGATCGTGCAGATTCGGCAAAACCGGCTGCTCGGACTCAAGGCTCATCACGACGACGACCAATATATCGACCGCAAGGCGGTGGCGGAGGAGGTGGCGTTCTCGCGCAAGCTTTGCACCCGGCACAACTGGCCGAGCATCGACGTGACGCGGCGCTCGATCGAGGAGACCGCCGCGGCGGTGCTGAGCCTGCTCGCCGACCGCCGCCGTCATCCGGTTGCGTGAGCGCATGTTCCGGTAAAGTGGGAACCGGTTTTCCGATGAGAACATGCGCAAAATTAAAGGAGCTAGAAGGCCTTCCGATTCGGTCGAATCGGAAGGCCTTCTAGAGCGATGGGCCTCTGGCTCGCCGACCGCCCGCTCGTGCTCGCGTCCAAGAGCGCAGTTCGTCATGCCGTTCTGCGCGAGGCGGGGATTCCGGTCGAGGTCGCGCCCGCCGATATCGACGAGCGCGCGATCGAGCAGCAGGCCGCGCTTGCCGACCCCGCGGCGGTCGCGGCGATGCTTGCGCGCGAAAAGGCAAAAGCGGTCGCCGCCGCGCGCCCCGGGCGGCTGGTGCTCGGCGCCGACCAGACTTTGGCGCTCGGCACGCTTCGGTTTTCCAAGGCCGCGGATCGGACGGCCGCCCGCGCGCAGCTCGAGGCGCTGCGCGGGCGAACCCACGAGCTTCATAGCGCGATTGCGCTCGTGCGCGGGAGCGAGGTCCTGTTCGAGCATTGCGAGGTTGCGCGGCTCGCCATGCGGGCTTTTTCCGATGCCTTCCTGGACGCTTATCTCGACGCCATGGGCGCCACCGTCACCACCAGCGTCGGCGGCTATCAGCTGGAGAAGACCGGCATCCAGCTGTTCGAGCGCGTCGAGGGCGACCATTTCGTGGTACTCGGGCTGCCGCTGCTGGCCTTGCTGCAATATCTCCGGCAAGCGGGCTGGCTCGCCGCGTGATACGGAGCATTTCCAGGAAATAGCTTGCCCCGGATTTGATCCGGGGTGGAGACCGGTTTTCCGTCCGGAAATGCGACAAATGCAGAACCTAGCCAAGCGGAACGGCATGTTCATCCTCGGCCTTACCGGCTCGCTCGGAATGGGAAAGTCGACCACCGCGCGCTTCTTTGCCGAGGCGGGCGTACCCGTGCACGACGCCGACGCCGTGGTACATCGGCTTTACGAGAGCGAGGCGGTCGCGGCGATCGAGGCGGCGTTTCCCGGCACGACCGCCGGCAGCGTAGTCGATCGCGACAAGCTCTCCGCGCGGGTCCTCGACGATCCCGCGACGCTCGCGCGCCTCGAGGCGATCGTTCACCCCCTGGTGCACGCGGCCGAGCAGCGCCTGTTGGCGCAGGCGCAGGCACGCGGCGAGAAGGTGGCAGTGCTCGATATTCCGCTCCTGTTCGAGACCGCCGGCGACCGGCGGGTCGACGCGGTGGTGGTGGTATCGGCGCCGGCGGAGGTGCAGCGCGCGCGCGTCCTGGAACGGCCGGGCATGACCATGGAGAAGCTCGAAGCGATCCTGGGACGGCAAATGCCGGACGCCGAGAAGCGCCGCCGCGCCGATTTTGTCGTGGACACGTCGCGTGGGTTCGAGGCGGCGCGCGCCCAGGTGCGTGCGATTCTCGACGCCGTTGCTACAATGCCGAAGCGAATCAGGCCATCGGACATGCCGTAAGGCAGGCCCAAGGAAAGTATGGAGCTCATGCGCGAAATCGTGCTCGATACCGAGACCACGGGCCTCGATCCCTTTCAGGGTCATCGGCTGGTCGAGATCGGCTGTATCGAGCTCGTCAACCGCATCCCGAGCGGCCAGACCTTCCATCGCTATCTCAATCCCGAGCGCGACATGCCGGCCGAGGCTTTCGCCGTGCACGGCCTTTCAGTGGAATTCTTGAAGGACAAGCCGTTCTTCAACGAGGTCGCCGACGACCTGGCGGCCTTCATCGGCGACGCGCCATTGGTCGCGCACAACGCCATGTTCGATCTCGGTTTCCTCAATGCCGAGCTCGAGCGCGCCGGGAAGAGCCTGATTGGGCGCGAGCGGCTGATCGACACGCTGCTGCTGGCGCGCCGCAAGCATCCGGGTGGGTCCAACCGCCTCGACGACCTCTGTGCGCGCTATGGCATCGACAACTCCCGGCGCACCAAGCACGGCGCGCTGCTCGACGCCGAGATCCTGGCCGAGGTCTATGTCGAGCTGATCGGGGCCCGGCAGGCCCAGCTCATCCTGGTCGAGGCCGGCACCGGCGCTGCCGCGACGCATGCCGGCGCGATCGTCATCCGCGTGCGGCCGGTCGCGCTCGCGCCGCGCCTGACGGCGCCGGAACGCGCCGCGCATCTTGCTTTCGTCGGCACGTTGGGCGAGAGCGCGATCTGGCGCGATTACCTGGATCTGCGCGGCGGCAACGCCTGAGCTAACTGCTCGCGGCCGGCGACGGCGCCGACTGTATCTGGGCTGCACGTTGCTGATAGAGCGCGACGAAGTCCACGGGATCGAGGAGCAGCGGCGGGAAGCCGCCGTTGCGCACCGCGGTCGCGACGATCTCGCGCGCGAACGGGAACAGCAATCGCGGGCATTCGATCATGATCAGCGGCTGCAGCGTTTCTTGCGGCACGTTCTGGACCCGGAACACACCCGCGAATGTCAGGTCGAAGGCGAACAGCACCATGCCGGAGCTTTCCGCCTTGCCTTCAAGGACGAGCGTGATCTCGTAGTCGGTCTCGGCGAGCTGCTGGACGCCCACGTTGATCTGGATGTTGATCGCCGGCTGCGTCTGGCTCGGGGCGAGCGAACGCGGCGCGTTCGGGTTTTCGAACGAGAAATCCTTGATGTACTGGCCGAGCACGCTGAGCTGCGCCTGCTGAGCTTGGCCCTGCTGGGCGCCTGCACTCTGCGCGGGGCCGCCATTACCGGGGGTCGCCATCACAACTCCTCTCACGCTCGCTTCGGCGGCGTGGCTAACACAGGGGCTGCGGTCGGACAAGTTTGTCACGCTCCGCGTTTCAACCCTTTATTGGCGCCGCCCTTGGACGTGCGCCGGCGGCTGCGCTTTTCGTCGGAAATCTGCTGCCATTCGCCGGGTTCGAGGTCGATGACGCGCTCGTCCTGCCGTCCACGGCGGCGCTGGCGCCGTGCGCGCGCGAGCTTGTCGGCAGCCCAGCGGCGAAGCGCCGGGACGAGCAGTGCGGCACCCAGAAGATCCGTTATAAATCCCGGAAATAGCAGCAGAATCCCGCCGAGCAGCGTCGCCGCGCCGGGGGTCTCCAAGTGCACCGCCCGGATTCCGTCCCGGTTGAAGGCGGTGCGCAGACGCTCGAAATCGCCGCGCCCGGAGCGCCGCAGCACCAGCAGGCCCACGACCGAGGTGGCGACAAATAGGGCAGCGGCCTTGAGCCAGCCGATCAGGGCCGCCATCAAGAGGAAAGCTACGAGCTCCGCTGCCGGAAGCACGAGCAGCCCGATAAATGTCCATTTAACCAAGGACATCGGTCCGATTCCTGCACGAGCCTTGTTGGCGCCACGGTTGGGATCGTCTATGGTCCCAGCGATGCGACGACATGCGCCGGCGGTTCGGCGCAAGCCTCTGGATCGGTGCGGTCGCGTGCTTACATATTAGTGCGGGAACCGTCCTCTGCCTCCGCAGATTTCCTGTCTGCGGGGGTTCTCACTGATCCCGCGGTTCCGCCGTCACCACTGCCGAGAGCGTGCGAGACGTGTTCGACATCTGGACCATCATTTTTCTGGCGGTCGCCGTGCTCATCTTCGTGAAGCTACGGACCGTGCTGGGCCAGCGCACCGGCCGCGAGCGGCCGCCCTATGACCCGTATTCCGCCCGCGACGCGGTGCGCGGCGCGACCAACGACAACGTCGTCACGCTGCCCGGCCGGGGCGGCGATCCCGTGCAAACGCCGGTGGAGGCACCCGAACCGGCCGAGCGCTGGAAGGACATTGCCGAAGCGGGCTCGGCGGTAGCGGCGGGCCTCGATGCCATCGCCAACGAGGACAAGGCCTTCGACGCCAAGCATTTCGTCACCGGCGCCCGCGCGGCCTACGAGATGATCGTGCTGGCCTATGCCGAGGGCGACCGGCGCGCCCTGAAGAATCTTCTTTCGCGCGATGTGTACGAGGGCTTCGAGGCCGCGATCCGCGAGCGCGAGAACAAGGGCGAGACCGTCGAGACCCGGTTCGTGGCGATCAACAAGTCCGACGTCACCGGCGCGGAGTTGCGCGGGCGCACCGCCCAGATCACGGTCCGCTTCGTCTCCCAGCTGATCTCGGTCACCCGCGACAAGTCGGGCAACGTGATCGAAGGCAACGCGGAAAAAGTCACCGACGTCACCGACGTGTGGACGTTTGCGCGCGATCTCTCGTCGCGCGATCCCAACTGGAAGCTCGTCGCCACCGAAGCCGGGCAGTAGCCGGAGCGCGACGCGATGGTCCTTCTGCGCGCCCTGCTCGGAAGCATCGCGGCCGCGACTCTTTGGCTGGCTGCGGAAGCCGGGGCCGCGCCCGGCGATGGGCCGTTGACGCTGCCCGACAGCCAGCTCGAGCCGGCGAAATGGTCCGATATCGAAGGCTGGGAGGCCGACGATCACCTCGCGGCTTTTGCCGCCTATCAGACGAGCTGTCAGCTGTTTCGCAAGGTCAAGCAGCCGCGCGACGAGCGGCCGGTCTACAACGCACTTTGGGAGGTCTGCCGGCGTGCCGCCACGGTGAAGCCGGCCAACGCGAAAGCGGCGCGCGGCTTCTTCGAGGACAATTTCCGCCCGGTGCGCATCACGAAGCTCGGCGACGCGCAGGGCTTTCTGACCGGCTATTTCGAGCCGATCGTGCAGGGCTCGCGCTTTCCCAATCCGGAATTCCACGTCCCGCTCTACCGCCGTCCGCCCGACCTCGTGGCGGCCGGCCACAAGCCCGGCACCGAGAATTTTCCCAACAAAGGGGTCACCGTCGGCCGCCTGAACGAAAAGAACGAGCTCGTGCCCTACCACGACCGCGGCGCCATCGAGGAAGGTGCGCTCGACGGCCAGAAGCTCGAAATCTGCTGGCTCAGGGATCCGTTCGAGGCGCTCTCGATCTCCATCCAGGGCTCTGCGCGGGTGATCCTGGAGGACGGAACGCCGCTGCGTATCAACTACGACGCCCACAACGGCCATCCCTACACCGCGGTGGGGCGCGTGCTGATCGAACGCAATCTCATCCCGCGCGAAGAAATGTCGATGCAGCGCATCCGCGAATGGATGGCGGCCAATCGCGATGAAGCTCCTAAAGTGCGCGCCACCAACCGCTCGTTCATTTTTTTCCGCATCACGGGGCTGTCGAACGACGGCGAGCCCGTCGGCGCGCAGGGCGTTCCGCTGACCCCGCTGCGCTCGATCGCGGTCGACAAGATCCACGTCTACGGCACGCCGTTCTTCATCGACGCGAGCCTGCCGGTCGAGAGCGCCAAGCCGGTGACGCCGTTCCGCCGATTGATGATCGCGCAGGACACCGGCTCCGCCATCGTCGGACCGGCGCGCGCCGATCTTTATTGGGGCGCGGGCGACGACGCCGGCCGCATCGCCGGCCGCATCCGCCATCCCGGCCGCTTCGTCATGCTGCTGCCGCGCGAGCTCGACTTGATCGAGGCCGGCAAGCACATGCCGCTGCCGGTTGCCAAGCCGAAGATCCCCGAGGACGACGTCAAGATCGACGAAGTCAAGATCGACGAAGTCAAGAAGGAGGACGGCAAGAAAGACGAGGGCAAGGCCAAATCCGAGGCCGGCAAAGCCGCCGACGATGCGAAAGCGGCGAAAAAATCGCGCCGGCAGGCCGGCCCTGCGCGCTCGCGACCGGGGTCATGAGCGCGGACGATCGCCGACATCTCAGCGCGGAGGAGCGCACGCTGTGGGGCCGGGTCGTCCGCTCGGTCGCGCCGCTGCGGCGAAAGCCCAAACCGCTGGACGCGGCGGCGGCATCGCCGCCGAGCAAAGCGTCAGGCAAGGCGAAAACGTCGGCGCGCGGGCCCGCAGCGGCGGCCAAACCCGCGGCCAAGGTCCCGGTGAAGTCCGCGCCGAAGTCCGCGCCGGGCCTCGAGCCGCTCGATCGGACGCTCAGGCGGCGGCTCGCGCGCGGCGCCGTCGCCATCGACGCACGCATCGACCTGCACGGCCTGACCCAGAGCGAGGCGCACGCCGCGCTGCTCCGGTTCCTGCGCCGGGCGCAAGCCGACGGCGTCAAATTTGCGCTTGTGATTACCGGCAAGGGCTTCATCACCGGCAAGGGCGCGCGCGACGAGTGGAGCGAGCGCGGTGTGCTCAAGCGCCAGGTGCCGCTGTGGCTGAAGCTGCCGGAATTCCGCGTCTATGTGGTCGGCTTCGAGGACGCCCATATCGGCCACGGCGGGCAGGGCGCGCTCTATGTGCGGCTGCGGAAAACGGACGATAGACGATTGAGGACGGACCGCTGACTGCGCCCCGTCCTCTGCCGTCTGTTTTCAGTCGCCCGAATCAGCGGGTGACGACCACCGTCGTTCCGAAGCCGACGCGGCTGTAGAGGTCAAGCACGTCCGCGTTATACATGCGGATGCAGCCGTAGGAGACGAAGCCGCCGATCGAGCCCGGCATGTTGGTGCCGTGGATGGCGTACTGCCCGCCGGCGAGCGTCAAGGCAGCGGCTCCCATGGGATTGCGCGGCGAACCGCCGGCGATCAGGTTCGGTATTGACGGCTTGTCGCGCTTGACCTCGGCGGGCGGCGACCAAGCCGGGGCGAGGTGCTTGCCGTCGATCATGGTCGTGCCGCTCCATTGCTTGCCGGACATGCCGACACCGACCGGATAGCGCACGGCCTTGCCGCCGCCGAGCACGTAGTAGAGCGACCGCTCGCCGGTTTTCACCACGATCGTGCCGCTCGAATAGCTGCCGGAAAATCCGACGATGTCGCGTGCTTGCGCGGACTGCGGGATCGCAGCGGTGGCAGCAAGCAAGAGCGCGGCCGAACCGGCCGCTAGCCAGCGTGAGAGTTGCATGATTGGACCCGAGTATGTTGCCCGTTAATCCCCGTGATCCAGGCGCCCGACCTTCCACTTCGATCCCCCGACCGGGCGCCGGATCGGTAACCATAATAATCCGTTTCGCGCCCGATCTCAGCTGAAACCGCTCGTCTAGGTTAGCAAACGGTTAAAATGCCGAGGACTGTGGCGCGGGCGGCACAGCCGCGCAGCGCGACGACGCGATTCTGTGTCGATCCGGCAACAGGCAATAGGCTGTGTAATTACGCGTGCGCCTTCTTGTTCTGGCGGTTGTGCACGAGATCGTCGACCACGGCCGGGTCGGCGAGGGTGGAGGTGTCGCCGAGATTGCCGTACTCGTCCTCGGCGATCTTGCGCAGGATGCGCCGCATGATCTTGCCCGAGCGCGTTTTGGGCAGCCCCGGCGCAAATTGGATGAGGTCGGGCGAGGCGATCGGGCCGATCTCCTTGCGCACCCAGGCCACCAGCTCCTTGCGCAGCTCCTCGCTGGGGTGCTCGCCCGTCATGAGCGTGACATAGGCGTAGATGCCCTGGCCCTTGATGTCGTGGGGGTAGCCGACGACGGCGGCCTCCGACACCTTGGCATGGGCCACCAGCGCGCTCTCGACCTCGGCGGTGCCGAGCCGGTGGCCGGCGACGTTGATCACGTCGTCGACCCGCCCGGTGATCCAGTAATAGCCGTCGGCGTCACGCCGGCAGCCGTCGCCGGTGAAGTACTTGCCGGGATAGGCCTTGAAATAGGTGTCGACGAAGCGCTGGTGATCGCCATAGACGGTGCGCATCATGCCCGGCCAAGCATCGACGATGCAGAGATTGCCGGTCGCGGCGCCCTCGAGCACCTTTCCCTCGCCGTCCACGATCTGCGGGATGACGCCGAAATACGGCTGCGTCGCCGAGCCCGGCTTGAGCCGGGTTGCGCCGGGCAGGGGGGTGATCAGGACGCCGCCGGTTTCGGTCTGCCACCAGGTGTCGACGATCGGGCAGCGGCCCTCGCCGACCACGTGGTAATACCATTCCCACGCCTCCGGATTGATCGGCTCGCCGACCGTGCCGAGCAGCCTGAGTGACTTGCGCGAGGTCTTCTTGACCGGCTCGTTGCCGGCCTGCATCAGCGCGCGGATCGCGGTCGGCGCGGTGTAGATGATGTTGACCTTGTGCTTGTCGCAGACTTCCCAGAAGCGCGACGTGCTGGGGTAGTTCGGCACGCCCTCGAAAATCATCGTGGTGGCGCCGTTCGCCAGCGGGCCATAGACGATATAGCTGTGGCCGGTGACCCAGCCGACGTCGGCGGTGCACCAATAGATGTCGCCGTCGTGGTAATCGAAAATGTACTGGTGGCTCATCGCGACATAGACGAGATAGCCGCCGGTGGTGTGCAGCACGCCTTTCGGCTGCCCGGTCGAGCCCGAGGTGTAGAGAATGAACAGCGGGTCCTCCGCGTTCATGTGCTCGCAGGGACACTCGGTCGTCACCACCTTGGCGGCCTCGTGGTACCAGACGTCGCGCACCGGATCCATGTCGACCTTGCCACCGGTGCGCCGCACGACGATGACGTGATCGACTCCGCCGACCTTGGCGATGGCGGCATCGGCGTTGGCTTTCAGCGGTACTTTGCGACCGCCGCGCACGCCTTCATCGGCGGTGATGATGACGTTGGACTTGCAGTCGGCAATGCGCCCGGCGAGCGAGTCCGGCGAGAAGCCGCCGAACACCACGGAATGGATGGCGCCGATACGCGCGCAAGCAAGCGTCGCATATGCGATTTCTGGGATCATCGGCAGGTAGATCGTGACCCGATCGCCCTTCTTGACGTTGCGATTGCGCAGGATATTGGCGAAGCGGCAGACTTCGTCGTGCAGCTGCCGGTAGGTGATCTTCTTGTCTTCCTTGGGATCGTCGCCCTCCCAGATGATTGCAACCTGGTCGGCGCGCTTGGGCAAATGCCGGTCGATGCAGTTGTAGGCAACGTTGGTGACGCCGTCCTCGAACCATTTGATCGAGACGTTGCCAGGGCCAAAGGAGGTGTTCTTGATCTTGGTCGGCGACTTGTACCAATGGATGCGCTTGGCCGCCTCGGCCCAGAAGCCGTTCGGGTCCTTGATCGAGCGCGCGTACATCTCGTTGTACTTGGCCCCATCGATAAAGGCGCGCTGCTTCCACTCCGGCGGAACATCGTAGATCTTTTCCGACATTTGACTCCCTCCACGCCGCCCGCGGCTCGGCGGCCGCGCGCTTGGGTCGTTCCCTTGATAGGGGCCATTATGCGACGGTGGCCGGACGAGCGACAAGCCGGGGAATCTGCGACTTTGGTTGCCCACGCGCGCCGGCTTGCGGCAAGATGACCGACGGGAGGAGCGCGGGATGCGGTGGCTGATCCGTTTCACCTTGGCGGCCGCGGTCGCGATGCTCGCGACCGCCGCCCCGGCGCAGTCCTATCCCACGCGGCCGATCCGGCTCCTGGTGTCGTTTCCGCCCGGCGGTGCCGCCGACATCGTTGCGCGCCTCTTTGCGCAGCCCCTTGCCGTCCGCCTCGGCCAGCCGGTTGTGGTGGAGAACCGGCCCGGCTCCAACGGCAATCTCGCGGGCGAGCTCGCCGCGCGCGCCGCGCCCGACGGCTACACTTTGCTGCTGGGGCCGAGCGCGCTGTTCGGGATCAATCCCAACATCTACGCCAAGATGTCGATCGACCCGCTCAGGGACCTCCTGCCGATCGCCAGCCTGGTCTCGAACGAGCTCATTCTGGCGGGCAACCCCGCGCTCACGTCGGGCCTGGACTTGCGCAGCTTCGTTGCGCTCGCCCGCGCGACCAAGCCGCCGCTGTTCTACGGCTCGATCGGCAACGGCAGCGAGCACCACCTTGCCATGGAATTCCTCAAGCAACAGGCTGGGATCGATCTCGTCCACGTGCCCTATCGCGGTGGCGGGCCGGCTGCCATCGGCGTCATGGCCGGGGACGTCGCCGCCATGTTCGGCGGCGGCTCGGTTGCGCCGCTCGTCCAGTCCGGCAAGCTCGCCGGCCTCGCCGTCAGCGGGCCGCGGCGTTCGCGGGCGCTGCCTGATTTGCCGGCCGTCGCGGAACTCTATCCCGGCTACGAGGTCACGCTCTGGCAGGGCCTGTTCGCGCCGGTCGCCACGCCTGACGCGATCATCGCGCGGCTGCGCAGCGAAGCGGCCGCGATCCTCGCGCAGCCCGATTTCGCGGAGAAGCTCGCCGCCGCCGGAGCGGGCGAGCCTTATGTCACCACGCCTTCCGATTTCGTCGCCCGCATCCGCAGCGACCACGGCAAGTACGGCAAGCTGATCAAGTCCATCGGGTTAACGGTGGAATAAGCATTGGCGTAGGATGCCGCCTGAAGGAGAGCTTTCATGCGCAAGCATTTATGGATGGTGGTCGGCTGCCTTACGCTATGCCTCTTGGCCGCGGCTCCCGCGCGGGCGCAATCGCCGGACCCCGACGCATTGGCGGCGGCGCGCGAGCTGCTGAGCACGATGAAATTTTCCGATCAGTTCAAGGCGATCCTGCCGGTGGTCATCCAGAGCCTGAAGCCGGCGATCGTGCAGAATCGGCCGGAGGTCGAGCGCGACTACGACGCCATCATGCCGCTGATCCTGCAAGGCATGGCCGCGCGCCTCAACGAGCTCGGCGAGGCGACGGCGGCGGTCTACGCCGCAAATTTCACCGCCGGCGAGCTGCGCGACATCACCGCCTTCTACCGCACCCCGACCGGGCAAACATTTTTGCAGAAGCTACCGGTGGTCACGCAGCAAAGCATGGCGATCGGACAACGGTTCGGGCAGGCCGTCACCAGCGAGCTGCAGAACCGGATCACCGAAGAGCTGCGCAAGCGCGGCCACAAGATTTGATTGGCATTAGCGCTTCGGTTGGAAGTCCTGGTTCGGGAACGCGGACGCGCTGTCCGGCGCCTTGATCACCACGAAGGGATGGTCGGTGGTGGCGTGGCAGGCGTTGCAGCCGGCAGTGAGCCGCCCGTAGGCCTCGGCGAATTGGCGCGGCTCGCCGGCCTTGATCGCGAAGTCGAGCAGCGCGATCGGCTGCGACACCGCGGCGTCGAACAGGTCCGGCACCGGCAGGCCTTTCCAGCGCGGGACCGCGCGCGAGATCACGACGAAGCCCTGCCGCAGCTCCTTCAATCCATAGCCGGCGAGCGGCCAGTTCTCCTCCTTGCCGGCGAGCCCGAGCTTGGCGTGGCGCGGCTGGATCAGCATGCTCATGAGCGCGCTCATCTGCGGATTGAACGGCGCCGGCTCGGCGTTGGCGTCGCCCATGGGATTTTGCGCGGCCGTGCGGGTCGAGAACGCGGCGACCGCGACGAAAGCTACGACCGTGACGGCGACCAAAGCCGGGATGATGCGACGGAGCATGATGGCACCTCTTTGCATTTTCTTTGTCATGTTCAGACACCCATGGCGCCGATGATTGCGCCCATGAGCAACAACACGACCAGCCAATGGCCGCCGTCGATGCCCAGGAGCCGCCAGTCGCGCATGGCGAAGCTGTTGTTGACCACGATCGTCGTGATCACGAAGCCCAGCCAGCAGAAGGCGCCCGAAATGATCCCGTTCTTGAGCGTCACCTGTCCGGTGCCGAGATGGCCGAGCACCCCGGCGAGCACCCAGGCCATCACCAGCTCGGCGACGAAGGCGTAGATGAACGGCAGGTGCGCGCCCGGCCGGTTTTTCGCCTCTGCCATTTTCTCGGGCGTGATTCCGAGCGCGGCCAGCCAGAACTTGCCGAGCGTCATGTACCAGACCGCGCCGGCGAGCCAGCCGACGATGGCGGCGATCACGATCGCGAGATAGTTCACCCCGGCGAATGTCATGACGTTACCTCCCGTGCCTGCCGTTTTTTCTTGAGCCTACCCCCGGCGGCGGCGCGTGGGGAGGGGGCAAGTATGCCACGCGTTATTCGCCACCCTTCAGTCCTGCCATCGCGCACACGATCTTCCACTCCTGCGCGGTCACCGGTTGGACCGAGAGGCGCGCGTATTTCGCGAGCGCCATGTCCTTGAGGCGCGGCTCGGCCTTGATCGCAGCGAGCGTCACCGGCTTCGGCACCGGCTTCACCGCCTTCACGTCGAGCGCCTTGAACACGCCCTTCTCGTCGGTCGGATCGGGATAGGCCTCGCGGATCACCTCGACGATTCCCACTACCTGCTTCTCGTCGCCGGTGTGATAGAAGAACGCGCGGTCGCCCTTATTCATCTCCGTCATGTGCCGGCGGGCGGTGAAGTTGCGCACGCCGGTCCAGGCCTCGCCCTTGGCGCCGCGCTTCACCTGGTCGTCCCAGGAGAATTCCTCGGGTTCGGTTTTGAGCAGCCAATAGGCCATTTGTACCTCCGCACTTTCTGCTCGGCTGAGCGTAGCAAATCTATCCCTCCGCCCGGAACGGGCGCGTCATCAGCCGCTCGGTCGCTTCGTCCACGCTGGCGCGGCCCTCGAGAATGTCGACGACGGCGGCGGCGACCGGCATCTCGATGCCCTGCTCGTTCGCCATCTCGAGTAGCACCGGCGCGGTGAAGATGCCCTCGGCGAGCTTGGCGCCGGCCTGCGCGGGTCGGCCTTTGCCCAAGGCGATGCCGAACGAATAATTGCGCGACTGCGCGCTCGAGCATGTGAGGATCAGATCGCCGAGCCCGGACAGCCCCGTCAGCGTCTCCGGCCGTGCGCCGAACGCCCGACCGAAACGGAACAGCTCGGCAAAGCCGCGCGTCACCAGCGCCGCCGCCGCGCTCGCGCCGAGCCCGCGGCCGGCGACGATGCCGGCGGCGATGGCGAGCACGTTCTTGGCGGCCCCGCCGATCTCCACCCCGCGCACGTCGGTCGAATGATAGGGCCGGAATGCGGCCGAGCCGAGCGCGCGCGCCAGCGCCGCGGCGGTCTTCTCGTCGCCGGTGGCGAGCGTCACCGCCGCCGGCAGGCCGCGCGCCACGTCCTCGGCGAAGCTCGGGCCGGAAAGGATCGCGGGTACCGCGGCGCGCGCGGCCGCGGCGATCACCTCGCTCATGAATTTGTGCGAGCCGCGCTCGATGCCTTTGGCGCACGCGATCACCGGCGTGCCCTTGCGCAGCGACGGCGCAATCGCTTGGGCTGCTTCGCGTAGCCGCTGCGACGGGACGGCCAAAAGGATCGCATCGTATTGTCCGACCGCTGGTCCCGCGGGCGCGACGCCGACGCGCTCGTCCAACCTCACCCCCGGCAGGCGCGGGCTCTCACGGCGGTTGACCAGGACCTCGGCACCGGCGCCGTCGCGGGTCGCAAGCAGCACCGCGCGGCCCGCGCGCGCGATCACGTTCGCCAGCGCGATCCCCCAGGCGCCGGCCCCGACGACGGCGATGCGGTCGAAGCTCATTGCGGTTCGGGCTCGCCGGCCTCGTTGTTGCTCTCGGCCGAGCCCTTGCCCACATCCGCGGCGGACGCGGCGGTGGTCGGGGTCGGCGGTCCCCTGACGTCGTCGAGCGGCCAGCGCGCGTGCGGCGTGACCGCAAGCGTGTCGGTCAGCCCGAGTGCGAGCCGTTCCGCGCCCGCCCACGCGATCATGGCTCCGTTATCCGTGCACAAGGCCGGCGGCGGCACTACCAACGCGGTGCCGGCCTCGAACGCCACGTGCTGCAGCGCCTTGCGGATCGCCTGGTTGGCGGCGACCCCGCCGGCGGCGACCAGCGCAGTCGGCCCCCCGTAGCGGTCGCGGAATATCTTCAACCCGGCGCGCAGCCGGTCGGCGACGACCTCGACCACGCTCTGCTGAAACGAGGCGCAGAGGTCGCGCACGTCTTCGTCGCGCAAAGGCGCGACCTTCTCCGCCTCGAGGCGCAACGCGGTCTTGAGGCCCGAGAGCGAAAAGTCGGCATGCGGGCGGCCCAGCATCGGCCGCGGCAGCGCGAAGCGGTCGGCGGCGCCGGCCAACGCCTCCTGTTCCACCCGCGGGCCGCCGGGATAGCCGAGCCCGAGCAGCTTCGCGGTCTTGTCGAAGGCCTCGCCGATGGCGTCGTCGACGGTGGTCCCGAGCCGCACATAGTGTCCGACCCCGAGCACCGCGACGATCTGGGTGTGTCCGCCCGACGCCAGGAACAGGCAATAGGGGAACGGCGTGCCGTCGGTGAGGCGCGCGGTGAGCGCGTGGGCCTCGAGATGATTGACCGCGATCAACGGCCGCTCGTTGACCAGCGCGATCGCCTTGGCGGTGGTGAGGCCTACGATCACGCCGCCGATCAGCCCCGGCCCGGCGGCGGCCGCGATGGCGTCGAGCGCGCCAAAGCCGATCTTGGCCTCCGCCATGGCCTCGGCGATGACCATGTCGAGCGCCTCGACATGGGCGCGCGCGGCGATCTCCGGCACCACTCCGCCAAAGGCCGAGTGCTCGGCGATTTGCGAGAGCACGATGTTGGACAGGATTTTGCCGGGCCCGGCTTCGGGCCGCTCGACCACCGCCGCTGCGGTCTCGTCGCAGGTCGTCTCGATGCCGAGCACAACCATCCGGGGGGTCCCCACTGATGCCGCGGACTCGGTGGGCTCCCTCTCCCCCTTGGGGAGAGGGTCGGGGTGAGGGGGGTCGAGGCCTGTCAGGGACCTTAACCCCTCACCCCACCCCTCTCCCTATGGAGAGGGAGCAGACCGAGTCCGCCACGCGACCGGTAGCTTAACGGCGAATGTAGGTCTCGACACGCGGCAAGCGCCGGATTTCAACGCTGTCAAGCCTGCGCAGACTGCGTAAATTTGCCTGCGCCCGCTTCATCCGGGCTACGGTACTTCGGCCGGCTTGGGTTCCGGCCTAGCATTGCGAGGTCGTAGGGTGCAATCCTCGGCGCGATCCTCAGCTACCGTCCTGCGCATCGGGACGCGGGGAAGCCCACTCGCGCTCGCCCAGGCCAGGCTTGTGCGCGAGCACCTCGCCGCCGCCCACGGACTTGCCCCCGACCGGATCGCGCTCGAGGTCATCCGCACCACCGGCGACATGATCCGCGATCGGCCATTGGCCGAGGTCGGCGGCAAGGGTCTGTTCACCAAGGAGATCGAGGAGGCCCTTCTCGTCGGGTCGATCGACCTCGCGGTGCATTCGGCCAAGGACATGCCGACGGTGCTGCCGGCGGGCCTCGCCATAGCGGCGGTGCTGCCGCGCGAGGACCCGCGCGACGTCTTCATCAGCCGCAAGGCAAAATCGCTGCGTGACCTCGCGCCGGGTGCCACGGTCGGCACCGCGTCGCTGCGACGGCAGGCGCTGGTGAAGCGGCTGCGTCCCGATCTCGCCGTAACGTCCTTGCGCGGCAACGTGGAGACGCGGCTGCGCAAGCTCGATGCCGGCGAGGTCGATGCCATCTTGCTGGCGCTTGCCGGCCTCAAGCGGCTCGGGCTCGCGGCCGCCGCAACGGCAATCCTGCCGGTCGAAGAATTTCTGCCGGCGGTCGGGCAGGGCATCATCGCGCTCGAAGCGCGCATGGACGATGGCGTCACGCTCGGATCGCTTGCCGCCATCAACCATGTTGATAGCGCAACCGCACTGACTGCGGAACGCGCCTTTCTTGCGGTGCTCGATGGCTCCTGCCGCACGCCGATCGCCGGCCACGCGACCGTTGCGGGCGGCCGGCTGCGCTTTCGCGGGCTGATCGCCAAGCCCGACGGCAGCGCGCATTTTGCGACCGAGCGCCACGGCGTGGTCGGCGATGCGGCGGAGCTCGGCGCCGACGCCGGCCGCGAGCTCAAGGCGCGCGCCGGCGCCGACTTCTTCGCGCCGGTGTGAGCCGTGCGGCTGCTGGTGACCCGGCCCGAGCCCGACGGCGAGCGCACCGCGGGCCAATTGCGTGCCCATGGCCACGACGTGACGGTGGCCGCGCTGCTGCGCGTGGAAACGGTCGACTTCGAGCTCGCCGACGAGGCCTATGCCGCGGTGGTCATGACCAGCGCGAACGCCGCGCGCGCCATCGCCGGGCATCCCCAGCGCGACCGGCTGACGTCGCTGCCGGTGTTCACGGTCGGCCGCCATACCGCGGAGGCGGCGCGCGCCGCGGGCTTCCGAGATGTTCGCTCCGCCGACGGCGACAAGCACGACCTCGCGCATCTCCTCGGCGCCGCGGCCCAGGGTCAGCCGCTCCTTTATCTCGCCGGGGAAGATCGCGCCGGCGATCTTTCCGCCGACAAGTTGCCGGTGCGAACCGTGGTGGCCTATCGCGCGGTCCAGGCCGAGCGCTTCCCGCCGGTGGTCGCGGCGGCGCTTGCCGCCGGCAAGCTCGACGGCGTGCTGCATTTCTCCGGGCGCAGCGCGGAAGCTTATGTCGATTGCGCCACGCGGGCCGGCCTCCTGGGCGCTGCACTCGCACCCATCCATTTCTGCCTTTCCCGGCAGGTGGCGGCGCCGCTCGCCGCCGCCGGCGCGGCCGGAATACGGCTGGCGTCGCGCCCTGATGAGGCCGCGATCATCGGGCTCGTCAATTCGACGTAATGGGGGCGGATCCCCGGATTTCGCCGGGGCTTCATCCGGGCTACAAGACGGCGAATCGTTTACGGATTTGGGCCAGAGATTGGCGACATGAGCGAGGAAAAGCCTCCGTCTTCAGGCGCGGCGCGGCCGCTCGGTGGCCGCCGGCCCGCGACCATCGACCTCATCGCCACCGAGATCCAGAGCTGGCCGGTGACGCAGGCTTCCGCCCCGCCGGCGGAGCCGGCCACCGAGAATGTGCCGGCGGAGCCGGCCACCGAGGACGCCCCGCCGACCGCGCCGGCCGAAGTTTTGGCGCAACCGCAGCCCGAGCCGGAGCCGCACCCGGCGGACGCGCACGTGGAACCGGCACCGGCCCCACCTCCCGACGCGCCGCCGGATGAACCCATTGAGCCCAAGGCCGCCGCGGCCCCCGCTGAGCCTTCCCACGAGATGCCCCCGCCGCCCGCACCACCGCCGCGCACGCGCACCCCGTGGCTGGCGCTCGTCGGCGCCGGCGTGGCCGGCGGCGCTGTCGCGCTCGCCGTTGTCGCCGTCGCGAGCCTGCTGCAAGGGGACGCGCGCCCGCTCGACGCGAGGCTCGCCGGTGTCGAGCAGCGGCTGCGCGATCTCGCCGCGCGACCAGTACCGGCTGCCGGCGATGGCGCCGCGCTCGACGAGATCAAGAGCCGCCTCGGCAAACTCGAGACCGCGCCGGCGGCGCCGCGACCCGGCGCGACCGATCCCGCCGTCGCGAACCGCATCGCCGCGATCGAAGGCGAGGCGAAGGCGCTCACCGAGTCGGTGGGGATCCTCAATCGGCGCAGCGACGCCACTGCCGCAGCGCTCGCCGAGCTCGCGCAGAAGGCGGCGCGCACGGGCGCGCCCACCATCGAGCGCAGCGACCTCGAAGCGTTGGCCAACCGCATTGCCGCGGTCGAGCGCAACGAAAAATCGGCCGAAGCGGGCGACCGAAGCGCGCGGCTTGCGTTGGCGGCGGCCATGCTCAAGGCCGCGGTCGAGCGCGGCGATCCCTTTGCCGCGGAGCTCAACGCAGCGAAGTCGCTGGGCGCCGATGCCAAGCTGCTGACCGCCTTGGAGCCGTTCGCCGCCGCGGGCGTGCCCACCGCCGCCGCGCTCTCGCGCGAGCTCGCGGGCCTGGCGCCGGCGCTGCTCGCGGCCTCGGGCGCGGCGCCGGGGGAGGGCGGTATCCTGGAGAAGCTCAAGCTCAACGCCGAAAAGCTGGTGCGCATCCGTCCGGTCGAGGAGATCGCCGGCAGCGATCCCGCCGCGGTCGTCGCGCGCATCGAGGTGAGGGCCGCTCAGGCCGATGTCGCCGGCGCGCTCGCCGAGCTCGCGAAGCTGCCGGAGGCCGCGCGCGCGCCGGCGGCAGCCTGGATCAAGACGGCGCAAGCGCGCGGCGCGGCGGTCGATCAAGCGCGGCGGATTGCGGCCGATGCGCTCGCGGGATTGGGCAAGTGATGGCAGTCCCGCAATGATCCGCGTGCTCGTCTATCTCGTCATCGTCGGAGCGCTCGCCTTCGGGGCCGTCTGGCTGGCGGACCGGCCGGGCGACGTCGCCATCACCTGGCAAGGCCGGCACATCGACACCTCGGTCATGGTGCTCCTGGTCGCGGTCGCGGCGGTGGCGGTCGCCACCACGATGCTGTGGTCGCTCGTTCGTACGGTCATCCGGTCGCCGGGCTTGATCGCGCGCTATGTCGAAACCCGGCGCGGCGTGCGCGGCTATCGCGCGGTGTCGCAAGGGCTGATCGCTGTCGGCTCCGGCGATATCCGCGCCGCGAAGAAGTTCAAGGACGAGGCCAGGCGTATCGCGCCCAACGAGCCGCTCACGCTGCTGCTTTCCGCGCAGACCGCGCAGCTTTCCGGCGAGGGCGAGGCGGCCGCCGCGACCTTCCGCCAGATGGCCGGCCGCGACGACACCAAGGTGCTCGGCCTGCACGGCCTCTTCATCGAGGCGCAGCGGCGCAACGATCCCGCGGCCGCGCTGCTCTACGCCGAGGAGGCGGCCAAGCACGCGACCGTGCCGAGCTGGGCCGGCCAGGCGGTGCTGCAGTTCCGCTGCGTCGCCGGCGACTGGTCGGGCGCGCTAGAACGGCTCGAGCGCAACCACAAGAGCGCTCTGGTCGACAAGGATACCTACCGGCGCCAGCGCGCGGTGCTGCTCACGGCGCAAGCGCTCCCCCTGGAGGATACCGACCGCGACCGCGCGAAGGCGCTGGTGCTCGAGGCGGTGAAGCTCGCGCCCACTTTCGTGCCGGCGGCGACGCTCGCCGGGCGGATGCTGGGCGAGGCAGGCGAGCTGCGCAAGGCCGCGCGCATCATCGAGGCGGCATGGGTCTGGAACCCGCATCCCGATCTGGCCGATGCCTATGCCCATCTGCGACCTGGGGACTCCGCCCGCGAAAGACTCGCGCGCATCCAGGCGCTGGCGGCGAAATCCCCCGGTGACGTCGAGGCTGCGCTCGCGGTCGCCCGCGCCGCCTTGGACGCGCAGGAATTCGCCATCGCGCGCACCGCGCTTTCGCCCCTGATCGCGGCGCCGACCAAGCGCGTCGCGGCGCTGATGGCCGAGCTCGAGGAGCGCGAGCACGGCGACGAGGGCCGCGCGCGCGAATGGATGACGCGCGCGCTCAATGCCCGGCGCGATCCGGCCTGGACCGCGGACGGTTTCGTCTCCGAGCGCTGGCTGCCGGTCTCGCCGGTTACCGGCCGGCTCGATGCTTTTGCCTGGCGGGACCCGCTCGAGGGCAGCGATCATGTCGGCGCGGTGATCGAGGCGGAACGACGTAGTGCAATCGAGGGGCCCCCTGCTGCAGCCGCGAGCTCCACCTCTCCCCGCTCGCGGGGAGAGGTCGCCGCGCAAAGCGCGGCGGGTGAGGGGGGCGATCTACGTATGCCGGCGTCGGAGGATGCCCCTCACCCCGACCCTCTCCCCGCGAAGAGCGGGGAGAGGGAGCGCACCGAGTTCGGGGAAAGGGCGCCCACCGAATCCGTGGCGCCGTCATCGCAAGAATCATCCTCACAGCTGGAACTGCCCTCGCGCCGTCCGCGCAGTGTGAGCTCGGTTCCGCTGGCGCCGGCGGTGATCCCGCTGGTGCATGCGCCCGATGATCCCGGCCCCGATCCCGAGGCGCAGGTCGAGCCCGAGCCGGAACCGGCGGCCGAGCCGTTGCCGGACAGCTGGAGCCGGATCCGGCAGCTGTTCAAATCGTAGTTTTCGCCGGCGAACTGGTGCCGCCGCGCGCCTTGCCAATGGCCGGATCAGCCGATATCAGGAACCCGGATCAAGCCGCAATAGCTCAGCTGGTAGAGCACATCATTCGTAATGATGGGGTCGGGGGTTCGAATCCCTCTTGCGGCACCAGCTTTCCGTACATTTTCGTTCGTTCACTGCTGCGCCCATTCGCGCGCGAGCTTCTGCGCCTCGGCGACCTGCTCGGGCGTCATCTTGGCAGCCACCACGTCGCGGTTCTTGACCGCGGCAAGGCGGTTGCGGGTATCGGTGGCGGGGAAGCGCGCGGCGGCGAGATTGAACCACATATGCGCGGCGACATTGTCCGGCGTCACGCCCTCGCCCTCGACATAGGCAAGCCCGAGATTGTACTGCGCCTGCGCATCGCCGCGTTCGGCGGCCAGGCGATACCACTTGGCCGCCTCGGCGTAATCCTGCGGCACGCCCTGGCCTTCGGCGAACATCACCCCGAGATAGAACTGGGCGGTGGCATCGCCCTGATCGGCGGCGCGGCGAAACCACTTCACCGCCTCGTGGTGGTTCTGCGTCACGCCGCGGCCGCGGTAGTAGATGAGCGCGAGGATCGTCTGGGCGCTGGTATTGCCTTGCTCGGCGAGCGGCTGCGCCAGCGTCAGCGCGGTCGGGAAATCGCCTTTCTGAAAGGCGGCGCTGGCGACCGCCGGATCGGGGGCCGAGCGCGCCACGCCGACGGCCGCCAGGAGATCGCCGCCGGCATGCTTGAGCGAGCCGCTATAGCTGCCGAGCGCGAAGCCGATCGCCAGGCAGACGACGGCGATGGTGGCCTCGACCGCCCAGCGCAGCTCGTTCCAGCGCCGGGCCGCGCCTTTGCAGGTGTCGAGCGCCGCTTGCAGGGTGTTGACGCGCTCGCGCAGCACCGCCTCTTGCGAGCGGTCGCGCACCAGTCCGAAATCGCGCAAAAACGACATGGCCGATGGTTCCAAATGATGATCGTCCGTGAAACCGGTCCGTGAACCCCGTCCGTTCGCGTAGAAATAGTTATCCCCCTGCCGGCAGCAATGTCTCACGCCCGGTCGGTCAGCGGACCGGGACAGCGCGATCAAATCGTTGTGAGGTCTATGCTTTTTTCGGGCGCGCCGCGGCCCGCCTGCCGCCGTGGCTCCCGTTCGTTCCATCCGGGACGGGGGCGGGCGCGCGCAGAGTGCGCCTTGGCAGATGATTCGCGTAACGCGAGTCTTAGACTCATGCTATGCTGGATTATCGGACAGCGGCGGCGCGAAATCCGAATCATTGCGCCGAACAAAGGGGCCCCGCGCCGGCGGGGAGCAGACATGAAATCGCCCTGGACGCCATCGCGCGACAAACAGCTGTTGGCGCTGCAGGCCAAGGGCCGCAGCGCCGCCGAGATCGCCAAGACGATGGGCACGTCGCGCAACGCCGTGATCGGCCGTTCCATCCGTCTGCGCGGGATCGTCTACGAGTCCAGCATCGCCAGCTGGAAGCGTGCCAATGCCAAGAAGTCGGCGGCGGCCAAGGAGCGCGCGAAGGCGCGGACGAAATTGCGGCGCAAGGTGATGCAGGAGATGGCGCGCGCCATCGCGGGCGGCATGCACCCGGCGAAGGCCATGGGCCGGGCATTCCGCGCCGGCGCGATGTGGCGGCAGATCGGCGACCATTTCGGGATCACCCCGCAGGCGGCCTACGAGCGGGCACGGGCATGGAGCAAGAGCCGGCGCTGACGCGTATTTTTATTGGCGGCTCCGCCGCGGGTTTGCTGCAGCTTTGTTGCGTTCGCCGATATCAACGAAAAACGTTGATCTTGACTAAATTACATCTTATTCCTAGGATTCGTTCATGTCGCCGGAGATTCGCTCATGTCGCCGGAGCAATGTCGGGCCGCACGCGCTTGGCTGAACTGGTCGCAGGACGATCTTGCGCGCAAGGCGCAGGTGTCGAACAGCACGATCAGGGACTTCGAAGCCGGTCGCCGGGTGCCGATCGCCAACAACCTGTCCGCGATGAGACGCGCGTTGGAGGATGGCGGCGTGCTCATGGTTTTCGGGGACGACGGAGCGGCCACCGGCATTGCTGCCCAGCCCCAGTTGATCCACGCTCGGCAGCCTGAACCCGAATCCGAACCCGAGCCTGAAGTTGAGACCTTGCCGCCTCTGGCGCCCGAGGTCGCGTCGCCCGCACGCGCGAGGCCAACGTTTTTCATTGATCTCAATGAGAGCAGCCGGCGTCGATCGACGTCGAGGAGGGGCTGATTAGCCAACCCGGCGGGCAAACCGGTCCGCTTGTGCCGCCACCGGCATTGCTGCCCAGCCCCCAGTTGATCCACGCTCGGCAGAGCCCGAACTCGAACCCGAAGCTGAGCGTGAAGCTGAGACCTTGCTGCCTCCGGTGCCAGAGGTCGCGTCGCCCGCACGCGCGATGCCAACGGTTTTCGTTGGTCTCAATGAGAGCAGCCGGCGTCGATTGACGTCGAGGAGGGCCTGATCAGCCAACCCGGCGGGCGGGCCGGTCCTCACGCCAGAAGCGCTTGTGTTGCCCGGCGAGGCCGCGCTGCGGGATGCGCACGATCTTGTCGGGGTCGGCAACGGCATGGCCGATGCGCTGCGCAACGCGCCCGTGCTGCTTGAGGATCGACAAGACCTCATCGGCGCCGGCCGGGTCGACCACGTAGCAGAAGCCGATGCCCATGTTGAAGACTTCGTACATTTCGTTGTCGTCGACCTTGGCGTGATGCTGGATGAGGCCAAAAATCGGCTGAGGCTCAATGAGCCGGTCGATCTCGAAGCCGACCGCGGCGGCGACGCGGGTCAGGTTCAAGAGCCCGTCGCTGGTGATGTTGATCAGCGCCTTGACGCCCGCGACCTTGTCCAGGATCTCCAGCGCCTCCGGAACGTAGATATGGGTCGGGCGGATGAGCTCCTCGCCGAGCGGCGCCGAAAGCTCGTCGAATTTGTGGTCGATCCGGTAGCCGCCCTGGTCGAAAAAGGCCCGCCGCGCCAGCGAATAGCCGTTGCTGTGCACGCCGTTGCTGCGCACGCCGATGACGACGTCGCCGGCGTGCACGCCGCGGCCGTCGATCACCTTGTCGAGCGCCACCCGGCCCACCGCCATGCCCACGAGGTCGAAACCCTTGACGATGTCCTTGAGCTGCGAGGTCTCGCCGCCGGAGATCGACACCCCCGCCTGCCGGGCGCCCTCGCACAGGCCGACGCCGATGGCATCCAGCATGGCGGCGTCGGTGCGCTCGACCGCGATGTAATCCACCAACGACAACGGTTTGGCGCCAACACAGATCATATCGTTGACGTTCATGGCGACGCAGTCGATGCCGATGGTGTCGTACTTGCCCATCATGTCGGCGATGATGGTCTTGGAGCCGACGCCGTCGGTGCAGAGCGCCAGCCCGATCCCGTCCATCTCGATGACGTTGGCGAAATAGCCAATCGGCAGCACGACCCGGCCGAGCCCGGCCGGCGGCCAGGTCCGCTGCACCCGCGCGATGATGTGGTTGAGCCCGGCATCGGCCTCGGCCGTGTCCACGCCGCTCGCTTTATAGGCTTCGTTGCGCTGGTCAGAGGTCACGGGCTTGGTCCGGGTTGACAGAACGTCAAAATGCTTAGCACGCCCCGGTGCTTGGCGGCCATGACGGCCGGGGCGGTTTCAACGGGATATTATTCGCAATAGTGCCCTCAGGCGCCGTCGACCGGGCGGCCATCGATGGCGCGGCGGATCACCTGGCGCACCTTGGCGTTCGACAGGAAGAGGTCATGGTTGATCAGGCCCCAGCCCTGCGCCGAGGCGTCGATCACGTGCAGCCCGAGCCGGGTGAGCTCGGCCTTCTCGGCGGCGCCGACCCGGGTCATGCCGCCGGCGAGGAAGCCCGAGACCGCCAGCGCGCGGTCGTTGGTGGCGGTGACCACCGTGATCTTCGAAACCAGCGGGCCGATGCGCGCGACCGAGGAGGTAAAGCCGTCGAGGTCGATGTCGGGCGAGGCGAACACCACGGCTCCGATGCGCTCAACCAAACCCCGGCCTGCCGGGGTTTGGTCACTCATAAGATTGCCGGAAGCGGGCAAGCCCGCAGCCGGCGTGGCTGCTGAGCCCGCCCGCGCGTAGATCTGGCGAAGCGCCTCCATGGTCAGCATGGTGCCGATCGAATGCGCGACGATGTGGATGCGGCCGGTGATCGGGCTCGCCATCAGCCCCGCCAGCACCTGCTCGAGCGCGTCGCGCGACCACATCGCGCTCTCGCGGTCATAACCGTAGTCGAACAGCTTCGCCTTCGACGGCCAGGAGAACACCATCGTCTCGCCGCGGAAGCGGATGCCGTCGGAAATGCGGGCGGCGTCGAGCGCTGCGCTCTCGAAGGTGTGGTTGAAGCCGTGCACGTAGATCAGCACGTCGCGCGTTGCGCCGGGCTCGGCATAGAGCTCGCCGATCTGCGTGGCCGGCTCGACCGCATCGAGGCGCCAATCGTCGAGCCCGATGGCATTGAGCGTGAAGCGGCCGTCGCCGGGCGGCGTGAGCTTGGCGCGGGCGATGTTGAGCTTGCCGGCGCGCTCGGGCCCGTACCAGGGCTTGGCGCGCGCACCGTTCACGCTCTTGCGGGTGGTGGCGACGAGCAGCGTCGGATTGGCGGAGAGCTCGGCGGCGTCGAAGCGCGCGCCGGCTGACGTCAGCACGCTGGTGCAGCCGGCAACGGACGCGGCCAGCGGAACGCAGCCGATCGATGCCAACACGCGGAGGAGCCGGCGACGGGCCTGCCCGCTTCCGGCCAACTCGGGAGAGGCCAAAGCCCGGCGCGCCGGGCTTTGGCTACGGCGCGAGGCCACAGGCTCGTGCGGCGGGTGAAGATCACGCGGCAACATGCAAACGCCCCGACAAGGAGCGCGTGGTGCCGAGTGATCGCGGCGACAATAGGGGGCGATCGGGGAATTTCTGCGAGGCCGGAACTTTGGTTCCGCGGCGGTGCGATGATGGCGGACGTCGCGAACGCGAAGTCTAGTTGTCGAGCTTGGTCTTGACCGGCGGCAGCGACCCGATGCGCTGGCGCGCGTCGCTGGCGAGCACGACCGCGGCGGCCGGCGCCGACGGCGGGTCGTCGGTGCACGGATCGCAGGCGCGAGCGGCGGTGCGTGCCGGCGCCGCGGCGCGGCCCTCGAGCGCAGCGATGCGGCCGTCGAAGCGCTCGAGGTCTTCGTTCCAGGGCGCGAAGTCGGGCGCGATCTCGACCAGCGCCGCCATGATCTCGCGCCCGCGGCGCAGATCGACCAAGGCCTGGCGCACCTGACCCAAGCGATGATGCGCGGTGGCGAGCTGGCCGTAGCTCACGGCGAGGTCGCGCCGCCAGCCCGGATTGCCGGGGTCGGCGGCGGCGAAGCGGCGCCCGATCGCCAACCCCGCTTCGTATTCCGCGAGCGCGGCGGCGAAGTCCCCGCGCGCCTCTTGCAGCAGACCGATGCGGGCGTGGCTGATGCCGAGCTCGTATTGCCAGCCGGCATTGACGGCATCGGAGGCCGCGAGGCGGGTGATGATCGCGCGCTTGGCGTCATAGGCGCTGAGCGCGCCGGCGAAGTCGCCGAGCGTGCGCAGCACGTCGCCGATATGCTCGTGGGCGATGCCGAGGTCGCGTTGCCAGGCGGCATTGCCCGGCGCGGCGGCGGCGAGCGGCCGCGCGATGGCGAGGCTGGCGCGATATTCCTTGAGCGCCTGGACCAGATCGCCTTGCGCCTCCAGCACCGAGCCGATGCGCTCGTGGCTGATGCCGAGCTCCTTCTGCCAGCGGGCGTCGCCGGTGTCGGCGGCGAAGCGCTCGGCGATGGCATGGCTGACGCGGTAGCTCGCGAGCGCCGCCTCGGGCTTCTCCAGCAGGGCGAGCACGTCGCCGATCTTGACCTGAGCCATGGCCAGCTCGCGCTGCCATTCGGCGTTGCCGGGCATCCGGGTCACGAGGGCCTCGGCGATGGCGCCGGCGGCCTGGTAGCTCGCCAGCGCGGCCTCGGTCTCGCCTTGGGCGCGCAGCACGTCGCCGATCTTCTGGTGCGATTGCAGCAGTCCGAACTGCCAACGGACCTCGCCACGGTCGACCGCGGCGCGGCGCTGCTCGATGTTGAGACTGGACAAGTAGCTCGACAGCGCCTCGTCGAGCGCGCCCTGGGCCACGTCGACGTTGCCGAGCTTGATGTAGAGGGCGGCGAGGTCGCGCTGGCGGCCGGCGATGCCGGGGTCGGCGGCAAGGCGCTCGGCGATCGTGGCGGAGGTGCGGTAGCTCGCCAACGCCTCCTTGAGCCGGCCCTGGGCGTGGAACAGGTCGCCGAGCTCGTCGAAGGTGACGGAAAGCTGGCGCAGCCAGGCGAAGTTGCCCGGCGCCTCGGCGGCGAGCCGCTGCATCAGCCCCTCGGCCTCGGTCGCGCGCGCGCGTTGCAGCTCGCCATGGCCGAGCGCGGCGTAGTTGTGGGCGAAGTCGATCAGCATCGACGCCTTGCGGAAGCGCAGCTGGGGCGTCTCGCGCACGAGGTCCGCGAGGTCGCGGAGCAGGTCCTCGGTCTGCAACAGCAATCCAACCGATAGGCGCTGCGGCACGCCGAGCTGCCGCGACGCTGTGACAGCCTTGCCGGTGAGCACGGTCGAACGCGCGAGCGTACGCTCGAGCAGCGCCTCGTTGTCGGCGAGTTGGTGGCGCGTCCAGGCCATGCCGCCGTAACCGACGAGCGGCAGCGCGATCAGGCAGGCGGCGATGCCGGCGCGGAAATAGGTCCGCCGCCAGCGGGCGCGCTCGTCGCGGTACTCGACGTCGCCGAAATCGAGGCCGAGCAGCCGGGCCAGCACCCGCCGCCGCGCGAGGTCCTGGCCGTCACGGTCGGGCCGGGCATCGGGGATCGGCCGCCCGAGCTCGTCGGTCGCCCGGCGGTCCGGGTCGAGCCGGTAGCGCAGCTCGGAGGGGAAGCATTCGCGCACGGGATCGCCGGGCTCGCCGTCGACAATCACCGGGATCACCCGGTCGGCACGGTGCATCGCGTTGAATCGGCTGATGTCTTCGTTGACGTGCGGGCTCGCGGCGGCGGCCGGCGAGCACAGCACGATCAGGAATTGCGCGGTTTGTAACGCGGTCAGGCGCGTGTCGCTCGGCGGTTGCCCGCCAGTGGCGTCTTCGCAACTGCAAAAGATCGGGCGCAGCGTCCTCGGCAGCGGGCCAACGGAGGTTTGCCGGCCGACGAGGTCCTTGTCGATGCGATGGGACGCGAACTCGCCGGCAAGCCACTTGCCCCAGAGGCGGTCACGCTGACAGTAGCTCAAGACGACGCGATACTTGAGCGCGCTGAACTCACGCACGCTACTCACTCCCAGCGCCCCGACCGCGCGCAACGTAGCAGAGATTTTCGCCATCGGGTGGTGCTCGGTTGCGGAGACGAACACTTGTTCGCTCCTTTTGCTTTCATTTGCTCCTTTTGCTTCAAATGCCACTCGCGGCGGTTAACGAATGTGACGCAGGTCACAAATATTTCGATTCTGCGACAGCCGAACGACCGCGCGATCATCTGCTATTCTTCGGCGAGCAACAATTCGACCTTGTGCTGCATGCGCGTGTCCCGCACCGCGATCGTTGCGCTCATCCTGCTGTCGGCGTTGCGCGCGCAGGCGCAGCCGGTCGAGACCGAGGCGCCGGCGCCCCTCCCGCCAGCCGCAACGGCCCCCGCGCCGGCCGATCT
>WNEY01000403.1_pt1 | contig 32407 bp, 24 predicted proteins | sample 5400531 | NCBI WGS metagenome assembly WNEY01 (sample SAMN13153338, study PRJNA577476) | soil metagenome | isolation source: 200 cm saprolite under Douglas fir tree site 1 | place: USA:California | collected 2015-04-18
GTTCGCCCGGAGCAGGCGCTCGGTCTCGGCCTGGTCGGCCTGCGCCGGGACGCTGACTACGAACCTGACCTTGCCGTTGACCTGGACCGGGATCTCCACGGCGGTCGCTTGCAGCGCCGAGGCGTCGGCCTCGGGGAACGCCTGGTAAGTAAGGGAGTCGGCGATCCTGAACCTGTTCCTCGCCGTCAGTGACCAGCCGCTCCTTGGTCGGAAATAGTTGTAGACGGTCTGCTCGGCGACTTCGGCCTCCCGGGCCACGTCAGTGACCCCAACATGCTCGTAGCCCCGCTCGGCAAACAAGCCGCGCGGCAGTGTCGGCGATCAGGCGCCGGGTGCGCGCCTTTTACGCTCGCGCAGTCCAGGGCCAGTCACCCCAGAAGCCTAACGAACCATCCGCTCGCGAACTCAGACACGGTCCGAGGCCACAGGGCGACCGCCAGTTGATGGGCAAATGGGCCAACAAGCCCCTGGACCAACAGGATCGCGGTCGTGATCGTGGCATTGGTCTCGGCCTGCGGTGCCGCTTAGGGAATCGTCCTCTACAGCTTCTTTTCCGCGCTGGCCGGCTAGATACGGCTGGCTTACTCACTTACAGTTATCCCGCGCTCGGGCCAAGTCCAAGCGACTGCGGCATGGTGGCATCGGGCGAGGGCTGTTGCAGGCCCTCATCGAGGGCGCCGTACTCCGTCATCAGGGCGCGGCTGCCGCCCCACGGTGTCTGTTCCTCGGCCACCAGGGTGCTGGTCGTGACGAGCAGACCGGCGACTGAGGCACCGTTTTGCAGAGCCGACCGGGCGACGCGGAGCGGATCGATGATGCCCATCTCGATCATGTTGCCGTAGCGCCCCTGCAGGGCGTCGAATCCGTCATCTGGGCCGAGCTCGGTCATCCGGGCCACCACCCCTTCGCCCGGGTAGCCCGCGTTGGCCGCGATGAGGCTTGCTGGCTCGGTCAGCACCCGGCGGACGATCTCGACGCCTTTGGCGTAGTCACCCTTGGCGTGCAGGTCATCCAGCGAAGACTTGGCGTGCAGCAACGCTGCCCCGCCACCCGCCACGATGCCCTCGGCCATCGCTGCCCTGGTGGCCGACAGCGCGTCCTCCACGCGGTGCTGCAACTCCTTCAGCTCCGCGGGGGTCGGCGCGCCGACTTCGATCACTGCGACCTTGCCGGAAAGCGCCCCGATCCGCTCGGTGAGCACGTCCTCGTCGATCCCGTAGGTGGCGCGCGCAAGCTCCGCCCTAAGCTGAGTGAGCCGGAACTCGACGTCCGCCGCCGTCCCGTGCCCGCCGATAATCGTGGTGTGGTCGGCGGTGGCGCGGACCTGTGCGGCGCGGCCCAAGTGCTCGACTGTCATCGTCTCGAGCGTGAGGCCGGAGTGCCTGCTGTAGACGGTTCCGCCGGTCAGCGCGGCGATGTCCTCGAGCTTGTGCAGCCTGCGGTCACCGAACCCGGGCGCCCGCACCGCCGCGCACTGGAATACGCGGTTGACGTGGTTGTGCACCAGCATTCTCAGCGCGGTGCCTTCGACGTTCTCCGCGACGATGACCAGCGGCCTCGGGGCTCGCATGACCTTGTCGAGCAAGGGCATGATTTGCTGGACCTGGCTGATCTTCTCGCTGCACAGCAGAATGTACGGGTCGTCGAGTACGGCTTCCATAGTCGCCGGGTTGGTCACCAGGTAGGGCGAGAGGTAGCCGTTCTCGAACTCGAAGCCCTCGACGAAGTCGACCCGTATTCCTGGCGTGGCCGACTCCTCGACCGTCACGACGCCGTCCGCACCGACCGCATGGAGCGCTTTCGCGATCACCGCACCGACGGTGTCGTCGTCGTTGGCGGAAATCGCCGCCACCCGCGCGAAGTCCTGCTCGGAGCGCACCGGGTGGGCAACCAGTTGCAGGTGCTCAACGAGGCGGCTGACGGCCAGGTCGATGCCACGCTTCAGCAGCACAGGGTTGGCGCCACCGTCGATCGCGGCCATGCCCTCCCTGATGATCGCCTCGGCCAGCACGGTCGCGGTGGTGGTGCCGTCGCCGACGACGTCGTTAGTCTTGATCGCCGCTTCCTTGACCAGCTGCGCGCCCATGTTCTCGAACTGGTCCTGCAGGAAGATCTCGCGGACGATCGTCACGCCGTCGTTGGTGACCACCGGCGAGCCGGTGACCTTCTCCAGGATCGCGTTGCGCCCCTTCGGCCCGAGCGTCGGCTTCACAGCCTCGGCGAGCTTGCCAACGCCAGCGAGCAGCAGGCCGCGCGCGTCGGCTTCGAAGTGCAGTTCCTTGGCCATCTATTCCCCCCGGTCATGACCTTGGCGGTGGTACATCAGCTACCCGGTAATCGGGCCTGGGGAACCAGGATGGCCCGGCCGCGGACCCGGCCGGCGTCGAGATCGGCGATGGCCTCGCGCGGGTCTGCGAGCGGGTACGTCCTGGTATGCAAGGTGACCTTGCCGCCCTCCGCCAGCGCCATCAGCTCGGCCAGATCGTTGTAGGTGCCGACGATGTTGCCGATGATGTTCCGCTCGGTCGAGATGATGTCCAGGGTCGGGATGTGCAGCGTGCCGCCGTAGCCGATCACGAAGTACGACCCGGCTGGGCCCGTCATCGCGAAGCCGTCAGCCTCGGCGCCCTGTTCGGCCACGAAGTCGAGTACGACCTGGGCCCCGCGTCCGTCAGTCAGCTCGCTGACCGCCGCGACCTGGCCGCCGTCGGCAACGACGGTGTGGTGCGCGCCCAGTTGCTCGGCGAGCTTCAGCGCGTCGGCGTTACGGTCCACCACGATGATCGTCGCCGCCGTCAGCGAGATCAGGCACTGGATCCCGATGTGGCCAAGCCCGCCCGCGCCGATGACCACGCAGGTGGTGCCTGGGTACAGCAGCGGAATAGCCTTCTTTACCGCGTGATAGGCGGTAATGCCGGCGTCAGCCAGCGCCGCGACGTCCTCCGGACGGGTCCGCGGGTCAAGCGGAACGCAGGCGCGGGCGGAGGTGAGCAGGTAGTCGGCCATCCCGCCGTCACGCGACAGTCCGGGGAACGAGCTATTGGTGCAGTGCATGTCATCGCCGGCCCGGCAGGCACGGCACAACCCGCAGGTGGTAGTTGGATGCAGGATCACCGTGTCGCCGACGCTGACGTTGGTCACCGCCGAGCCGATCTCGTGCACCCACCCGGCATTCTCGTGCCCCAGGATGTACGGCAGCGGCGTGTGCATCGCGGGATCCCACTGGCCCTCGATGATGTGCAGGTCGGTGCGGCAGACGCCGGCACCGCCGATCTTCACGATGACGTCGAGCGGACCGCCGATGACCGGCTCTGGCACATCGTCGATCACGGGCTGGGAGTGAAATGCGTGCAACCGGACGGCCTTCACTTGTCCTCCTCGCCTAGTCCTGGCGTGGCGTAGCGGCGCCGCAGCAGCCCTGAGCAGATGCCCGCGTTCGCCTCGATGCTGACTCGCGTCGTCCGCGCGCGGCGCAGGTGCAGCGGCAGCCCTTCGCTGCCGACAGCGGCCCCCGTCCGCGGGTCGATCACCAGCGGCGAGTCGTCTCCGGCGGCAAGCCCGAGCTCCGCCCGCCGCCTGCGCAACCGGTCAAGCGCCGCGGACGCCGGCAGTTCGCCAAGTGTCAGGCTGTGCAATTCGGCGGGTTCGCGGCCGGCCGACAGCAGCGGCCGGCAGACCTGATCGGTGCCAGCCATCACAGCCTTACGCAGAAAATCTGCCCGTAGCTGGTGTAGCTCGCTGACCGCCTCGCCATCGAACGAGGCGACGAAACCCGACCTGGCGGCCACTCCGCCGTTGATCGCGCCGGCGGCGAAATGGTCTTCGAGTACCACCTCAGCGGAGCCCACGCCATCAGCCGCCGACACCGCGTCGTAGGCGTCGGCGACCATCAGGTAGGCGAAGTTAGGCGCGCAAAAATACGTCGGAAGCCGCAGCCGCACCTGCGCGTGCCCGCCAGCGGACACGCTGCACGCGACGACGAAGCCGAGCGAGGTGATCGGCTCGTCCAACTCGGGGTCACGCACCGTCGCAAGCGCAGCGAGCGCAGCACCGGTCGGCTCCACGGACAGGCTGGTGATCATGCCTCCGTTACCAGCTTGGCGGACTCGGCGGCCGCCGGCGCGCCAGCTTGGACGGGTACCCGGAATTCAGCGGGCACCTCGATGCCGTAGAGCTTCGCTGCGTTCAGGCCGAGTATCTTCTTCTTCCCGGCCGCCGACAGTGCCGGGTAGTCAGAGAACTCCTCGCCGTCCGGGTAGTCCCAGTCGACGAACCCTTCGACCTGCCACTTCGGCTCCCAGATCGCGTAGTCGCTGCCGAAGAGCAGCTTGTCCTCGCCAAGCCAGAACAGCAGCTCTCCCATCACCTTCGCGAAGAACCTCGGCCGGGCGTGCATCAGCCCGCCGATGACCACGGCCAGTCCCGCGTAGACGTTGGGCTCCTGCACCGCCATGAAGCAGAAGTCCTCGATCCTAGGCAGGCCGACGTGCTCGACGATGAAGTTCAGCTCAGGGAAATCGGTCGCGGCGTGATCGACGTCGGAGACGTCGAACGCGTCCTTGTCTAGCGGCCAGATCGTCGGGCCCTTGTGCACGTGGATGTTCTTGACGCCCAGGTCCTGGCATGCCGCCAGGTAGCGGTACGCGCCGGGATCGGTCAGCTTCCAGCCGCGCGAGGTGTTGTTCCACTCGGCGGTGTACAGCTTGACGCCCTTGGACCCGAATCGCTCGACGTTGCGCTGAAGGGTCTTGAGCCCTTCGTCGCCGTCGCGCGGATCCCAGCGGGTGTTGTAGACGAACCGGCCTGGATGCTTTTCACCCATCAGCGAGTTCCGCTCGGTGGTATTGAAGCCCTCCTTGTACCATTCGAGCAGGTAGGTCGGCTGAAAGATCGCCACGTCCACATGGCCGGACTCAAAGACGTCCCTCATCAGGTCGTCCTGCGAGTACTTCTGGAACTTCTCTATCGGCCAGTGCGTGTCAGGCGGGCCAAGCCCCATGTAGCCGTAGAAGCAGTCGATCCAGCCCTTGGCGTACTGCTCCTGCCCGGCCACCCAGTTGTCCGGCGCCGCGTTCCAGTAGTGCAGGTGGCCGTCTACCACAAAGTACTTTTCGCCGTTCTTCTCGTACACCGTGCCTCCTCGCTAGGTCGACACAGGCCTCAGGTCGAAGCCGAGGTAGTCCGCGGCGTCCTCAGGGTTGGCGACGAAGATGGTCCGGTCGTCGGTGTGGATCATCCGCCCGTAGTGCGTGGACATGTCCTCTTCGAGCTCGGCGCTGTTGAAAAAGCCAGACTCCTCGCCCAGCGCCTCGGAGATCTCGTCGTAGACGACCTCCATCTTCCCGTTGGCATCGACTCGCATCATGGATGGCAGATAGGTCACCCGGACGTTCGGCTTGGTGCTCATCACCTCGGCCACGATCTCGCCGACCTGATTGTTCATCAGGGTGAACCCGCACCTGTTGGACGCGGTGTTGTCGGCCCTGAACGGGCTTTCCGCTGTCTTGTAACTGGTCACTGCGTCAGCTCCTTCGGTGTCGGCAGACCCAGGTCGCCCAAGATGCCGGCGAAGCGGCTCTTGGCCTGGTCAAGGCCGTCTTCGAAGCGCGGCGGCTTCGCTTCAGGCTGAGACCACAGCGGCTGCAGCGTCCGAGCGGCGGTGATCGCGCGCGGCACCCAGACCGACAGCCAGTGCTGCATGATTTCTTTGTTCTGGCCGCCGAACTCGCGGTCATTAGCGAGCAGGTCGAACATGATCCTGGTGTAGCGCAGGTCGCGCTCGGCGAAGTCGTACTCCTCGGCGCCGATCACCGTGGGAGTGACGAAGTCGCCGTTTCGCGGCGCCGCGTGCTGCACAAGGTGGCTTCGCAGCAGCTCTCCCACGAGCGGCTCGAAGACCACGTTCGCGGCAAAGATGGCCTCGCACCAATCGTCGATGGCGGTGAGCCGCTCGGTCATCTCGTGCGCGCCCTGCCAGGCCGGGTCGTTGTTCCAGCAGTCAATGTGCGCCGTGCCGTCGAAGCTCGTGATCTCCTCGCTAAGCGTCAGGTTGTACAGGGCCAGGTCCTGCGCCGACCTGATCCTGTGCATGCCGTTCACCGAGATGGCGTTGTTGTGCATGTTCGTCGGGGCCCGGCGGTTGGCGTTGGAGAAGAGATAGATCCCGAGACCGTGATCGACGTGCATCCAGGCGCCGACGTTGCGCTCGACGAAGCGGATCCAGCTCCCGTTCCACTGGTCGAACGCCTTCGACTGCCTGGCGTTGTCGACGTTCTGATTGAGCTGGCGCACGACGTTGGCGTTGTAGCGGTAAAGGGTGAGCTCCCACTCCTCGTTCGGGTCGCGGAACTCGTGCCATCCGAGTGCCGGCCACTCGTAGCCCTTGCCGCCAGATCCGGGGTAGCGCTCAGGCTCGGGCCGGTCTGAGCCCCACGCCTTGAGCGCCGTCCAGTCCAGCGGGTAGCCGCCGGTGCCGTCGGAGAACCCGTAAATCCATCCCTGGCTGAGGTAGTGCCGGGTATCTGGCTGCACCTCGACGGTGACGTCCTCGTAGTGCGTGGGCCTGCGCTTAGCCGGGGTGTAGTAGGTGAACGTGCGGTTGTGCGAGTCAGGGAATTCTTTAGCGCCTGCCTCGGCGTCGGTAAATACCGGCTTGGGCACACTGCGCTCTGGCACGGATGTCATGGACTGTCCCCCTCAGCTGAGGCGTGTTCGCCTGGATCGCCGGTCGTAGTGAACTTGTCGTAGTAGGTGCGCTTCTCAGCCACCCCCAGAGTGGCGAGCAGCGGCAGCGCGGCCTCCACCATCGGCGGCGGGCCGCACACGTACGCGTGCGCGCCGCTCAGATCGTCCTCGTGCCGCCGCAGCACGTCGGTGATCAGGCCGACCTCGCCGTCCCAGCCGTCGTCGGCGCCGGGTTCCGACAACGCGGGCAAGTACCGGAAGTCGGGCAGCGTTTTCTCAAGACCGCGGAGCTCGGTTTCGAAGCAAAGGTCAGCGCGCCGCCGGGCACCGTAGTAGTAGATCGCCGGACGCTTAACGCCGCGCTCGGCCATGGAGCGCAGCAGCGACAGGATCGGCGCCATGCCGGCGCCTCCGCCGACGAAGATCAGCCGCGCGTCTTCGCTCTCGCGCAGCGTGAACACCCCGAACGGACCGGTCAGCTGCAGCTGGTCGCCCACCTTGAGCGTGGTGTCGAGGAAGTGCGAGAACAGCCCGTCGGGATAGATCTTGATGACGAATTCGAGCTGCCCCCCACCCTGATTGGCACTGTCCTTGCTAGTGGTGTTGGCCATGGAGAACGAGCGGGTGGCCGGGGTGCCGGGAACAGCGATGTCGACGTACTGGCCTGGGAAGAACCTCAGTTCCCGCGGCTCGATCAACCGCAGCACCAGGTGCCGCATGTCGTGCGTGACTGGCTCGTTGGCGACTACCTCGGCGACCGCCTCGATGATCGGCAGCCCCGACCGGATCATGTCCTCGTCGTAGTTGAGCAGCTCTATCGTGACGTCCTCGTACGGGTGCGTCCGGCAGAGCAGCGTGTAACCCTCCTCCCGCTCGAAGTCAGGAAGGGCGAACGTCGAGTACTTCTCTAGCTCGATGTCGTCGCCTTCGAGCACGAACGACTTGCACGCCGAGCACTGTCCCTCCTTGCAGCCGTGCATGAGCATGATCCCCTGCTCGGCCGCTGCCCTAAGGATCGTCTGATCCTCAGCCACCTCTATGTCGATGCCTACCGGCTCGAATCGCACCACGTGTTTTTCTGCCATAGCTCTATCTCTGGCCGTAGGCCGACGAAGGAATTCCTCTGGATGGGAGGTGGGCCGTAAGTACAGGGCTGCGGCCCACCTCCCCTGCTTGGGGCGATCACCCCTTCGGGGCGAACCGACCGGCAGGGCCGCCGCGCACGTAGTCCGCGCGGAATGCTTCCCGCTCCTCCGCGGTCATCTCGTTGAGCAGGACGTTCGGGCTCAGGACCGCTGGCATGCGGCGCAGGTGGTCAAGAGTCCACATCTTCTGCGGGTCCAGGTCCAGGTGCGGCTGCGCCGTCAGCGTCTTACCGTCGTCCCTGACGAAGCCCATGTCAGACACCACGTCGGCCCAGTTCCAGCCGTGGTACAGCGTCTCCCACTCGCGCTTGCCGATGAGCTGGCCCATGTTCGGGGTCTCCCGGCCCTCGTAGGTCGGCCGGAAGGCGACCTTGTCGGTCCAGCGGCACTGCTCATGGCAGTAGGTGCGCCACTGGCCGTCCACCTCGGCCATCACCATGTCCTCCCGGACCAGGCACGGCACCATGCAGGTCCAGCACCGGCTCGGGTAGTTGTAGTCGACGTCCTCGGCGACGATGGGGTGGTGGCCGTTCGGCCGCGACAGCCGGTTGTAGTTCTCCCACCACTTGCCGTACCGGTCATACCACCCCGGGTACTTGTACTCGAACCACTCGAAGTCCTTGTCGGTCATCGGGTCGATCCGCCAGTAGTTGGCCAGCCACCCGGTGGCGAAGAACTGGGCGACCTCGTGCACGTAGCCCTTGTTCCAGATCTGGTTCCACGACTCCTCGATCAGGTCGTGGGGAATGACCAGGCCGTACTTCTCCAGCGGGACGAGGTAGCTGCGGTAGTAGTCGTCGTAGATCCACCGCCGCCACATCTCCGCGTAGGACTCGCGGTCTTTCCTGCGGTCCTTGGTGCCGTACTCGATGAACGTGCCGATGGCGGCGTCCACCACGCGGTGGTTGTTCCACCACGCGTACCGCAGGTCGCGCTCGAGCAGCTGGTGGTTGCTCTCGTCGGCCAGTGCCATCAGCAGCGTGGCGTAGCCGTTGCTGATGTGCCGGGACTCATCGGACTGCACCGAGTGGAACACCGTCGGCAGCAGGTAGTCACCGTTCGCCGCGGCTTCGGCCGGCATGGCCACGAACAGCGTGTTCGTGAACGCGGTCTCGGCCACGATCGTCAGGTAGATGCTCGCGGCCGTGATCGCGTCACCGGTGATGAAGCCCTCGGCGAACTGGCGCCCGATCGTCCCGCAGTAGTCGTTCTGGAAGTTGCGCAGGCTGTTGTTGAAACCCGCCGGGTCGATGTAGTTGTTCATGTACAGGCGCTTGAGGTTCTGCTGGATCGTCGAGTGCCGTACCTCGTCGATCATCTGGATCGCCTGGCCGTTGTGCAGCTCGGGATTGGGCACCGTGCGGAACAGCAGCGGCATGGCTCTCGCTGCGGAGATCTCGGGCAGCGGGATGATGGACAGGAACAGCTTCTGCCATTCCAGCCACCGCTCCTGCACCTGGCGGAACATGTTGCCGCGGATGGCGCCGTCGGAGGCGCCGTAGACCCGGTGGTCCTTTTCTTCCTGCATCGGGAAGTACGACCGGAGCACCTGCTTGAGCGGGTCCTTCTTCTGCGCCTTGGCGAACGTGTAGTCCGTTCCGTACTGGGAGACCGGCTCGTGGTACAGCGGTTCCCAGGACAGTTCCTGAATCTTCTGATGGGCCTTCGCCACGCTCTGGCGGCTCATAGTCATCCCTTGCCCTTCCTAGCGCGGCAGCCGTCCAGGCCGCCCGCGACGCCTCATGTCCGGAATCACAACCCGGCGCGTGCAAGCGTGGAATCTCAACATGAGACACCGGCCGGACCAGCCCGCCCACCCACCGCCGGTCAGGCCTCGTCGAACATGACCGCCCTGATCTGCGCCAGCCGCTCCTGGGCGGCCCGCTTGACCTGCGCGTTTCCCTCAGCGGCGGGCTCGATCCCGAGCGCCTTGAGCAGCGCCGCGGCCGGCGGGCCCGGATCGCCGCACTCCCCCAGCGTCGGCTTCAGGCCCTCGCTCGCGAGGTGGTGGAACACCAGATTCACGATGCTCCATGGGTTGTAGGTGTCCGCCGGAGTCTCATCCGCATGGCCCATCGGCCCATCAGAGGTTGCTGATCACGAAAAAGCGGTCTCAACTTGAGACATATAGCGGGTCGCTCCCATTTACGCTGATGAGACGTTGTGATACTCCGGCACGGCGCGGGCAAGGCGAGTCCACGGCCCGTGGCAGGGTCAGAACACGCTGGAGGAGGTGGCATGTCACGAGGATCAGTGGTCCAACCGCGTCCGACAGATGCCCGATTGGCGCAGGCCAGGATGCGCTTCCTCACGGCCGAGGCGGTCGAACCAGGCCAGGTTCGCGACACGATCCTTGCGTCCTGGTGGCGCTCACGGCGGTCCAACGTCGCCGCCGACCGCATCAAGCTGTCCTATGTCAACGAGCCTGACAACGAGACACCGCTCATTCGCAGCGCGGCCCCGGTGCTCAGGAAACTGAGCGATAACCTCGACGGCCAGCCGATCAGCGTCATTCTCACCGATGCGCACGGCGTCGTGCTTTCCAGGCTGACGGCCGACCACGACCTTGAACGGCACCTCGACACCGTCCTGCTGGCTCCGGGCTTCAGCTACGCCGAGGGATCGGTGGGCACCAACGGAATCGGAACCGCGCTGGAAAGCGGCCAGGCTACCCACGTATTCGGGCACGAGCACTACGCCGAGAACCTGGAGGATCTCGCCTGCGCCGGCGTCCCTATCCGCCACCCCATCTCCGGCAAGATCATCGGGGCGATGGACCTGACGTGCTGGCGCAGGCACGCCGACGCGCTGCTGATCGCGCTGGCCAGGACGACCGCCGACCAGATCAACCGCGAGCTGCTCGCGAGTACGGGCGCGCGCGAGTTCGAGCTGCTCGAGGAGTACCTGCGGGCCGACCGACGAACGGCCGGCATCGTCCTGGCCCTGAATAACGACATGGTGATGATTAACGACTACGCCAGGCACGTGCTTGACCCCGGCGACCAGGTCGCCCTGCTCGGGCACGCGGCGGATGCCCTGGCCAGCGAGCATCCGGGACCGGTGGACGTCGAGCTGCCCAGCGGAGTCAGGGCGAGAATGTACTGCCGGCCGCTGCCCGGCCATGATCAGCGGCCGCGAGGCGGCGTCGTGAGCGTGAAGCTTATCGAGCTGATCAGCAAGTTCTCGGCCGAGCCGGTCCACCGGGCCAGGAGATTCCTGCCCGGCCTGGTCGGCTCAGGAACCCTCTGGCTGCGCAGTTGCCACCAGGTCGACGCGGCTTACACGTCGGGTGAGTGGCTGGCGCTTGAAGGCGAGCCCGGCGTCGGCAAACTGGCGGTCCTGCAGGCAGTTCACCGCCTGCGCAACCCGGCCCGCATCTTCCACGTGCTCGATGCCGCCGAAGCGAATGATCATGACTGGCGGCGGATCAGCAATGAGTTGATCGACACCGGCGGAAGCCTTGTTATCAGCCACGTTGATCAGGCGAGCCCGCGCCGGGTGAGTGCCCTGCGGACAATGCTGGAGGAGTCACTCGCACGCGGCGACCATCCGAACCGGTGGGTCGCCGTGACGCTCGGCCAGAACCCGGCCGACGGTGAGCTCGCCGATTTCCTGCAGCTCTTCCCGAGAACGGTGGAGCTGCCGCCGCTGCGTCACCATATTGAGGATCTCCATGAGCTTGTGCCATTCTTCCTGGCCAAGCTGAACCACTCCGGTCCGCTGGTGTGCTCACCCGAGGCGATGCAGTTGCTCATCCGGTCAAGCTGGCCGGGCAACACCGAGCAACTCTGGCAGGTACTGCGCAGCGTGGTACACCATCGGCGCAGCGGGACGATCTACCCGGTCGACCTGCCGCCCGAGTGCTGGACGGTAAGCCGCAGGCTGCTCGGCCCGCTGGAGTCGATGGAGCGCGACGCCATCGTCAAGAGCCTGATCGACTTCGACGGCAACAAGGTAAAGGCGGCCAAATCACTGGGCATGTCCCGGGCCACCATCTACCGCAAGATCCACGAGTACGGCATCGTCCCCCGTCCGGCTAGACAGCACTCGGTCCGAGGCTGATCGACCTCAGGAAACGGGGCCTGAGCGCAGGTGCAAGCATGGAAGCCAGGGTGGTGAGTCATCTCAGGTCACATCATTCACGTGAATGCCATTTGGCCACGCCCGCCCCAGGCCCGGTTCGCCATGATCATCTTCCGGAACGGATGAATGTGCGCTTTCATCTGGATTTCCGGGGATGAATAGGCGCATTCATCTTTCGGACCCACTCCCGAATAGTCGCTTGTGCCTGTTTAGTCCGTTAAGTGAACCCGGCGATGAACGAACCTTCGTGTTCGAGGTAACATTCCGGCGGGTACGAGAACATCGGCCGGCCCGCGACGCCGTAGCTAGTCACCAGCTCAGCTTCCAAGCCTCCGTGGACGGCGCTAGCGGCCGCCGCGACCTGGCCGAACGTCTGCCATGCCCGCACGATCGGGGCCGAGGTCCACGGCAGCGCTCCTGCGGCCCATCGGTCGTAGACCGATGGGCCGGACTGGTGGAGCACGATGTCCTCGATCCAGTCCGTCCCTGGCCATCCAGATCTGGAGCCGTCCGCCATTCCCGCGCACCACGGCGTCTTGCCCGTTGCCCTGAGGCCGTTCGTGAGGCTCATCAGCCTGGTCCAAGTCAAGCCAGGCGAAGTCAGCTGGGACAGGCCACGAGCCGGAAATTGCGCGGGGTCGTACCAGATCAGGCTCTTCAGCGTCGCCTTGATGATGATCGCGTAGTAGTGCCGTTTGCCGGCCGGCCCGGTTGCCCGCATCAGTCTCAGCCAGCCTCGCCCGTACTGCCTGGCCATTGTCTTCAGGTCCAGCGCTCCGCCCAGGGGCTCGAGGCTCCCCGATGCGGCCAGCTGACTCAGCTCGCCGCGGGTGGCCAGGACCGCCAGATCGGGAAGATCACCGTTCTTCAGGTCGCTGGCGAGCACGGCATCGGCGTCGCGGGTGCCCGTGTAGTCGACCTGGATACCGGTCTTCTGCTCGAAGCCGCGCATCATCGCCAGGAAGCCGGCCCGCTCGGTACCGGTCCAGGGACCGAGCACCGTGACGACCGCCTGACCGCCCTGCTGACCACCGCAGCCGGCCAGCCCGAGGGCGAAGAGCAGGGCGAATACGCCCAGTACCGGTGCGACACCACGTTTCATCGAGATCATGGCTGGCCCCGGTATTCGTCAAGGCGGGGTTTGATCCCCAGCCAGGCCAGGGCCGCGATCGCGGCCGCCAGGGCTGGGATGCCGACCGGCAGGCCGCCGGTGTTCGCCGCCGCGGCCAGGTCACCAGCGAGCGCACCATCGGCTCGCTCCGTCGCCGTCACCGACAAGCCGCCGGACAGACCTCAGGACCCGGCGCCTGACCCGTGCGCACGCAGGGTCGCCGCCTCCGCGTCGACGACCCTGATCTGGGCCTGCCAGACTCCGGCGAGTTTCGGCAGCGCCGTACCCCCGGCGGCGTGGAATGCCCCGTCGGCGGGCAGGATCACCAGCGCTCCCCAAGTCATCAAACCGCACACCAGCGCCGCGGCCAGCAGCAGCGGCGGGCTGTATCTCCGGTGGAACTTACGCCGGAGGAAAGCCTGAGTGCGGAAGATGCTCCGCAGTGCGAGGAAGCCAGCCAGCCCGAAGACGAGCATCAGCCCGGGACGTGCCCATCCCACGGTTAGCTGCCCGGTGACAACCCGCCGGTCCACGGAAGCCAGTTCACTGATGGAAGACAGCAAGCCGCCCGCCCCGCGCATGGACTGCGCCGCGTAAGTCAGGTAGGCGTACCCCAACTCGTGCTTGCTGGCCGTCTGAAGGACGGTGTCCCCCCGGTAGGCGGCGTCCGCCTGCTCGACCAGGGCCTGGTAGTTCACCAGCTGTCCGCTGGCCGTCTGGAGCTGCGGCCCGCCGGACAAGGCGGCCAGCCGCTGGAATTCCTGGCTGGCATTGGTGATGTCGTCCTGAAACGGAACCCCCGGCCCGGTGAATTCGGCTTCTCCCGACCTGAAGCTCTGCCAAGCCGCCCGATCGGAGTCGGACAACGCCGCGTGCGCCTTGATCACATCGAGATACGCAGGCACCGTTCCGCCCCGAACCGACTGGACCGTACCGTGCAGACCCAGCACAATGACGGTCGCCGCAATCCAGAACAGAGCGATCCCGACGAACATCATGGCGAGCAGGCGCCTCAGTCGCTCCGGAGTGGTTCGCGCACATGATTGACGCGCCAGACTTATATCTGGTTGCCAAGATTGGCGTTGAATTTGGCGCAACCTCACTCAAGAAGGACGTGGTAGTACACCTGCGCTATAGCCGTGTTCAGCTTGTGGCTCCCGACGAGGTTGGCACCCTACGACCCGCCTCTGGGAGAAAAGGCTCAAACCACGGGCAAAATTTCCAGCCAAATTTATATATAAAATTTCGCGCTCGCCGGTCAAGCCTCGGTGAGGCTACCGCCTTGGCGGACCTGGGCTGCCGTTCTGGGGCAATGGTCGCGAAGCGGATCAGAACGGAGGCGGTCGTGGCACGTGGACTTGGGCGTAGCGGCAGGTCAGTCGCTCGCGATCTCAGCGCGGAGTCCACTCCGGCGGCGGTCATCCCACGGGCCTGACTGCAGCCAGTCGTCCCAGCGGCCGAGCAGGCCACCGTCGGTGATCTCGTCGCGCAGCCACAGTGTCGCGCCCGGGGTCCAGCCGACCAGCGTCGTATAGCCGTCCGCGGCCGGCAGTGCCACGCCGCAGGAGGTCACGACCGCGCCGACCGTGACATGAACGCCGTCGTAGTGATCAGCGACCTGTTCCCAATCCGGCAGTCGCCACGGTCCGCGCACGCCGGTCCAGCCCCGCCACTCACCGTCATGGGTTCCGGTGACGTCTCGCGGGAACCGGTCGACTAGGTGCTGCCAGTCCCGGGGGCTCGTGATCTCAAGTACCCGAGCCCGCGAGTCGATCCGCAGCAGCCACACGTTTGCCCCGGCCGCCTCGTCCGGCGGCAAGAACGTGTCGAAGAACTCGAGCAGGCCAGCGGCGGGCAGCTGACCGACTGCGGGGGTGGTCCAGGACGCAGGTGCAGTCCCGGGCGCGGACCACCACAATGCCCCGATGGTGACGCCGGGCCGCTCCGGGGGCCTTGGCCGGCTCAGTCCCTCGTCGAGGTCCGCGAGTTGTTCCCGCCAGCTCCGCCAGGCCACGGCCCGCTCAACTCCGGCGTTAGTAACGGCGGGCGGCACTTCCTGCCACGGCTGCCACGGCGCGTGCCCCGCACCCGCTCGGCTTAGCCGGGCCCGGCCCGCGGCCGGACCCAAGCGCAGCTCATCGGCCAGCACTTCTTCAAACGAGGTGGCAGGACCCCACCCCACATACACCGTCACCCTTATGGATGCGGGAGCACCGGGAATTACGCCGATTCCCGCGCTGGCTGGAAAAGACATGCTGGCCTGGAAGATCGACAGCGCCGCGAACGGCGGCCTGAAGGAATTCAGGATTGCGCGGCATCACAGCCGAGTTCGGTGAACTCCACGGCGTGGTGGTGACTACCAGTCAAGCGGTCACGCCGCGCGTGACGGGGAATGCGGTTGCCGCTGGTGCCGGGGGCAACCGTGGGCCGACCGTGGGCCAGCCGTCTCCGGTAGGCACTCTTTTCGCCGGGTTGGCGAAATGCTTGACTTGCGTCGCTAAATTAGGCGCGCTTAAGCTACCGCCAAAGACAAATTCGATGGCCGACCTCATGCTAGGAGATATCCATAGCCGGGACCTATGGGTCCGCTGACCCGCCAGCACGATCATTTGTCATCACGTACGCCCCTGAGGACGCCAGCTACGCATGGAGCTTAAGAGCGTTGATGAGCAAGTGGGACCTTCAGGTGTGGAGCCGTCCGGATGACATACTTCCGGGGGAAAGGCGGGCGCAAGCCGCGATAGATCATATATCGCAATCATTTGCCGTAGTCGTATTGATGCCAACCGCGGCGAACCCGGACGACGTGGAGCGAGACGCCCTCGAAGGACTGCGACAAAACCGTCATTTCTGGCCAATTTTGCTGAGCAATAAGCCGAATAACCGCCTTGTCTACCACCTCGGTTTGTTCGAGTTCTTCGACGCCAGGGACGGAAGTCTTCCGGGCGAGGCGCAGCTGCGCCAACTGCGGTCGATGGTCGATGAGGCGGAAGGCTCCCGGGCCGGTCGGTCGCGGTCTTGGTCCTCAGCGGTCGGCGGGCGACAGGACCAGCGACTCACATTGCCGGTGGTGGTCGAGCGACCATCGACCGAAGAGTGGCTCGCCAAGCTCCGCGCGTACCTTTCGAAAGGTCAGCTTGAATACGCTGACATCACTACGACGTCCATTCTTATGAGTGAGGCGGGCAGGTTCGAGAAGGGATCGATGCGTCCGTCGGACGCCGACCTGATCAAGCCGGAAGTCCTTGACGTGATCGACGATATCTGGTCAGGCCTCTCGTCCGGAGAGTTCGGTTTCCGGGCCCAACTGCGGCGGCACCGGGCACCGGCGCCAGGAATTCCGTTCGGCTCGCCGCGCGATTTGGGCGCGCTCATCGCCGCACTGGGGTGGGAGAACGGCGGACGCAGTGCCACTCCCAAGTACCATGAATTCATTCGCAGAGAGCATCCGGCCGGATTTTTCCCGACGTTCCGTAATCCTCAGGACGAGCGCTTCCACGCCTGGGCGGACCGGTGGCGGAGCTCGGCCATGGCTATCCATCTGCGGCTGAGGAAGTGGGAGTAACTGATGTTCATCCGGATAGACAATGACAAGGTCGGAATAGTCCGCCGGACTATCGGCCGGCATAACCCGGACGATAAATACACAGTCCGGGTGTACGGCTCACCGGGTATCCAGGCGGACGTGCTCCGCCCAGGCCAGCCGTACTTCCGATCGAAGCTTCAGTTCGACGTCAGCCAAGTTCCGAGGACTCATGTTCCACCTGGCACAATCGGTGTCGTCGTGGCGCGGGCCGGCGCCAGCGCGCCCAGCTCCCAGAGATTCGGCCGGCCGGTGGACTGCAACTATTTTCAAGACGGCGCGAAATTCCTTCGCGACGGTGGGCAGATGGGCCGTCAAGCCATGGTGCTCGGCGAGGGCACCTACGACATCAACCCGCATATCTTCGAGGTGCTTACAGTCGACACGATCGGCGAAGGGAAGCACGGTCTGACGGCCGAAGACCTCAGGGAGATCGAGATACATGCAGGCGGCGTCGGCGTCATCGTGGCCCTGGACGGCCTGGGCTCCCGCGACGATGACAGTCTCGGACCGGAAGTGCCAGGTCACGATAACTTCCAGAACGCTATCGCGTTCCTTGCCAACGATGGATACCGCGGCGTGCAGAAGGAAACGCTTAGTCGCGGGATCTACCTCATCAACCCCTGGTTCGCCCGGGTCATCGTCATCCCGACCAGGACACTGGTCCTGGACTGGTCAAGCAAGAAAGACAAGCCGGCCGACAACTTCGACGTGGCCCTTGACCAGATCGCCGTCAACATCGAAGGTTTCGATCTGCATTGTACGATGTCCCAGACCGTCGCCATTCCAGCGCGGTCCGCTCCCAAACTAGTGCAGGAATTCGGGGAAATCCGCAAGTCCGCAGGCATCGGCCAAGAGAGCGTGAGGAACCGGGCACCGGTTCAGCGTTTCGTGGAGAAAGTACTTGGCAAAGCCGTCGACGGGTTCTTCCAGACCACCGCCAACAAGTTCAGCATCGATGCTTTCGTCAATAACAAGGGCGAGGTCCGCCGCGAACTTGAGAACGATATAAGAGACGCGCTGGCGGACTGGGAGGTGGCCGGTATCAGCACGACGGTTCACGAGTTCGTAGCTGCGGACAAGGACCTCGATGCGATTCGCAAGAAGATCGCGGCCGAGCGGATCCGCCAGCAGGAACTCAAACATCAGCTGGATAACGCTCAATTCGAGAAGAAGATCGAGCTCACTAGGATCGATGTCGAGCGAGAGCGGCGCAAGCTGGAGGTCGTTCCCGAAACCGAGATACTGAAGACGAAGCTGGAAATCCTTGGCCGTAATGAGCTGGCCACGGCACTATTCCTTGAGCAGATCGCGCAGATGAACGTTCCTCAGGTCGTCGCCGGCGATGCCAGCGGACTGCTTCAGTACTTGCCGCTGCCGGTCGCGATGAACCTGATCGGGCGAGCCCTGAACTCGGTCGAGAGCAGCGACGGGCCAGCGGTCATCGAGGGCAAGGCTGGCGCGGCATCACCCTCGCCGCCGACCGTCCCGGACTAAATCCTGAGCAGCACCCGGACGGCGACATCGACGATCATGATGAGCACCAGCGTGCTCAGGCCGAGAGTCAGCAGCCGGGCCGACTGGTAACGGTAGTCGGCCGCCCGTTCCGGGGCTAGCTCGGGCAATGCCGGATCCTCGTCGTGATAGTCAGGCCGGTCATCGATCTCCAGGGGTTGGGAGTAGCGGGAAATCTGAGGAAATCCGGCCGGGCCGAGAACCCATTCGGCGAAGGTCACGACTGAGGGATCAAGCTGACCGAAGCCGTCGGGGACGCTGCCGGTCAGGAAGACCTTCACCCCGCCGCCGAACCGCGCCCGGGCCGAGCGGATCAGGTTGCCCAGGCCAAGCTCCGAGATGGCCCACTCCTCGGGATCGCGGCCGCCCGGCCAGTCCAGCAGGTCGGCCCGGCTGATCACCACGGCGAGCCGTGCCTTACTCAGCTTGGCGCCGTCCTTGGCAAGCTGTCGGCCGGTGCGCTGGTAGGCGGCGTCGGGCGATCGTTCTGCCGACTGGAACTCGAGAAATTCCTGCCGCCGCCCGGCCGATAGCCCCAGCCATAGATCCGGTATCGCCAGCGGATCAACGACGACAACGAAAGTCGCGGCGTGCCAGAGATAGCCGAGCTTGCTGATCCGCTCCGACTCGGAAAACGCCACTCCGCTTGCATCGAAGAGCTGGAGCAGTCGGGCGCTGCGGCCGGTCCCGAGCCGCAGCAGCCAGGCCTTGGGGCGTTCGTCCACGGTCGTCGGCAGCTTGATACCTGACTTCAGGTGGTTCGCCACCGCCAGCGCAGCGTCCCTGGTGTCTTTGTCCGCGAAGCGCGCGTCTAGTCCGGGTGCGGAGCGCAGCAGCAGCGTGACCGCGCTCATCAGCTGGGTCTTTCCGGCCGCCGTGCCGCCGATGAATGGCAGCACGATCTCTGGTGCCGTTCCCGGCCGATACGGCAGTGGGTGCCCACGCTGACAGTACGCGTCCAGCCGCCCGGTCCGGCGCAGCAGCAGGGTGGGAATCTGCTCGCCGCAGGTGCAGGTGTACCGGAGCAGGCCGTACCGGCCCGCGCGCACATCGGTGGCCTCTCGCTCGCATCCTAGGCGCGGGCACTTGTAGTTCGGGTACTTAATCCTCCCCCGTTGCCTCCGGGCGATCACACGTCTCGCTGCGCCGGTCTCGGCACCAGGGGGCTCGGCGAAGCAGTCAGAATTCGGGCAGGTCATCCTCCTGTTCCTGGCCCAGAGCAGCCCGCTGTCTGTCCACCGGAGCGCCCGCCCGGCCGTCCGGGTGAGCCCGATCGCCAGCGACATCGTCAGCACGTAGGCCAGAACTACCGGCAGCGACAACAGTGCGCCGGCCGCCAGGCCAGGTACCAGCCCGGCAAACCAGCCGACTCCCACCGGTCGCCAAGTGAGCGAGGATGGCCAGAGCGGCTGCAGTTCTCTATGCCGGTCGGCCGAGGGTGCCTGGTCCCTGGGCTTGACCTTAGCCCAGGCCCACTTCAGGTTCTTCTCGACCAGGTTCTGGCCACGTTCCAGACAGTTCAGCAGGGCGGTACCGAAATCGGCGGTCGCCGGACCATAGAAATAGGTCACGCGACCCTTCTGGTCTGCTTGCTCAGCTCGGGTCTCACCGTCCCAACCAACCGCATGCAGGGCAAGCGTTTCGGCGATGCTGAAGAAACTCCAGGCCGGCAGGGCCAGCGCATACCAGCCCATCGTGGTGACCGCCGAAACCCCTACGGCAATCAGCCAGTACACGGCGTAGACCGGGAAGATTGCTATCAGCATCTTTTGCGCCGCTTGCGCACGCTGAGCCAGTCATTGAAGGCGGCCGCGTTTTCGCCTAGTTCGGACCGCAGGTCCCTGAGCCAGCTTCTGGGCCAGGTCGTCACCCAGCCAAGTGTCTCCGCCAGGTCGTCCGCGCCGACATCGTTGCCTCGATCGCGCAGTCGCGCCATGGCCAGGAAGATCCGGGCCGCGAGCACCTGCTCTCCGGCCAGGCGGGCGAACTTCGGGATGCCGGGCACGCCGTCGGCTTGCCTCGGGTCGCGCAGCTGTCCGGCTGCCCGCGCGCAGAACGTCCGGCGGATCCCGGGCGGGCAGCCGACCAGGGCCGAGCCGAGATCTTCGACCTGACCGAGCAGGTCGCAGGTCTCAGCCCTGAGCCATCGCTGTGCCTCTCGGTCGGCCAGCGGGTACGCGCGGTAGATCCGGGCAAGCACCGGCCGCTCACTCCTGACCAGGGCGAGCGCCGACCAGCCGGCCGCGACGCCGGCCAGCGTCGGCGGAAGCCTGCTGGTTAGCTCCGGGTAACGCTCCAGCGTCGCTGCCAGCCGGAGGCGGTCATGGCCAGATCCGCTTGTGAGCACGCCGCTGACGGCGGCAACGAGCCAGTCCTGCCAGCCACGCGAGCCCTCCGGGTCCGCTTCGGCCGACAGCTTCAGCAGTGCCCGCAGATCGGTCACCGGACAGCCGTCCGGCCATAGCCGGCTGAGCAGCCCTGCGTCGGCTTCGTGTCCGGCCGCGCGCAACGACCTGATCCGGCCAAGCGCCTCAATCGACCCGAGCTCGCCGCGATCGCGACCCGCGAGCAGCCATAGTTCCGCCAGCTCCCGGTGACCCGCGAGGTCGCGGTAGCTGAGCGCAGCGGAGCTGCCCAGCAGCTGGCTGGCCGCATCGGGTGCGGTCGCGAGCCGGCGGACGAATCCGGCCCTGAGGTGCGGCCATCCGCCGAGAAGGCGGTCAAGTACCCGGGAGTCCGTATTCAGCGCTAGGTCGTGTTCTCCGTAGGCTAGCAGCGATTCCGCAGGCAGGCTCAGCTGTGCGGTCGCCGCCCAGGTGAGCAGCTCGACGGCCTGGGCCGGAGGCAGCAAACCACCGAGCAGGCGCACGCACCGCTCGACCGCCGTCTGGCGCGCGAGCGCGGTGTCCAACCGGACCGCATCGGGCGGCGGCTTGCCTAGGGTCAGGCGTTCGCAGGCCAGGCCGACCAGGGTCACCTCGGCCCGCTCAAGCAGGACCGACGACTCAAGCCGCCGCGCCGCCGCCAGGACCTCGATGAGCAAGCAGGCCGGCCAGCTATCCGGTGGCCGGCTCAGCAGCTTCAGGCTGACCCGCACCGCCTGCGGCACCAGCTCTGCTGTCGCTAGCCAGGCCAGAGCCGCTTCCTGGTCGGCAGTGACCAGCGGCGTCTCGGTCAAGGCCGCGGCGGCGGCAACAGACGGATACCACTGGCTGAAGCCATCGGGCCTGTCCGGCGCCAACTCTGCCGCCAGTTTCCAGAGCGCGCCGGCATTCGCCGGCGCGCTCCTGGCCAGTAGTTCTGCCAGCGGGTAAACCGGCCCGGCCAGCCCGCCGACGGCCGGGTCGAACACCTGAAACGCACCGGGATCCAGCGCATCAGCCTGTTCAGGCCGTACTCCGATCAGGTGATGCGGCTCGCGATCGGGCTTGTGACTGTAGGTGGTGAAAGACAGCCGACGTGCGAACTGATCGCCCAGCCCGTAACACGCGGCGGCGATCCAGTTCGCACAGGCCGCAGTGTCCGTGCCCACCAGCAGCACCGGCCGACCTCCCGCCATCGCCCGGGTCGTGGCACTGAGTAAGGCGGGCCAGAGCCGCGCGTCCTGGCGCGCGAGGAATTCCGCCACCGACGCCGGGTTGAGGCAACCGGGTGCCGGAGGGCTGATCAGGGCGACCAGCTCGCGATCGGCATCCTTGCGGGTCTGCCAGCACGGTGCTTGCCACAACTCGACCGCCAGCAGGCCGCCGAAATCCGCCGCCGAGCCGGCGACCAGCGCGTGGGCGAAGTAGTTTCCCGGCCGCTGCGAGAAGTCCCTTCCGAGATAACTGACCTGCGCGGTGATCGAGTGGCCGGCGACATCGGGTTGGTGCATGAACGCCACCGGGTACTGGTCGAGCTGACCGGGAGCCGGATCGGCCGGCATCGACCGGGGCGGCCGGTAGACGGTGAGGTCTTCGACCGCGGACATAGTTGCTGGCGGCACTCCTGGCGTCACGGCGGCAAACTGGAAGCCTGGCTGGCCGAGCATGCCGTCCCGGCAGGAGGTGTAGTAAAGCTGCCAGAACGCCATTGGCTACTCCTTTGCGCCGGAATGATGCCGAAGCCCGCAAGCAGCCAGAGCAGCGGCTCATTGACTCGGTAGGGCCGAATTCCGCGCGGGGACACCCGGCCGTCCGGACGGGGAGTCTCGCCGAGGGCGGAGACGCCGAAATAGCGGAATCGGCGGAACCCTGAATCGGTGAACTCGTCAAGTCCGGCCGCTCCGCGGCCCGCCAGAAGTCTCGCGACCTCAGCATGGACTTCGCGGGCGTCGGACTCGTCTGAGTACGGGAGCCCACGGAGCGGGCTAGTCTGCGGTAGTTCGTCGCCGAGCAGGTCGATCTTGGTGAGAACGATGGCCAGCAGCGGCCGGAGAGCCGCTCGCCGACCGAACACCCTGGTCACGCGGTCAAGCTGGCTGACCAGGTCAGGGCCGGCGGACGGCGAGCTGAGGTCGGTAACCAGCACAACGCCGTGGACTGCGCCAAGTTCCCTGGTCGCCTCCGTGAAGCTGGCGTCGGTGGCAGAGTCAGCCCCGGCAATGTCGGCCACGGTCAGCCCGACCCGGCGTGCTCGCCAGAGGCCAGCGAGTTGTGGCGCCGCCGTGGTGATGGTGAACGGCAGCGGACGACTGTCCGCCGCCCCGAAGGTCGGGGTGGCGGCAGGCAACCTGAATTCCTGGTAGAGCGGGTATTCGTAACCATCGCTGTACCGCTGTTGCGTGAAGTCATCGGCAGCCTCGACAGCCAGGCCGAACCGGGTGCCTAGCCGGTTCATCAACTCGTGCCCCAATACCGTAACGAGCACGGTCTTCCCGGTCCCTGGTCCTCCGGTGATCACGATCCGGTAGTCGCTCCTCCGGCGGAACAGCAGTTCAGCCGGGCCTGGGCCACGCCGTCGGCCGACGCTCGGGGATGAGTCGTGGACAGCGGGCGTCAGGTGACTATCAGCCAGCCGGGCGGGAAGCGTGACCCGGGCCGCTTCGGCCAGCCAGTCGCCGTCCGTATCAAGATGAAGGGCCGCTACCTCGATCGTCACGTTATCCAGGCCGATCGGGATCGCCGCTCCGCCGTCCGCATGGTAACCGTGCCGTGTAAAAGTGCGAGCATCTCCCCGCCAGGTGACGATCGAGCTCGATGCCCCGTCTGGCCAGGCCCAGCCGAGCAGCGCCTGATCAAGTTCGCCGGGACGGCCGCTCAGCCGGCGTGCGACCAGCTCGCTGACCGGCTCAACCTGACCGAGCTTGCTGGTCGCTCCCATGACGGACCGCTGGCCGGCCGTCGTCACCGCGAACAGGAAATGCCGCCCAGGGGGCGGGGCGAACTCGGCTGCCAGCTCTCCGTTCCCCAGCCGATAGCTGACGGCCAGCGGCTCGCCCAGCGCCGATAGCCCATCGAGGTCGATCTCGCACCCGAGCGGCCAGCGCAGTGGTACATCGCTGAGGAACCAGCTAACCTGGCCGGCCGATGGCGGAGCGCAAGTCACCCGAGTCAGCCCTGGTGCCTGCGTCAGGCTCAGCGACTCGACCGGCTCCGGTGCCAGCTGGATCGTGCCAACGATCGCCGACGATTCACGCCAGGTTCCGTCGCGTACCTGGTAGCACGCCCTGACCAGGTAACGGTACTGCGCACCGGGAGTCAGCCCGGTGTCAACGAAGGCATCGCGGTCCGATCGGACCGCGATCTCACCGTCATTGGCTACTCGCGTCACCCGCGACCTGCCCGCCTGAGCCGGCATCGTCCAAGCACCAGCTACCGTGCGCGGACCGGTCGCCTTCAGGCAGAGGCTCGTTACTTCCGGTGTGTAATACACGGCCGGGGCAATGGCCGGACCGGACCAGCTCAAGCCGCCCGGGCCGGCCCCGGCTCGCACCTCGCCGCCCGCAAACACCGTATAGCGCAATTCCTCCCCCGCAGGCGGGTGCCGGTCTTCGGCCGAGATCCCCCGGGTCTCTTCGACGACGACCTCGCCGTCCACCGGATGTCCGGACCAGTCGCCCAGGCTTAGCACCACCCGGTACACCACCGGCACGGTGACATCGGTGCTGGGCGGCCAGCTCAGCCAGACCCCATCGGGCCCGGCGGCCGCCCGCACCGATGCGGGCGGCGCCGGCGGCGCCACCGGCTTGGCCCGCGCCTGGTATTCGATGATGACGGCCAGCGCAAGACGCCCGGCCTCATCCGGGTCAAGACCGCGCTCGCAGGCACTCGCGGCGAGCGCACGCTGGTGAAGAGCGCCGGTCTTGCCCAGATCCCTGGCTAGCTCACGGAGCGGCTGCACAACTTCCCAGAGGAGCAGTTCATCAAGCTCGCCTGCCGCGAGCGCCACCTCAAGCGCTGACACGAGCGTCTGGCGGTACTCAGTCCGCGCGTGATCGCGGTCTCTCTCGTGGCTTACATCCCTAGCCAGCCTGAGGTTTTCCGCCGTCAGCCGGGCGTCCTTGGCTTTCAGCCGGAACCCCTCAAGGACCAGAAAGCCGCATTGCCAAGCTGGGTCAGACTCGAGGATCAGTTCGGCCGACAACCCAAGCCTCAGGGCCTGCGCGGCGTTCCGCAGATCCCGGTATTCAGGTGGCGGTCCTACCGGGAGATCGGCCAGCTGGTCAACCAGCGTGATTCCCGCGTCGTCCAGCGCCTTGATGACTCGCTGAGTTTCGGCGAGCCCATTCTGGCGAACCAGCATCGCGACGAAGTCGGCGGTGCAGTGAGTAGTATTTTCTTCCTGAATTCGGCTTTCCAGCCAGCGGAGCGCCTTCGATTCCGCCTCTTTTCGCAGTTCACTGAACCGGTGCTTATCCAGACGGCCTTCTTCGGTCCAATGATCATGATCGGCTCGGAGCGGTCCAACCAGGTCCCTCCATTCCGTCTCCTCCTTGAGCCTCTCCCAGCAGCGACGGACCTGGGTCACCTGACTATTGAATTCGTCGTCGCCCGACAAATCATCGGCAAAGCCATAGCGCACGTACGGGTCTTTCAGCTGAATCCTGCCTTCGCGAGCCGGCCGCAGCAGGTCGTGGAGATACCGTTCCTCATCGAAGGGAACCAAGTTAATCTCCGATCTGGATCCCGCCGATATCGTCCCGGCCGTCCGCAACCTGGTCAGGCGTCATGGTACCGATCTGTACCTCGAAATTTACTTCCAGCCCGGACTCAGCTGCCAGGCCGTATACCCTGAGCAAGCCTTGCGCAGTTACCTCAAGTGACACCTGGAGCGCGTGCTTGCCCAATCTGGCCGGCAGCTCAAGAACACCTTCCGCCACCTGCTTGTTATCTTCCAGCCGTTCTGAGGCAATGGATCCGGCCTGCTCGAAAACCTGAATCCTGGCAATCCGTTGATCGTCGAACGCGTTCTGGAATTTCTTGAGGCCGGAATCAACAGGGAACGGGCTGTTAGCGGGCAGCAGGTGCAGGATCTTGAACTTGACGAGCGAGCGGTCGGTGAGCGCAGACTGATCCGACTGGTCCACGACTTTGATGCCTAGCGCCCGGGGCAGGACGTTGGTGACCTTAGGTCCGGTACTGACCTGAATCCGCCCGGCGGACGCCGCGTAAATGGCTGCACCCTTGACCACCGCCAGGTCCGGGTCGAACACCTGTGGTTCCATCCCGAACCAGTTCCTGAGCGCGTCCTGAATGACCGGCATCTTGGTCATGCCGCCGACCAGCAGCAATTCGTCAAAGCTGGTGACACCACGCAGTCGCGCGGTCTCCGAGGTCCGTTCGCAGATATCCAGTGTTCTCTTGAGCAGCCGCCTGGTGAGTTCCGCAAGCTTAGCCCTGGTCAACTCGACGCTCAGCTTCTGCCCGGCCAGGAATACAGGGACCTGATAGGAATCCTGCCGGGTCAACTCTCGCCGCGCGGTCTCCGCCGCCACCGCCAGGTGGGCCAGGCCGTACTCATCGCTGAACGGATCGACGTCTTCGTACCCATCGCGAAACTGGTCAAGCAGGTAGCCCCGCACCGCCGCATCCCATTCGGCGCCGCCGAGCGGCTTGTCACCATCGGTGCAAACCACCTGGACGTGATCGCCTTCCAGACGGATGACCGTTGTATCGAAGGTGCCGCCGCCCAGGTCATAGACGAACAGCCGCCGAACGCCAGCTACGGGGCGAAGCGATTGGTAATACAAAGCGGCAGCGACCGGCTCGGCGACCACGTCGAGAACCTCGAGATCAGCCATCGCCCCGGCGCGCTTGGTCGCCTCTCTTTCTGCGATCCCGAAATAGGCGGGCACTGTGATCGCTACCTGGCTGACCTTCTCGCCGGTCTGCTCGGCGACCGCCTCAGCCAGCTTTCGCAAGATAAGCGCGGAGATCTTTTCCGCACCGTAGTGCTGGCCGTAATACTCCCAGGTCACGTCCCCTCCCATGTGCCGCTTGACCTGCGAGCGCACCTCGCTGGGGAAGAACTCGGCCGCGATCCTCGCCTTGGTGCCGACGACGACCCGCTGCTCGGCCTCGAAATACACCACTGATGGCATCAGCTCGGCCGGCCCGACCGTGAATACGACCGGTTGCCCATCCGATCCGAGCGTCGCGATGGACGAGTTGGTGGTACCGAGATCTATGCCGTAAACCACCGTCACCAAGTTCCTCCTTCAAGCCCCGGCCGGGATTCCCGGCTCACTCCCAGACCCGCACGTCGTGGTCATCACCGCTGGTGGCGAGCATCGATCCGTCCGCGCTGAACGCCACCGCACGCACTCCCTGGTTGTGGCCAGCGAGCGCGCGCACGCACGCCCAGGTCGTACCGTCCCAAAGCCGCACCAGCCGGTCATCGCCGGCGCTGGCCAGCATCGAGCAGTCCGGGCAGAACGCCAGTGCCCGCACGGCAAGCTCATGACCGCTGAGCACGCGGACGCATTCGCCGGTGCGGAGGTCCCAGATGCGCACCGCCTGGTCGTCGCCCGCGCTGGCCAGCACCTGGCCGTCAGGGTCGAAAGCGACAGCGAAAACGGCACCGACATGGCCGGTCAGCAACAGTTGATCGGCTGCCGCCTCCAGGCGCCAGAGCCGCACGGTCTGGTCATCGCCGGCGGTCGCCAGCACCTGCCCGTCCGGACTGAACGCCACGCACCGCACCCAATCACCGTGGCCTTCGATGACGCCAAGCGCGGCACCAGTACCGGCATCCCATAGCCGCGCGGTGTGGTCGGCCCCGGCCGTGGCCAGCCGACAGCCATCGGGGCTGAAGGCGACAGAGAACACCGAGCCGACGTGACCCGCGAGTACGTGCCTGGCCGAGCCGCCTGGGCAATCCCAGATCCGGGCCGTACCATCCTCACTGGTCGTGGCCAGCGTCCCGGCGTCGACCGGGCTGAACGCCGCCGATCTCACCCAGTCACCGTGGCCGGTCAGCGCAGCGGCCTGCCTTCCGGCGTGGACATCCCAGAGCCGTACGGTGCGGTCGGCTCCGGCGCTGGCGAGCCACCGGCCGTCCGGGCTGAAGGCGACTCCGCAAACTGGCCTCGCGTGTCCGGTCAGGGTCCGTACTTGCCAGAACAGGCCCGGCTCGGGTTCTGTCTCGGCCGGCCGCCGGAGCCGCATTTCTCTGTGCTCCGCAGCGACCGGGACGGGCGAGCTTGCCAGCAACTGAGTGCCGGCACCGCCCAGGTAAAGCACCGGTGTCAGCCATTCCATGGTCCGGCTGCCGGCGCCAAGGATGCCGGTCCGGCCGATGGAAACAGCCTCTTCGATGCCGCGACCGCGCGCGAGGGCCGGGTAGAGTCCGCGGGCGAAGGCCGAGCTAGCCGCCTCAGAAATCGCGAACTGCATCGCCGCCACCGCGCTGACCCCGCCGCGGACCAAGGCGGAGGCGACACTTGAGAACAGGTCACCGGCACTGGTCGCCCCGCCGGGCGACGAATTAAGTACTACCAGCCCCGGCATCGGGTCGGCCTGCCGCAATAGGTCGGCGAACCGATCCGCCTCGATGAGGTCTGGGTTGCCGCCAACGGTCAGCGGCACCTGGCCTTGGCCCTGATCAGGGTCGAATCGACCGGACCCAGCGAAGTACAGCACCTGCCAGCGGCCGTCGAGAAGCAACTCATGCAGGCAGGCCAAAGTGGCCTCGGGCGCCCAGACGAGTTCGACCAAGCCGTCTTTGATGGGCCCAGCCAGGGCACGTTCCAGAAGCTGCCGTTCGTTGCCGGGTGATGAGTCGGCGCCCAGGACTCGCAATGGCGGCGCCGCACCGAGCGGGACCGGCACCGACGCGACTGGCACCGACGCGACTGGCAACTGCCTGACGAGTTCGTGGTACCGGCAGACGTAGGATCCGGCGCTCTGGTCGAACATTGCCTCCCAGGGCAAGCCAGCTAGCAGAGGCTCGTCGATCCGCACAATTATTCTCAGCCTCTTATCCTGGCTGGCGGCGATCGCGGCACTGGCGCGGTAAAGGCCATGGATCTCTTGCTCGCCAAATAGCGCGGCAAACAATTCCCGCCCAAGCTGGCGTACAGATTGCTCCGCTTCGCGCAGGATTTGCCCGGTTGCCGTCCCCGAGGTCAGCAGCGCCACTTGAAGTTCGGGCCGGCGCTCACGCAAGACATCGAGGTCCAGGCCGGTGACCGCGGCTCCGGTCCCGGCCGGCGACCGCACAATCCGCACGTCAAAGGACTTCGGGACTCCAGCGGAGCCAATAGTCACCTCAATGACATTGGCGCCACCGGGTCGCGCCAATCCCGGTTCTGCTCGCTCAGCGTCGGCGGCAGTTGGTCTGACCGCGCTAAGTTCCAGGATCCGCAAGACCGCCTGGGTAATTCGTAAGAAACCGTCCTCGGCGCGGTCACCGAACAGATCAACGCGCTGGAGCGAGTTCAACGTCCGGCCACCACCAAGATCCAGATCAGGTAGGTCGCAATCATCGAACCTGACAGGTATCAGCCATGGCAGGTCTAGGCGGCGCAGGCGGACCTGTTCTGCCGCCAGCAGCAGTTCTTCGTTCTGGTAGCTCTTGGTGCGGCTTAGACCGGGCCGGGAGAAGCACGCGACGAATATCAGCGCATTCTGTCTTATGGCGGTCTTTATACGGGCTCGCCAGTCGTCTCCAGGCCATAGATCAGCGGTGTCTCGCCATACTGGGATCCCAGCCTGCTCAAGTGCATGCTGCAGACGTTCAACATGGCCAGAGTCCTCACGGACGTATGAGACAAATACATGTCCCCTAAAGTCACTTCGTCCGCTCACGAGATGAAGTCTATCGGGCAAATAACCCGCCGACAGGAGCGATTTCGGCAATCCAGGAACAAACGCATTTCTCCGCGCGACCACCCACAATGCCACCTGGTATCAGGGCCAACTCGCCGGGTTCCACGTCAGGGGCGTGAAGCTTTCTACGTCTCGGTATGACCTAGCTAGGCTGCCGTAACCTCGTGGGACAGTCGTTGCTTGCGCGCCATGGCCGACACGCTCGCGATACTTGCATCGCCATCGGCATCCTGGGCAAGTTGACCATAGCCAACCCACCCGATCATGAGACCGGCCGGCGGGCCGATGAAAGTCACGCCTACTTGCAACCTGAGTTGGCTCACGATTCTGGCTCTCGGGGCTGACGCGAGGTTTTGACCTGGATGTTCACAGTCCGCGAGAGCGAGGTTTGCGCACTCATCCTAGGCGCCGACCGGGCGGTCTTGCCGAGGCGAGGCTGGGCAGCTCGGCGCGCAGGCCGGCGCCCGGCTCCGCCAGGACGGTTCACTTAACGGACTAAACAAGCACAGGCGGCTATTCGGTAGCGGGTCCGAAAGATGAATGCCCATATTCATCCCCGGAAATCCAGATGAAACCGCCTATTCATCCGTTCCGGAGGATGATCATGGCGGACCGGGCCTGGGGCGAGCGTGGCCAAACGGCATTCGCGTGAATGATGTGACCTGAGATGACTCACCACTCTGGCTTCCATGCTTGCACCCGCGCGGTCCCGGGACTTCTACTCGCGCGTCCTTGGCGGCACCGTGGTCATGGAGGAGAACCCGTGGGTCGTCAAGCTGGCCAACTCGTGGATCATCATGAACCCAGGCGGTCCGCCCACGCCGGACAAGCCAGGCATCACGGTGGTCAACTACGAACCCGGCGAGACGACCTCGATCTTCCGGAACCTGCGGGTCGCTGACATCCAGGCCTGCTATGAGGAATGGAAATCGAAGGGCGCGGAGTTCCTCACGCCGCCGATCGACCGCGAGGCGGAGATCCGCTGCTACATGCGCGACCCGGACGGCTACATGATCGAAGTCGGCCAGGCCACCGGTATCCTGCACGGCGTTCACGCCAAAAAGCACCCGCAGGACCTCTCAGGGTGAGCTTGGCAGGTGCGTTGACCCGGGAGCCCTCGGCGGGGGTTTCCGGCACCGGCAGCCCGCCGTTCTCCGGCTCCGAGGCCGGCGGGGCGCCGTCTCCTGCGGTGGGGGGCGGGTCCGGGTCCGCCAGGCAGCCCCGGTGGGCGGCGACGCACTTCTCGACGGCCCTGGCGCGGTTCTGTCCCAGGTGGAACCGGTGGGCGACCTGGACCGCGTCCGGCGCCCCGGCGCGGGCCCCAACCAAGGCGCAGTCAGATATTGCAACGGTCTGAATGCCTCAGCCTGGAATGGCTATCCCCAGAAGATCGCCGTCGGGTCGCGGTCGATCTCTTCCAGCAGGTCGCCGATGTCGGGTGACGGCTCGATCTGGTCATAGAGGTGGAAGCGCAGGTCGCGGTCGCGCCAGTACAGGGTCCAGGTCCTGGTGGCCTGGGTGTAGCGGAGCCTGGCGATGGGGAACCGCGTCCATTCCGGTCCGGTGGCCTTACGCCAGGGCGGACGGCACTCGACGATGGTCAGGTGCCGCGCGCTGATATCGCATTCCACCCGGACCTGGTCGCGCACATGCTCGGGGACGCGCTGCTGACACCAGCGGCGGACGCGGGCGATGTCGAGATCGGGCAGTCCGGGCATCTGGTCAGTGTCCCAGGCGGCTGCCGACGTCAGCGGCGTAGGCGGCCCACTCCCCGCCGGAGATCTTCTGCCACGCCCGCAGACCAGGGCAAACTCCGTCAGCGGTCACATCACACGGACAAATCAAAAGTGCGCGGCCCCGTCTATGGAATTACGGGCACAGGTCGCCGCCGGCGCTGTCGGCTATGGTGAGGGCATGTGCTGCTGTGCTGCCATGACTACCCGGACCGCCGCTTAGCGGCGGTATCGGGGCTGCCCGTAACCGCGGCCTCATTGCCTGCCACTGCGGGGGCAGTGCCAGGACGTACCGCCGGATCAGTGTCCTGCCGGCACTCACGAGCGCATTTCCCGTGCTGCCGGGCCATCCTGCCTGATCAGGGGAGTCATGTCTCAGCCGCAGCGTTCCGGTTCACAGCACGGGGAACCATTCGGGTGCCCGTCCGCAACTGGACCCGCCGTCACGCGCGACCCGCGGGCCGCGATTCTGGTCCTGATGGTCGGGCTCCCCGCCGCCGGGAAAACCACCCGGGCCGCAGAACTCGCCGCAGCGCACCAGGCGCTGCGGCTGACCCCGGATCACTGGATGATCCCGCTGTTCGGCGACTCGATGGCCGGCGGCAAGCGCTTCGTGCTCGAAGGCCGGCTCATCTCGGTCGCCGTGCAGGCGCTCAGGCTGGGGACCAGCGTCGTACTCGACTACGGGCTCTGGGACCGCGACGAACGGTCGGCGCTCCGCTGGCTGGCCCGGTCCGCCAGGGCAGCATGCCAGCTGGTCTACCTGCCCGTGGACAAAAACGTCCAGCTCGCCCGCATCGCACACCGCCAGGAAACGACACCGCACCAGACCTTCCCGATGAGCGAGGCCGACGTGGACGCGTGGCGAGAGCAATTCCAGGTGCCTGACGCCGCCGAACTCGGCGGCGGCGAGATCCCCGCCCCGCCAGCAGGGTGGCTCGGCTGGCCCGAGTGGGCAGCAGACCACTGGCCCTCATGCACCGACAGCTAACCCAGCGGCTCTGACGGCGTTCGTGCTGGCCAGCGGTGCCGTTGGAGTATTATCCGACTTTGATCAAGCTAGTGCGCAGCATCAGCGCACGCGTGCGATGTCCCGGCCGCTGCGACGTTAAGGCCGACCACTTATCACGGATGGCGACGACTTATCACGGATAATCGACAAATTATGTCCGGTTAATCCTGGTTCAGGAGTCGATAAACCGTGATAAGTGCGCGCCAGCCGTGATAAGTGACCGGCCGTCAGGGACGCGCTCGGGCGCTGATGGCGCAACCGGCCCGCTAGCGCGCCGATCTCCGCCCCGGCG
>WNEY01000688.1_pt1 | contig 32255 bp, 21 predicted proteins | sample 5400531 | NCBI WGS metagenome assembly WNEY01 (sample SAMN13153338, study PRJNA577476) | soil metagenome | isolation source: 200 cm saprolite under Douglas fir tree site 1 | place: USA:California | collected 2015-04-18
GTATAATCCTCAGTCTCTTTTCGTGAATCCCGGAGACGGCTGATGCTTGGCCCGCGACCACCCTGGTGGCTCTTCGTCGCGGCGGCGGCGTTCCTGAGCTGCCACCCATGATCGAGTTGCCATCGGCGGACATCCGTTTCCGGCGTCTCGTCGCGTTCTGTCTTGCGCTCGCCATCACGTGTGCGCTCGGAAACGCCGCCGGTCAGGCGCCGTTCCCGTCGGCGGAGCGGATCAAATCGGTCCGCACCTACATCAAGCAGACGTGGCACACGTTGACGCGTTCGGCGCGCGATCTCCCGAAAGCGGCTCCCGATCCGAAGATCCGTCGAGCGCAGGACGAGCCGGCCCCCGTGTACCTCGCCGCCGACGAAAGCCGGACCGAAACGGAGCAGGCGCTCCGTGCGGTGCTCTCCGCCGAAGACCTCCGGCACATCGAGTTGCGTACGCTGCCGGAGCGGCCAGATCGCATCCGCGAACATGGCCTTCTGTATCTGCCGTATTCGTACGTGGTGCCTGGCGGCCGTTTCAACGAAATGTACGGGTGGGACAGCTACTTCATTCAGCTCGGGCTGCTGCGCGACGGGGAGCTCGAGCTCGCGCGGAACATGACCGACAACTTTCTTTATGAGATCGCGCACTACGGCATGATCCTCAACGCGAACCGCACGTATTTTCTGACGCGGTCGCAGCCGCCGTTCCTCACCGAGATGATCCTTGGCGTGTACGAGAAAACGCACGACCGCGCGTGGTTGCGATCGACGCTGCCGGCAATCGACCGCTATTACGCGTTCTGGACGACGCCGCCGCACCTGATCGAACCGATCGGCCTCTCGCGCTACTTCGATCTCGGCGACGGTCCGGCGCCGGAGGTCGTTTCCGACGAACGCGATGCCCAGGGCAGGACCCATTACGATCGCGTGCGCGAGTATTTCCGCACCCATCAGGTCGACGACTATGACGTGACGCAGTTTTACGACCGCGCGGCCGACAGGCTGACGGACCGCTTTTACAAGGGTGACCGCTCGATGCGCGAGTCGGGCTTCGATCCGTCGAATCGCTTCGGACCGTTCAGCGCGGCGATCGTCGATTACGCGCCGGTGTGCCTCAACGTCCTGCTGTTTCGGATGGAGCAGGACGCGGGCCGCATCCACACACTGCTCGGCGAGCCTTCGGCCGCGGCCGAATGGCAGGCGCGCGCACGCCGGCGACAGCAGCTCGTCGATCGATACCTGTGGGATCCCCAGGCGGGCCTGTACTTCGACTACAACGTCGAGACGGGGACGCGACGCGTCTACCCGTTTGCGACCACGTTCTATCCGCTCTGGGCGGGCCTGTCATCCCCGCAGCAGGCGCGCCGCGTCGCCGGCAACCTGTCGCGGTTCGAAGCGCCGGGAGGAATTCTCACGAGCACGCAGACGACCGGGAGCCAGTGGGATGCGCCGTTTGGCTGGGCGCCGCTGCAACTGATCGCGGTCGACGGGCTGCGGCGGTACGGCTATCACGCGCCAGCCGATCGAATTGCCCGCAAGTTCGTTTCGCTCGTGGTCCAGGATTTCGACGCGCGCCGCGCGATCGTCGAGAAGTACGACGTGCAGCGCCGCTCGTCCGACCTTGCCGCCGGCCTCACATTCGGCTACACGACGAACGAGGTCGGCTTCGGGTGGACGAATGCGACGATCCTCGAGCTGCTGGCGGGACTGCAGCGACGCCGCCCGATGGCAAGCGTCGCGAGCGTCGCGGACGGCAAGACTCTGGTGAGTCTTGCCTCCCGCTGACGCATGATCGACGAGGTAGCCGCCCTTCAGGGCCGCATCAGAAGACGTACTTGATCGCGAACTGGAAGTTGCGCATCGGATCCTGACCGCCGTTGGCGGTCGACGTGATCCGGCCGGCGTTCGGATTGAGGTTGCCCGGCACGCCGATCTCGGAGTCCGGGTTCGCGAGATTCGTGTTGTTGAAGAGGTTCACCGCTTCCGCGCGGAGCTCCACGCTCCGGCTTTGCCAGCTGAATCGCTTGATCAGCGAGAAGTCCGTTCTCCAGTAGCCTGGCCCGCGCAGCGCGTTTCGCGGCAGGTTGCCGAACGTGCCTGGCGCTGGACGCGCGAAGGCGCTGTTGGAGGCGCCGATCGGCGCGGCGTTGAACCATTGATCTTGCGTCTTCGGCCCATCGGGATTGCCGATAAGGTTCGGTCGGTTCGGGCCCGCGTCACGGTCTGCGCCGCCGTCACGGTACGTGACATTGAACGGCAACCCGCTTTGAATGATGGTCGCCTGACCCAGTTGCCAGCCGCCGAGCCAGACGTTGCCCCGCATGAAGGGCAGCTCGTAGGTCGTCGCGATGCTGAAGTTGTGCTTGCGGTCCCAGTCGGCCGGACCGTATTCGAGGTCCGGATTCGTGAAGAACTGGTCGCCGCCGTGCTGGCGTTCCCGCTGCAGGGTGTACTGCGTGAAAATCGAATACCCGCTCGAGAACCGTTTCGTCAGCTTCGTCTGCAGTGAGTCGTACCGGTTCGTCCCGCAATTGCAGTAGACGGCGAGATCCTGCGTCCAGCCGTACTGGTTGAAGAACGGCCGGCGGTTGTCGCGCGGCACACTCGGGTACCCGGCGAGCGATGCCTGGTTCGGGTTTGCGTCGGGACCGTCGCCGACGAAGACCCGCCGCCCGTAGTTTCCAACGTATCCGGCCTCAACGGAGATCGTCGGTGTGAGCTCGCGCTGCACGGTGATGTTGTACGCATCGACCGCGGGTGGACGCTGCTCGGACGGGAGCACGCGCCCGAAGATGCCGTTCGGCAGCCTGAGCGTGCCGTCGGCGCCCACCGTCGGGAAGGTCGCGGTCGGCGGACCCTGAGCCAGATTGAACACCGACTCGAAGTTTGACGGCGCATTCAGGTTCTGCGCCGCGAGCACCGGCAGATTCTGCGTGACGGTATGACCGAACAACGATCCGAACACGCCGATGTCGTAGCTGCGCCCATAACCGGCTCGGAGCACAGTCTTCTCGTTCAGCTGGTACGTCGCGCCGACGCGGGGCGCCCAGTTCGGATGATTCTTGATGCCGCCGTCCAGCGGAATGCCTCCGACGCCCGCGACGAGGATGTTGGGCGACGGGATGGCAATCTGCCCGTCGCTGACATCGGCCAGAATGAACCCGCCCTTGCCGGTGTCGCTGACCGTCTGCGGGTTGATGAAATCGAGGCGCAGGCCGTAGTTCAGCGTCAGCTTGCTGTTGACGTGCCAGGTGTCCTGCGCGTAATAGAAGTGCCGCCACTGGCGCTCGGCCGCGTCGGTGAACGGGCTGGTGTAGCGCTTGAAGGTCGTCACGTCGCCGAGCAGGAATGTCGCGAGCGCCAGGCCGCCGCCTGACGGCCCGATCGTACGCGAGGAGACGAACGACAACTCGCCCGAGCGGTGCTGATCGCTCGGCACGCGCAGGTTCCACGCGCGGCGGACGTCGACGCCGAACTTCACCGTGTGGTCGGTAACCAGTCGGGTGACGTTGGCGACAAACTGCACCTGCTTCTCGTCCTCGTTCAACGGGCAGTTGCAGCGATTGACGCCCAGGCCGGAGCCGAACCTGATCCTACGGTTGTCGTTGTCATCCCCGATGAAGCCGCCAAACAGTCCCGACGTGAAGCCGTTATCGAGGTTCAATCCCGGGATGCCCGCGTCCCTCGCCGGCGTCGTGCCGAAGTCGAACGGCAGCACGTCGACCTTGTACTTGAACCAACCGACGCGGAAATCGAACGTCGTCTTCGAGCCGATGACGCGGTCGAATCCCGTGGCCAGGCTCTGGTTGCGCACCTTCGATGTGCCGCCGAGCGAGACGATCTCCTGCCCGCCCCCTTGTCCGAATGCCGTCGGGCCATCGCGTGTGTAGTCGGCCCAGGAGTAACGGGCGAACACGTTGAGCTGATTGCTGACGCGGCTATCGGCGCGAACGTCGAAGGTGTCGTTGTCGAACGGCTCGCTGCCGGATGCCGCAAAATTCTCGCGCGTGCCGTTCTCGATGCCGGGGCGGTTCGGCGAGGGGATCAACTTCAGGAGCGCGAGCGCCTGCGGCGACAGCCGCTGCGCCGGAATCACATTGCCGGCGAATTGCTGCCGCTGCGCCGGCACTCCGGTCAGCGGGTCGTAGATGTTCGTGCCGTACGCGCTCAGATCGCCCCTGCGGGCCGCCTCGGTCGGCACCGTGAGCAGGCGCGAGCCGCCAACCTCGCTGCGCGTCCCCTGGTAGTCGCCGAATATGAAGATGCGGTCCTTCTGGAGCGGCCCGCCAAACGAGCCGCCGAACTGATTCTTGTTGGTTTTCGGAATCAGCCGGCCGGTGAGCGGGTCGGGCGCTGTCTGCGAGAACGGATTGGCCGACTGCGTTCGATCGTCCTGGTGAAACTCGAACAGGCTGCCGTGGAGCGTGTTGGTGCCCGACCTGGTCTGGACGGACACCACGCCGGCGGTCGCCTGGCCGAATTCCGCGTCGTAGTTCTGCGAGGTGATCTTCGTCTCGCCGATCGCCTCGAAGTTCGGGTTGATGACGATGATACCCAGGATGGGGTCGCGGTTCTCGGTGCCGTCGAGCTGATAGCCGGTCCCGCTGAAATGCTGTCCGTTCACCATCGTCTGCGTCGAGCCCTGCGGGTTTTCGCTGGCGGCGTGCTGCCATTGCAGTTGTTGGGTGCCGGGCGTCAGCAGGATGAATTTCGTGAAGTTGCGATCGAGCACCGGTAGATCCGAGATCTGGTGCGCGTCGAATGTCGTGGCGACGTCGGCCCGATCGGTCTTCAGAATCGGTGAGAACCCGCTGACCGTGACGTTCTCGCTGACCTCGCCGATCGACATCTTCATGTCCAGCCTCGTCTGCGTGTCGACATCGACCTTGATGTCGGAGAAGACGGCCGTCTTGAAGCCGGCCAGTTCGGCCTTCACTTCATACGTGCCTGGCAGCAGCCGCTCCTTCACGTAGCGTCCGGATTCGTTGGTGACCACGGCGTCGGATGTCTGGCGTTCGACGCTCGTGATCGTCACGGTCGCGCCAGGCATGACGCCGCCGGTCGCGTCGGTGATCAACCCACCGACGCTGCCGTACACCGCCTGTGCGCGCGCATGGGACGCGTTCCACGCGAGCGCAAAGACCGTCAGCAGGAGAATTGTTCGACCTCGAACGAGAAGGCGGGACGCGCGCGGATCCAGCAGCAGAGTCATGCGGTGCTCCTCGACCTGAAAAATCCAGGAACCCGATGTGCGCTCCGCATACTAATGACGCGATGATCGCCGGTCAAGCATTTACGGACGCTATTCGCGACAAAAAGTCATCAGCGACAGAACGATCCGTTCCGCCGTTCGCTTGACGCGGGCGGCATCGCGAGCCTACGCTGCCGGACCGATGGCCGCCACTGCGCAACGCGAGAAAACGATGATGCGAGCTGTTGAGTTTTGTATCGCTGCGCTCTGTCTCGCGTTGGCTTCTGGAGTTCGTCAGTGGCATGTCGAAGGCCGTTCGCAACGACCCGCCTTGGATTCGACAGTTCAGCGGTTTCCGCTCCGCTCCGACCGGGACCAGCTCGATCGTACGACGCACCTCGGCGCCTTCTTCGATGTCATAGGCCGCCGCGCGGCGTTGTTTGGCTACGAAAACCGACCGCTCGAGGCATGGGTGTATCCCATGAAAATCCTCGATGACTTCGTGCTGTCGTTCCGGCTCGAGGGCTACCCGCTCGAGATCAACGGCGGCGACATCATGACGTCCATTCGCGTGCGACCCGAGTCGACCGCGATCACCTACGCGCACGCAGCGTTCACGGTCCGCCAGATCATGTTCGCGCCGCTCGACGAGCCCGGCGTAGCGATCCTCCTGGACGTGGACAGCGTTCTGCCGCTCACCATCGTGGCGTCGTTCCGGCCCAGGCTCCGGCTGATGTGGCCGGCCACGTCGATGACGAGCTCGCTCGGCTGGGACGCTGACGCACACGTGTACACGCTCACGGAGGAAACCGGCCGGTATGCAGGCGTGATCGGCTGTCCGTCGGCCCGCGACGTCTCGGTGATGCCGTATCAGGAAGGGCCACGCGACGTGCCAAACCGGTTCATCATCGACGCGACCCCGGAGACGCTGAAGGATCGGCGCATTCCGATCGTCATCGCCGGCAGCGTCGAAGGCCGGGCGGCCGCAAAGGCGGCATACGCGCGCATCCTCGGTTCGGTGCAGGCGCTGTACGAGCGCACGGCACAACACTACGAGGAGCTCGACCGCGACACGATCGGTGTCGAGACGCCCGACGAGCGCCTCAACACGGCATTCCGGTGGGCGAAGGTGGGGATCGACAAAGGGCTCGCCACCAACCCGCTGCTCGGCACGGGACTGCTTGCCGGCTTCCGCACGTCGGGCGAGAGCGAGCGTCCCGGCTACGCGTGGTTCTTCGGCCGCGACGCCCTGTGGACCACGCTGGCGACCAGCGCTGCGGGAGATTTTGCGACGACGCGGAGCGCGCTCGAGTTTCTTCGAAAGTATCAACGGCAGGACGGAAAGATTCCGCACGAGATTTCGCAATCGGCGTCGCTTGTGCCCTGGTTCGATCAGTATCCGTACGCGTGGGCGAGCGCAGACGCCACGCCGCTCTACGTCATCGCGCACGCGGACTATTGGCGCGCGATCGGCGATCGCGGCTTCCTCGAGCGCCAGTGGCCGTCGATCGTGAGCGCGTATCGGTTCTCCGCTGGAACCGACAGCGACGGCAACGGTCTCATCGAGAACACGAAGGCGGGACACGGATGGGTGGAAGGAGGTGCGCTGTACCCGCCGCACGAAGAGATGTACTTGCAGGGACTCTGGATCGCGGCGTCGCGCGGCATCGCCGAGCTCGCCGGCGTCATGAGCGACCCGGCGCTCGCGTCTGCCGCACTTGCCGCCGCCGAACGGACGCGGGCCGCGATGGAGGCCACCTACTGGCTCGCCGATCGCGGCTTCTACGGGTTCGCGACCGCCTTGCCGCGTTCCTCGCCTGCCGTGGCGGAGCCGGGACCGAACCGCTCCGCGCGCCAGGCGCGGCTCGACGCGCTTCGTGACGCGCGGCGGATTGACGAGGACACCGTGCTTCCGGCCGTTCCGTTGTGGTTCGGCACGGTGCAGGACGATCGCGCGCAGGCGGAGCTCGATCATCTGGGCGGCGCCGCGATCGCGACCGATTGGGGCGCGCGTCTGCTGTCGAACAGCAGCGCGTTGTACGACCCGCTGTCGTACCACTACGGGTCGGTCTGGCCGCTCTTCACCGGATGGACGGCCGTCGCCGCGTACCGCTACGGCCGGCCCCACATCGGGGAACAGGCGATGATGGCGAACGCCCTGCTGACCTACACCGGCGCGCTCGGCTACGTCACCGAGCTGCTGTCCGGCGATTTTGCGACGCCCTTCGGCCGGTCATCGCATCATCAAATCTGGTCCGAGGCAATGGTGGTCACGCCGACGGTGCGCGGTCTCCTGGGCCTCGAGACGATGGATGCGGGCACCACGCTGCGCGTCGCCCCGATGCTGCCGGCATCGTGGGACCGCGTGACCGTCCGCCGCGTTCGCGTCAAGGAGGCGCGCTATGACCTGACCTTCGAGCGCGAACGCGGCAGGACCGTGGTGCGCGTGACGCGCGACGGGTCCACGTCGCCGGGTTCCGATGCAGCGGCGCATGTGGTGATCGCGCCGGCGCTGCCCCTCGACGCGCACGTTCGCGGCGTCACCGTCAACGGCTCCAGCGTGAAGCACGAAGTGACGCTGACCGGCGACGTGCAGCGTGTGCAGATCGCCCTCGACCAGCGATCGGAGGTGACCGAAGCGGTGTTCACGTACGACGAGGGAACCGACGTGTACGTCGACACGCAGGATCTGCGCGAGGGTGCCGCAAGCGAGGGGCTGCGTATCTTGCGCGCCCGCGCCGACCCGCGGACGCTCCGTCTGACCGTCGAGGGCCGCAGCGGCCGGACGTATGTCGTCGGCGTCCGGACGCCGCGCCGGCTCGGATCGGCGGAGGGCGTCACCGTGCTCGCCCCGCCAGCGCGCGATCCGCAACTGCGCATCCGCTTCGACGGGACGTCCGACGCCTACGTCCACCGCGAGATCGTCATCCCGCTTCTCGCGCGCTGAGTGATTCCTTCGTGCCGATCGTTCATTGGCGGTCGATCAGCGTTTCGAATCAGCCGCGCCTTCTTTTATCGTCACGAGGCGCCCGCCTCGCACGTTGTTCAGCACATCGACGCGGCCGCTCGGCCAGCGGACTTCGATCGCGTCCGCCACGACCGACGATCCCAGCCCGAAGTGCAGACGCAGATCGTCGTGCGAGTAGTAGCTGGATTGGCTGAGCACGGCCTGCGCCTGCGTCCGTCCGCCCGCCTTCACGCGCACCATCGCGCCTAACGCGGCGCGGTTGGAGGTGGTGCCTTCGAGCTTCACGGCGATCCACCGATTCGGCCCTGCGTAATCGTTTCTCAGCAGCGACGGCGGCTCGTTCATGTTGAAGACGAGCATGTCCAGGTCGCCGTCGTTGTCGAAGTCGCCGAAGGCGGCGCCGCGGCTCGAGTGCGGGGTGACCGCTCCGGGCCCACTGGCGCTCGTCACGTCTTCAAACCGGACGCCGTCCACGTTTCGAAACACGATCCGCGGACCGCGATGGGGGTATTGCTTCAGCACGGCTTCGACTTCCGGATAGACGTTGCCGGTCATGTACACGATGTCCGGCCGGCCATCGTTGTCCAAATCCGGCATGCCGGCGCCCCATTCGACGTAGCGGTTCAGCGCGCCGAGGCCGGCGGCCACCGCGACGTCCTCGAACACGCCCTTGCCGAGGTTGCGGTACAACGCAGGAATGTCGTCGGCGAAATGCGTCTTGAACACGTCGAGCAGTCCATCGGCGTTGTAATCGCCGACCGCCACACCCATCCCGGCCTGCTGCGTGCCATTTTCGCTGTAGGCGACACCGCGCTCGACGGCGCTGTCGGTGAACGTGCCGTCGCCGTTGTTGCGATACAGGATCGACGCCGTCGAGTCGCACGCGACGTAGATGTCAATCCAGCCGTCGCCGTCGAGGTCCGCGGCTGTCGCCGTCATCGGGTACCGGCCCTTGACTCGCGCGATGCCGGACTTCGCCGACACATCGGTGAACGTGCCGTTGGCTTCGTTGTGGAACAGGAGATTCGTGTCGGTCGGCAACCCGCGCGGCCCGCAGTTCACCGGGATGCCTTTCCACAGACAGTTCGGCCCGTTTCCAACCTCGGCGGCCGCCGGCAGATCGAAGCGCAGATAGTTGGCGACGAACAGATCGACGCGACCGTCGCGATCGTAGTCGATGAACGTGCAGCCCGATCCCCATCGGGTGCCGCCGGTCGGCAGCCCGGCGCGCGCGGTGACGTCCTCGAAACCCCCGTCGCCGCGGTTCCGGTACAGCACGTTCTGCCCGTAGTAGGTGATGAAGAGATCGAGCCAGCCGTCGTTGTCGTAGTCGCCGACGCACACGCCTGAGGCCCACCCGACCGCGTTCACCCCGCTGCGCGCCGTCACGTCACTGAAGGTCCCGTCCCGGTTGTTCCGGTAGAGCCGCGACAGGGGCATCTTTCCCGGTGGATACGTCTCGTTCTCGCGCGTTCCGTCCTTCAGCCGCGTGCCATTCAGGACGAGCGCGTCAATCCAGCCGTCGTTGTCGTAATCGAGAAATGCGACGCCGGCGCCGTTGGTCTCGATGATGAAGCGCTTGCGATCGACGCCGCCGTAGATTGTCGGCTCGCGCAGGCCGGCGCGATCGGCCACGTCCACGAGGGAGACCGGCCAGGGGCTCGCGTCGGTCCCCGGCGCCGACGCGCGAGCTGCCGGCCACAGCACGGCGAGCGCGGCCGCGGTGAACGATGCGGTGCAAACCGGTGAGACGTGCCTCACTTGACGGTGTCGCCCTGCAACCGCTCCGCAACGGCGAACTCGCGCTTCGCCTCTTCGCTGCGTCCGGCCTGCTGCAGGACCTGCGCGAGCAGGTAGTGCGCCGACTTGTTGTTCGGGTCGTACTGGACGGCGCGGCGCAGCATCTCCTCGGCCGCCTGGATCTGATTCGTTTTGCTGTAGGCCTTGCCAAGCAGGATGTAAGGACCGCTGAAGTACGGGTTCATCCAGAGCGACTGCTGGAGCACCGCGATGGCAGCGTCCCATTTGAGCTGGCGTGAATAGATATCGCCGATGCGGTACAACGCCATGGCGTGGGCCGGGTTGATCGCCAGCTCTTCGCGCATCAGCGCGAGCCCTTCGTCGAGCCGCGCCCGGAAAATCGCGATCTGCCCCAGGAGGTAATGCGCCTCGGGCAGCCGCGGATCCTTCTGCAGCGCCGTCTTCAGTTCGGCCTCGGCCAGATCTTCGAGCTCCAGCCGATTCATCATCTGACCGGCGATCACATGCGCGGCGGCAGAGGCGGGCGGCACGTGAAACGTTCGCGCGAACGCCTCGCGCGCCTTGTCCACCTGGCGCGTCTGGGCGTACGCCATGCCGAGCGCGTAGGCCAGCTTGATGTCATCGGGCGCGAGCGGCCGGACCTCTTCGAGGTAGGGGATCGATTCGGCAAGGTGACCGGCGAGATAGTGGGACAGCCCGAGCACCTGCACGGCTTCGCGCCGCTCGAGCGAGCCAGGCGCGAGGCCCCGGACGGCCGGCGTGAGATGCTCGATCGCATGCGCCGGATCGTTCGCGTGGTAGTAGGCGACGCCGAACATCTCTTCGACGAGCGGGTTGCCGTGCTCGCCGAGCGCCTGCAGTTTCTCGACGGCGGCGCGAGGCTGACCGGAGTCGATCAGCCTGCGCGCGTCCGCGAGCGCGCCGGAGACGGCGGTCGACGGCTGCGACGGCGCCTGCGCTGACGGCGGGAGCGTCTGCGCCGAGAGGAGAGCGCTCCAGAGCAGCGCCGCCGCTCCGCACATGGCACGACGAATGTCAGCGCTCCGAACCCTGAACACGTCCGCTGCCTTCCTTCAGGACATGAAACGTATCGACCGGCAGACCCGCCCAGCTCTCCTCGAGGCCGTTCGGCCACCGGACGTCGACGCGCTCGATTCTTGCCGCGTCTCCCAATCCGAAATGAACCCGGAAGTCATTCTGCGATAGATAGCTGCCGCCGCCGCGCACTTCCTGCCACTGCGCGACGCCGGCGGCGAGGCATCGCACGCGCGCGCCGATCGCGTTGCGATTTGATTTCGTTCCGACCAGCACCAGCGTGGTCCAGTGATGGCCGGACGCGTCCTGCAGGCGGAACAGGTCCGGCCGGTCGTTGACGTTCGAGATCGCGACATCCACGTGTCCGTCGTTGTCGAAGTCCGCGAACGCCGCGCCGCGGCCCGCCTTCGGAGAGGTGACCGGTTCTCCGAGACGCTCGCTGATATCCGTGAAGCGGCCGTTGCCGAGATTACGGTAGACGACCTTCCGCTGCTTGTAACCCGCTTCGGTGTTGAGCTGGACAACCTCTGGATACACGTGACCATTGGCGAGAAACAGGTCCAGCCAGCCGTCGTTGTCGAGATCGATCCAGCCGGTGCCCCATCCGAGCCAGCGCGTGTTGATGCCGATTCCCGACGCAAACGTGCGGTCCTCGCAGAACCCGTCGCCCGAGTTGGCGTAGAGCGTCGATGTGTCGCCGGCGAAATTGGTCTTGAAGAGGTCCATCGTGCCGTTGCGATCGTAGTCGCCGATCGCCACGCCCATGCCGGCCTGCGGCTTGCCGTCCTGACTGTAGGCGCAGCCGCTCGTGATGCCGATGTCGGTGAACGTGCCGTCATGGTTGTTGCGGTACAACGCGCTGGGGTTCGAGTCGTTCGCCACGTACAAATCGACCCAGCCATCGTTGTCGAAGTCGATCGTGCTCACGCCGAGTCCGTACGTGCCCTTCGCCCGCGTCATGCCCGCGCGCTCCGACACATCCTGGAACGTGCCGTTTCCGCGGTTGTGGTACAGCACGTTCTTCCCGCCCGTCAACCCCGGCGGGCCGCACGCGACCTTGATGCCTTTGTAGCGGCACAGGCCCGACTCGGGCGTCGGCGCGGTGGCGAGATCCAGGTCGATGTAGTTGGCGACGAACAGATCGAGCCGGCCGTCGCGATCGTAATCGAGGAACGCGCAGCCGGTTCCCCACCGCGTGCGCGTCTGCATGAGTCCCGCGCTGCGCGTGACGTCTTCGAACGTACCGTTCCCCCGGTTGTGATACAAGCGGCTCTGTCCCCAGTAGCTGACGAACAGATCGTCGTAGCCGTCGTTGTCGTAGTCGCCGACGCAGGCGCCCTGTCCCCAGCCGCTCGCGGCAAGCCCGGCCTTCGTCGTGTCGTCCTCGAACGTGCCGTCGTGCCTGTTCCGGTAGAGATGATTGGTCGGCGCCCGGCCCGGCGGAAATCCTTCGAGGGTCGAACCGTTCACGAAAAACAGATCGAGCCAGCCGTCGTTGTCGTAGTCGAACGCCGCCACCCCGGTGCCGGTCGTTTCGAGCAGGTACTTGTTCGACGTGGCGCCGCCATAGACCGTGACGGCGTCCAGGCCGGCGCCGCGCGCGACGTTGGTAAACGAGAAACTGAGCTTCGCCGGCGTCTCCTGAATGATCGCAGCGCCGCTGCGTATCCGGCCGAGCGCCAGGACGCCGACAAGGCACATGGCCGACCACACGCGAAGCTGGCGCCTACGGCAACTCATGGCTCGGAGTCCGGCAGCTTCAGGTGAGGCGCCAGGCGGCGCGCCACCTGAAACTCCTTACGGGACTCCCCGAGGGCGCCGCTGCGGCGCAGTGCGAGCGCGAGCTGAAAATGCGCCTGCGCATTGTCCGCGTCGAGTCGAACGGCTTCGCGGAACCGTGCGATCGCCGCGGTGAGGTCGTTGCGCTTCAGGCGTTCGAGTCCCGTGTTGACGGCGAAAACCGCGGCTTGCGCGTCCGCCTTCATTTTGTTCAGTCGCTCGGCCTCTGCGAAAGCCGCCGACGCGCCTGCCGCATCGTGCCTGGCCTGCAACGCCTGCGCGAGGCTCGTCTGCGCCTCGGCTGATGCGGGGTTCATCCGGATCGTTTCGCGAAACTCCGCGAGCGCCTCGTCCAGATCGCCGCGCTGCCTGGAGATCGTGCCGAGCATGTAATGAGCGTCCGCGTACTGCGGACGCCGCGCGAGCGCTTCCTTGAAGAGCGCCGCGGCTTCGTCGGCGCGGCCGGTCTGCCACAGCACCACGCCGAGCGTGTAGGCCGCCTCGGGGAGCGCGGGATCGAGCCGCATCGCGGTCCGCAATGCGCGCTCCGCCTCCTCGAAGTCGTCCTGCTGCTTGAGCGCGAGGCCGAGGTCGTAGAAGCCCTCGGCATTGGCGGAGTCGCGGCGGGTGAGCTCGCGGTACTCGAGGGTCGCGCCGCCGAGATCGCCCTTCTGCATCAGGGCCGTGCCCAGGTTGAGACGCGCCGCCGTGTGATCGGGGTATCGCTCGATCACCGCGCGCAGTGTCTGCATCGCCTCGTCTGCGTCGCCCCTCTGCATCAGCGCCAGGCCGAGGCTGTTGCCGGCGTCCGACAGCGTCGGATCGATCTCGAGGGCACGCCGGAATTCCTTGATGGCGCCGTCGAGGTCGCCTGAAGCCTGCAAAGCGGCGCCGAGCTGCGTGTGGGCGGCCGCGAGCTTCGGCGCATATCGCAGCGCGATCCGAAGATCGCGAATGGCCGACGGGAGATCGCCTTGTTGGCGCTCGATGACGGCGAGATAGTAGCGGGCCTCGGCGTGCGCGGGGCGCAACGCCACCGCGCGGCCAAGCACGGCGCGCGCGCGGTCCACCTGCTTGGTCCACCATAAGGTTGCGCCGAGGTGGTAATGGGCGTCGAACAACGACGGGCGGATCGCGATCGCCTGCTCGAACTCGGCGATCGCGTCATCCGTGTATCCCTGGGTGCCGAGGACGAACCCGAGTCGGTCGTGCGCCTCGGCCAGCTGTGGCGCGCGTGCGATCGCCGCGCGGTACTCGGCGACCGCGGCGTCGAAGGTCCGCTGGTGTTCGTGAATGACGCCGAGCAGATAATGCGCGCGGGCCGACTCCGGCCGAAGCGCCAGCACCTGGTTCGCAATCGCGGCGGCGGCGTCGATGCGGTCCACGGCGACGAGGCGCTCGCCGCGGGCGATCAGCGCATCGACATCCGATGCCGATCGGGCCTGGCCGGCGGCGGCGGTCGCGCCGGCGAGCACGAGCGCCGCGACGCCCCCGATCCAGCCGACCCGCTGGGACATCGGAGGGATGTTACCACCCTTCCCGACGGGGCGCGGCGCCCTCGATCGACACTTCGATCGCAGCGAAGTCATCGTGCAGGCGCACGTTCACGACGCCCGCTTCGTCCACCGCCCATGCCGCGCTCCGCTGCGTCGCGAGCTCCGCCAGGCTCACGCGCGGCAGCGTGGCGCCGCCGACCGTCACGCGCGACGGCGACTCGCGGCGGACGAGCAGCCACAGATCGCGGCCGGCGGGGCGGAACGGTCCGGCCGGCGCGCCGATCGCGATCGTCTCCTTGTCGGCTGTCGTCTGGTGGCGGAACACGCGCGTGACCGACATCCCTTGCGCATACGCGCGCGTCTCGCCGTCATCTTCGTACAGCCTCGCTTCGCCGTCGGCGCCCGGCATCACCGCGACGCGCAGCGCCTGGCCGCGCAGTTCGCCCGTGTGCTGAACGACAGGATGCTCGAATACCAGGGCACCGGCTCTGGCGAAGATCGGAATCGAGCGTAACGTCACCGGGACACGATGGCCGGTGCCGCCGGTGAATCGCGCACCGGTCCAGAAGTCGACCCAGGTTCCCGGCGGGAGATACACCGATCGTTCGGAAGCGTGCGGCCACAGCACGGGCGCAATCAACAGATCGCTGCCGAACATCACCTCATCGTCCAGGCCGTAGGTGGCAGGGTCGTTCGGAAACTCGAGCATCAGCGGGCGGAGCGCGGGCAATCCGGACACGCTCGCGTCGTGCATCACGTTATAGATGTGAGGCAGCAGCTCGTACCGCAGCTCGATCGCGCGGCGGTTCAGCGCTTCGTGCTCCGTTCCGTACGACCACGGGTCCTGGTCGGGCGTGCCGAAGGTCGTGTGCGTGCGCATGAAGGGATAGAACACACCAAGCTGCAGCCAGCGCGTGTAGAGCTCGGCGCTCGGCGCTTCGGCAAAACCGCCGATGTCGACGCCGACAAAGGGCAGTCCGGAGAGGCCCATGCCGAGCAATAACGGAATCGACCCGCGCAGGTGGGTCCACTCGCTCACGTTGTCGCCGGCCCACACCGCCGCGTAGCGCTGGCCCCCGGCATAGGTCGCGCGCGTCAGCACGAACGGCCGCGAATCGGGACGGAGGCGCTGCAGCCCTTCATACGTGGAGCGCGACGCCAGTTGCCCGTACACGTTGTGCACGGCCGCATGCGAAGTGGGCGATCCCTCGTCATCGAACCGCACGTCGAGCGGCATCGTGCCCGTCGGCGTATCGAATACCGCCGGTTCGTTCATGTCGTTCCAGATGCCTGCGATGCCGATGTCGAGCAGGCGCGCATACAGCGATCCCCACCAGGTGCGCGTCGCAGGGCGCGTGAAATCCGGAAACACGCTCGGTCCCGGATTGCGTTCGGCGCGCGCGGGCCAGACCGGCGCCTCGTAGATCGATCCGTCGGGTTGCCGGACGAAGTGGCCTCCCGCCACGCCGGCGTCGTACGGTTCGTAGCCGGCTTCCTTTTTCGGGTGCGCATCGAGAATCGTCACGACGCGCAATCCCATCGCGCGAAGATCGCCGACGAGCCGCGCGGGATCGGGAAAGCGCTCAGCGTGCCAGGTGAACGGCTTGTAGCCGTCCATGTAGTGGATGTCGAGCCAGATGGCGTCGGCCGGGATGTGACGGACGCGGAAGTTCTGCGCGACGAACCGGACCGTTGACTCGGGGTAGTAGCTGTAGCGGCACTGGTGATAGCCGAGCGCCCATCGCGGTGGCATCGGCATCCGGCCGGTCAGCGACGTGTAGCGCGAGACCACATCTGCCGGCGTGGGGCCGTTGATGAAGTAGTAGTTCAGCTCGCCCCGGTCCGCGCCGAACGCGAGCACGCCGTCCGAGGTGTGGCCGATGTCGAAGCTGGTGCGCGACGTGTTGTCGAGAAACAGGCCATGCGCTCTCCCGCCGCGCATCACAATCGCAAACGGCACCGAAACGTAAATCGGATCGGTATCTGGACCGTACGCGTACGTATCGCTGTTCCACATCGTGTACGCGTATCCGCCCTGCTGGCGTCCGCGCTTGTCGAGCATTCCGTTTTTTTCGCCGAGTCCATACACGTGCTCGTCGACACGCAGGCGCTTGAACACGCGGGTCATCGCGCCGGACGACGCCATGCCCTGGGCTGCGTCGTCTTCGTCGAGAATCTCACCGGCGGCGTCGGCGATGGCGAGCCTGAAGGGCGCATGCCGCGCCGTGACGCGAAGCGAGCGGGTGGCCAGAACCGAACGATCCCTCTCCACCGAAATCGCGGGCATGACGTCCGCCGGAAGCGACAGAACAGCGTACGAGTGATCGCGGCCGAGATCGCGCGTCGGCGAGAAGCGCACGCGGATGATGTCGGGCGTGACCGCCGCCACGGAAACGATCGATCGTGCATCGCGAAACGTCAGTGACGACGGCGACCGGCCCGCGGGCTGCATCGCGCCGACGGTTGACCATTGAGCCTGGCCGGAGCTGGCGGCAAGAATGAAGGTGACCGCGAGAGGCCATGTCCGCCGCGCCATCCGGTGCATTTGCCACCTCCGGAAAAACAGCCGCGCGATTATACTGTCCGGGCCGCGCATGACCAGCCGATCCGACTTGCACCCGGCGGTCACAGCGCCGACGCATCAATCGTTCGAAATACGCTCCGCCGCCACGATGATTCGCCTCGCCCTGATTGGATACGGGTACGCAGGACGAACATTCCACGCGCCCCTCATCCGAGCCACGCGCGGGCTCGAGCTCGTCGCCGTCATGTCGCGCAACGCGCAACAGGTCCACGCGGATCTCCCGGGCGTCCTCGTCGTGCCGTCGCCAGGGGACGCGTGCGTCATCCCGTCGGTTGATCTTGTCGTCATCGCGACGCCCAACGACACACACGTTCCGATCGCCACCGAAGCAATCCGCGCCGGAAAACACGTCGTCGTCGACAAGCCCTTCGCACCGACGCTCGAGGAGGCGCGTGACGTCATTGCGCTGGCGCAGCGGACCGGCCGCGTGCTCGCCGTGTTTCACAATCGGCGGTGGGACGGCGACTTTCTCGCGCTCAGAGATCTGCTCTCGCGCTCGGCGCTCGGCGACGTCGCGCATTTCGAGTCTCATTTCGATCGCTATCGACCGCAGGTCCGCGTCCGGTGGCGCGAGCAGCCCGGCAGAGGTTCCGGCCTCTGGTACGATCTGGGTCCACACCTCGTCGACCAGAGCCTGCAACTGTTCGGGCTGCCCAATCGGGTTCTGGCAAGCCTCACCGCGCAACGTCCCGGCGCGCAGACCGACGACTGGGCGCACGTGCTCCTGGATTACGGTCGCCTTCAGGTGATCCTTCACCTGTCGCTGCTCGTCGCGGCGCGACTGCCGCGTTTCAGCGTGCATGGACACCTCGCCAGCTGGGTGAAATACGGAACCGACCCGCAGGAGCGGCAGCTGATCGCGGCGTTGCGGCCCGGCGACGCTGCAAGTGGAGAGCGAGAGCGCGCGCTGCACATCGATGGCGCGACCGGCAGTGAGAGCGAGACGCCGATCCCGCGCGGAGACTACGGCCGGTTCTACGCGCAGCTTCGGGATGCGCTCAACGGCGCCGGCGATAATCCGGTCCCGCCCGCCCAGGCTCTCGCCGTGACGGCGGTCGTTGAGACCGCTATCCGTTCAGCGTCGGAAGGTCGAGCCTCGCCGTTGCCGCTGACGGCTTCGGAGGTGCGCGAGTTCGCAACGTGAATGAGGAGGAAGCAGCGCGGCCGACGCGTTCTTGCGGACTGAGCTTGAGCAGACGCGCTACCGAAGGGCAGCGCAGCGGGGCGCTGCTTCGTGGCATCGGCGCTCGAGCGTCAATGGCTATTGCTTCTGCTTCGCGATCACCCGATCCTTGATCTTGTCGTAGGTCGCCTGCGGGACGATCTTCTTCGTCACGAGCTCGTCCTTCCGCGCATAGGGTCGGCCGTCGATAATCTTCTGCGAGTAAGCATCGCCGATGCCTGGAATCGCCATCAACTCCTGCTTCGACGCAGTGTTGAGATCGACGAGCGTTGCTTTCGCGGCGGGCTTCGCGGCTTGGGGCTTCCCTGCCGTCGTTGCCGGCTTGGGTTTCGCCTTGCTTTGAGCGCTGACGGATCCAGCTCCAAGTGTCATCGCAAACAGCGCGAACATGGCAGCGGCCAGGAATCTGTTGCGTTTCATTGAATGGCCTCCGGAGTAGATGATACGCTCAACACCAGCCCGAGACGCGCAGACGCGTCGCTGCCAAATCCTTATGCGGTGATCCGCCCAACATCTCTGTAAACCAACGCGGGGAGGCGAGCATGTTGAACCGGCGCCAGTTTCTTTCGGGGGTCGCCGCCAGCGCGGCGATGGTCGCCCGCGCTCCGAGAGCATTCGCGGCAGCGCCGAAATACGACCTGATCATCAGGGCCGGCCGCGTCATCGATCCCTCGGTCCGGCTCGATGCGATCCGCGACGTGGCGATCTCAGACGGCCGCATCGCCGCCGTCCAGGCCAACATCGCGGGCGACGCGGCCGACACCATCGATGCGCGCGGTACACTCGTCGTCCCGGGCTTACTCGACATCCATACCCATACCGGGCGATCCGCCGAGGGGCCGGGGCTCGTGCTGCGGGACGGGGTGACGGGCTGGATCGATGCAGGATCGCAAGGGGCGGATCACATCGGTGACATCATTGCCGTCGCGCGATCGGCGCCGCAGCAGGGCCGCGTTCTGATCAACATCGGGCGCGCCGGCATCCTGCCCGAAGGCGACACGATGGACCTCAACCGCGCCGATGTGGGTGCGGCGCGCGATGCGATCGCAAAGAACCGCGAATTCATCGTCGGCATCAAGGCACGGCTGTCGCGCGAAGTCGCGGGCGCGAACGACTTCGAGGTGCTCCGGCGCGCGCAGGAAGTGGCCACCTCCTTCGGCCTGCCCGTCATGATCCACATGGGGCAGACGATCTCGCCACTCCCCAAGCTTGTCGATCTCTTGAAGCGCGGCGATATCGTCACCCACATGTTTGCGCCGCCGCCCAACAGCATCATCGACGACAGCGGCCACATCCTGCCCGAAGTGCTTGCGGCCAGGCGCCGCGGCGTCTGGTTCGACGTCGGTAATGGGCAAACGGGACACATGAGGTGGGACACGGTTGGCGCCATCATGAAGGCGGGCTTCTGGCCCGATACGTTCTCCACCGACTGGAACACGAACAGCCCTACGACGGGGGTTATCGACCTTCCCAACTGCATGTCGAAGCTGCTCGGCTACGGCATGAAAATCGACCAGGCGATCGCGTGCGCGACGGTCAATGCCGCGCGCATATTCCCTGTGTTCAACGACCGCGGCACGCTGAAGGCGGGCGCGCCCGCCGACGTGGCGCTGCTCGAGCTGCGAAAAGGAACGTTCGAATTCCTCGACAACTATAAGAACACGATCACCGGCAGCCAGAGGCTGGTGCCGAGCGCAACCGTGCTCGGCGGCAAGCGGGTTCAGCGCGCATCATGAATTCATTTCGCTCTGCCGCAGGCGGCGCGTCTAGCCCGCCGCCGCAGGCTGGACAGCGCCGCCCGGGCTGCCATGAACATGTTCTGCGTGGGAGGCTTATGCGCCGAACGAAGTCCGAATCACGCTCGGTCGTTCTCGTGGTCGGCCTGCTTCTGATTGGTATGTTCCTTGTCGTCGCGCAGGGCCAGCAGGCTAATGGCAGTCAAAGTGGTCGTGCGAATGCAGCCGCCGATCTCCCGTACAAACTCGTCGAGTGGCCGACGGCCCCCACCAGTGCAGCCGGCGTCCCCGGCGCCTGGAATTTCATCCAGGTGGCATCTGTGGCCACGACGGCGCGAGGCACGATCCTGGTGCTGCACCGCGGGGCCCACCCGATCATGGAATTTGAGAGCAGCGGGAAGTTTGTTCGCTCGTGGGGAGACGGAATGTTCAGCGAGGGAAAGGTCGCTGCCATCCCCGAGGCTCACTGGACCGAGCAGAAGTCGCATTACTCCGCTGTTTATGGGCCGGCGGGATGCACGTCTTGCGGCGCCCACTCGGTGCGCGTCGATCCATCCGGCAACATCTGGGTGATCGACGCGCCCGGCCACGTTATCTACAAGTTGAATGCCGAGGGCAAAGAGATCATGCGCCTCGGCACCAAGGCCGTCTCTGGAACAGGTCCCAACAACTTCAATCTGCCGACCGATATCGCCTTTGCGCCCAACGGCGATCTCTACGTCACCGACGGTTACGGGAGCGCTCGCGTGGTGAAGTACACGCGCGACGGGAAGTATCTGTTGCAGTGGGGCACAAGAGGTAAAGGTCCCGGCGAGCTCGGACTGCCTCACAACCTGGTGATTGACGCACGGGGCAGGGTGTACGTCACCGATCGGGACAACCAGCGGATCGAGGTGTTCGACTCAAACGGGAAGTTTCTGAGCCAGTGGACCGGCACCGGCGGAATCTCCGGACTCGCGATCACCAAAGACCAGAAGATCTGGACGGCCGGGACGTTGCGGGACCTGGACGGAAAGGTCCTGGGGAAACTGCCCGGGCCCGGGATAGCGGGAGGCCATGGTGTGGCCGTCACGGATTCCGGAGATGTCTACCTCGCTCAGCTGAGCGGCGTGGTGCAGAAGTTCGTCAAGCAATAGAGCGCCCACGCGACGTCGCGCGATCTCTCTCGCGCGGGCTGCGCTTCGGAAGATGGTTTGCGCGGCTCGACGAGATGCCTCTTCCGGTCCTACGAGCAGCGCTCCTTCGCAGCCTGCATTCTAATGCGACTTCGGCCCCTGGCAGCCCGTGACCCGACCCTGGAGCCCGCCGTGTATCCTTGCGGAGCGCAGGTGTCAGAACGGCAGGCCCGTCCCTGTTGACCGCGCCGATTGGAAGCAGTACGTTGCAGCATTCGATGTCAGTGAACCTTCAACACGCGTGGTGCGCGATCCAAGCTTCGCTGGAGGGCAATGAATCATGCGCCTGACGCCACTCGTCTCGGCAGCCGTAGTACTTTCGATGTCGGGGGTTTCCTTCGCCCAGGAATGGATTGAGTTTGCCAACCGGGAAGATCGCTTCACGTGCAACTTCCCGGGCCCGCCGAAATTATCGGAGACAACCTATCGATCCGAGCGTGGAGCCGATCTGCCGGCGCGCGTCTATAGCGCCGCGCAGGGCCAGAGCCGCTACTCGGTGACCGTGGTCGACTACAACCAGGCTCAACGAATACTCAAGGAAAAAGCCAAGTCCTGTCCGGCGGGCGCCGAACCCTGCTTGGGATCGCCGGGCGATGAGGGGCACTGGAAAGCCGACTTACGAGGAGCGATTGTCTATGCCTCGTGGCGATTCATGCAACGCGACGCCAGGCTCACGAGCCTGGTCTGGAATACCGTCGACCTCGTCGAAGGACATCAGCTTCAGCTCACGAACAACGCCGATAAGTCCCGTACCTTTGCCGGGATCTACATGCACGAGAACAAGCTCTATATTATCGAGGGCACCGTGCCGGCCGGTTACCCGGAGCCGGGGTTGTTTCAGCAATCGCTGGGATGGCTCGACGAGAATGGGATCGGGCTTCGCTATCAGTCTGTCTACTCCAACGGATTCCCGACGCCCCCGCGGGTCAAGCGCGGAGGCCAGCCGTAACAGCCCGTGGTGAAAGTCTGGCGTCGCACCGAGACGGGCGAGGCGCCCCGATGGCAAGGCGCGACGACCGAGAATACCGGGAGTATTTGAGCGAGGAGCAACGCCGCCAGCGGGGATGCATCGCCCGTCGAATGCACCCGTCGAATGCAGCCAGACTTTCGCCACGGGCTGGTAAGGTCAGGGTTCCGACTGACGGTCTTGGCGCCAGCGCGGGTCAAAGCGGTCCGGCGCGCTGAATCGTGAAACTTCTTGTTTGCTGGACGAGGAGGGTGAACATGCGGTTCAAATCAGGTCTTCGCCTCGCGACGATTTGTGCGATGGCCTTCGCGTGGCCGGTGTTCGCGCACCATTCCCATGGCAACTACGTCGACACGTTTATGGATATTGAAGGTGTGGTCAAGGAACTGCATCTGGTCGTCCCGCATTCCTGGATCTACCTGGAAGTGAAAGATGGCAAAGGTGAGCTTCAAATGTGGGCACTGGAAGCCACGAGCCGCACTGGCCTCCAGAGAATTGGCGTCACGCCCGACTACGTCAAACCGGGCGACACCGTCAAAGCGCGGTGCCATCATCTCAGGGACGGCTCCAACGGCTGTCTTCTGGGGTTTCTGAAGGCCAAGGATGGAACCGTCAAGGATTGGGACGGCAATAATGCGCCTCCCCCAGCTGATTTCTGAAAGCGCTGATTCTCTCAGTATGGGGTCGGCGCGCGCGAGGGAGAGGTCATGCGTCTAACGGCATTCGTTTTCGCATCGCTGCTGTCGATGGCTGGCCCCGCAGTCGCCCAGGAGTGGGGGGAGTACGTCAACACGCAAGACGGCTTCAAAGTGAACTTTCCGGGTCAGCCAAAGGTGACCGAGACGACCTGGAAGTCGCAAATGGAATACGTCCTGCCCGCGCGTGTATACAGCGCCGAGAGGGGTCGCGAGTCTTACTCCATCACTGTTGTCGATTACACGGGCCTCGAACAGCAAGGCATCGAGCGGTCCAAGACATGTCCGCCCGGCAACGCTCAGTGCCGGGAAAACGCCGGCCCCGTCATCGGTCCAGGGTACTGGAAGCAGGATGAGCGAGGGGCGATCGTGTATGCGACCTTCAAGCTCCTTCAGCGGGACGCCAGGCTGACAAGTCTTGTCTGGGACTGGCAGGACATGGTCGAAGGACACTCCTTGCAGCTGACCAACAATCCCGATCAGTCCCGCACCTTCGCCTACATCGCGATGCATGCGAACAAACTCTATATCTTGGAGGGCACGGTGCCGAAAGGCTACGCGGAGCCTGGTTTGTTTCAGCAATCGCTGGGGTGGGTTGACAAGAACGGGAACGGAATTCGGTATCAGATGATCTACTCCAACTCGTACCACGGTATGGGCGTGTACCCGGTGCCCCCGATTGTTGGCGCCGGCCGCGGCAGGGGTGCCGGCGCAGCCGCTCCCGCGGGCGGAGGGCGCCGGTAGTCGCGCTGTTTTAACTCCCATATTTTCTGCGCCATGTTGCCCCGCCTTCTTCTGACTCCGCTTCTGGTCCTGAGCTGCATCGCGGTGCCGATGAACGCGGCCGCTCCTGCGCGCGGTGATTTGGAACGCGGGTTCACGCAAACCGTGCAGCCTTTCCTCACAACGTACTGCACGAGTTGCCATGGTGGAGCAAAGCCGGCCGCGCAATTGGACCTGCGGCAGTACTCCTCGATGGAGTCCGTGGTTCAGGATTTTTCCCGTTGGAATCGTGTCCTGGCCAGGCTCAGCGCGGGGGAGATGCCGCCGCGACCAATGAACCAGCCGCCCGATCAGGCGCGGCAGCACGTGATCGATTGGATCAAAGCGACGTGGGCCACTGAAGCCCGCACGCGTGACGGCGACCCCGGTCTCGTGCCCGCGCGGCGGCTCAGCAATGCCGAATACAACTACACAATCCGCGACCTGACGGGCATCGACATGCGTCCGGCTCGGGAATTCCCGGTCGATCCCGCCAATCAGGCCGGATTCGACAACTCCAGCGAGTCGTTGGCGATATCGCCGGAGCTCTTGAACAAGTATCTGCTGGCGGCAAGGAACGTGGCCGACCACATGTTCCTCAACGCGGACGGATTCGCCTTCGCACCGCATCCGATGCTTGTCGAAACCGACCGCGACCGGTACTGCATCCAGCAGATCGTCGATTTCTACAGCCGCCAGGATACCGACTACGCGGATTATTTCCGCGCAGCCTGGCTCTATAAACACCGTGCCGTGTTCGGAAGGCCGAAGGCGACGCTCGCTGACGTCGCCGCACAAACGAAGGTCAGCGTGAAGTATCTGACGACGATCTGGCAGGCGCTGGAAACGAGGGAGGATGTCGGCCCGCTCGCGAAGCTGCAGGCGATGTGGCGCGCGCTGCCCGTTCCGAAGGCCGATCAGCCCGAGCTCGCCCGCGACGGCGCGAACCGGATGCGGGAGTTCGTCGTCCGCATGCGGAAGGACACGTCGCTGACGTTCGCCAGCCCGATCGTGAAGGGGTTGAGCATCCGGACGCAGCCCCTCATGAATTGGAAGAATCGGGCGTACGCCACGCACCGCCGCGATTTCGACCGCACCGCGCTGCGCGTCGAGGCGGAACCTCCACCGGTGGAGCCGAAGCTCCCTGTTGATCGAGACGGAAAAGTTGTGGGTTACGGGCTCATCGGCCTCGGCCCCAACGGCGAGGATTTGACCGCGCTGAAGGCGCAGGTCCGGGCGTACGCGTCGCGCATGGAGAACCCCGACCTGATCGTGCCCGCCGGACAGCGAGCCCGCTTCGAGGCGGCGTTGGCGGAATTCAGCTCCGTGTTTCCCGACACGTTCTACGTGCGCGAGCGCGGCCGCTTCTATCCCGACGAGTCGGAAGACAACGGGCGCCTGCTCAGCGCGGGCTTCCACAACGTGATGGGCTACACGCGCGACGATGCGCCGCTCAGCGAGCTGATTCTGGACGAGAAGGGACAGAAGGAGCTGGAGGCGCTCTGGGATCAGTTCGAGCTCGTCGCGGACTACACCGCGCGGACCTACGTGCAGTTCTACTTCAACCAGAGCGGCGAGGTTCTCGGAAATGGCCCCGAGTCGGGCACACTTCGTCCGTCCGACAAGGACGTCACGGCCGAACCTGTCATCCTGAATTTCAAAACATCGTATCTGGCCAAGGCTGCGGCCGACGACACGAACAATCCTGCCGCCATGCGGGCAATCGCCGACCACTTCGATCGCGTGAACGCCACGCTTCGCGCAGTCGAGCGGGAACGGCTCGAAGCCGAGCCGCGCCAGCTGGACGCGCTCGTGACATTTGCGGCGCGCGCGTACCGCAGACCGCTGCCACAGTCCGAGCGCGCGGATCTTCTGGCGTTCTATCGCTCGTTGCGCGACCGGAATAATCTGACTCACGAAGAGGCGATGCGCGACACGATCGCCAGCGTGCTGCTGTCGCCGCATTTCTGTTATCGCCTCGACCTGGCCGAAGGCGCGCGTCACTCCGCGCGTTCCGCTCCGTCGCGCGTGGCGGGCGGCAGGACGAGCCTGGCTTCTGTGAATGCTGTCCAGGGCACTCCCCTCTCCGACAATGCCCTGGCGAACCGACTGAGCTACTTTCTCTGGTCCACCATGCCCGACGCCGAGCTGTTCGCGCGGGCGGCGGCCGGCACCCTGCGGAAAGAGACGGTCCTCCGCGCGGAGATTCGCCGGATGCTGCGAGATGACCGCGCGCGTGGACTGGCGACCGAGTTCGGAGGCAACTGGCTCGATTTCCGACGCTTCGAGGAAAGCAACACCGTGGATCGCGAGCGCTTTCCCGACTTCACCAACGAGCTGAGACAGGCGATGTTCGAGGAACCGATCCGGTTCATCGGCGACATGATCCGCAACGATCGGCCGGTGCTGGACATGCTGTATGGCGGCTACACCTTCGTCAATCCCGTGCTGGCCAGATACTACGGGATGCCCGAGGTCACGGGCGGGCCGGACGACTGGGTGCGGCTGGACAACGCACGCGACTACCAGCGCGGCGGGCTGCTGCCAATGGCCGTATTCCTCACGCAAAATGCGCCCGGGTTGCGCACCAGTCCGGTGAAGCGGGGATACTGGGTGGCGCGACGCGTGCTCGGCGAAGTGATTCCCCCACCGCCCGCGTCCGTCCCGGAACTGCCGAACGACGAGGCGAAGCTGGACTCGCCGTTGCGGGACGTGCTGGCGCAGCACCGAAAAAATCCCGCGTGCGCCGCCTGTCATGAGCGGTTCGATGCGTTTGGGCTGACGCTGGAAAACTATGGCCCGGTGGGCGACGTGCGGACGAAGGATCTGGCCGGACATCCGGTCGAGACGCAGGCCACGTTCCCTGGAGGCAGCCAGGGTACAGGTCTGAGCGGATTGCAGGCCTACATCCGTGCGAACCGGGAAAAGGATTTTCTGGACAATATCAGCCGTAAACTGCTGGTATACGCGCTGGGGCGCTCGTTGCTGCTCTCGGATGAACCGCTGATCCAGCGGATGAATACCAGGCTCGCCGCGAGTGGATACCAATTCAGTGCGTTGATCGACGCGATCGTGAGCAGCCCGCAGTTCTTGAACAGACGCAGCGCAGGCTCCACGAGCAGAAAGGTCGCGAACTAGATGCCTCGGATTGATCGCCGGACGGTGCTTCGCGGCGTGGGCGTCACGATGGGCCTGCCGTGGCTCGATTCCTTGTCCGCCTTCGCGGCGACACCCTCGAGCCCGTCTTTCCCGAAGCGGTTCGCGGTGCTCTTCATGGGCAACGGCGTGAACGAGAATCACTGGGGCGCCGAAGGATCGGGAGCCGGCATGAAGCTCAGCCTGAGCCTGTCGCCGCTCGAGCCGTTGAAGAAAAAGATCAATGTCATCAACGGCCTCTTCAACAAGAACTCCACCGGTCAGGGCATCCACCCCGCGCAGACCGGCAGCCTGCTGACCGGCGCACCCATTACCAAGGGCCCCGTCATCCACTCCGGCATCTCGGTTGACCAGATGATCGCCAGCCGAATCGGCCAAAACACGCTGCAGCCCAGCATGGTGCTGGCGTGCGAACAGCCGATGACGGGCTACCACGAAACCAACTTCTCGATGGCATACAGCTCGCACATCTCCTGGCAGAGCGCCGAGTCGCCCGTGCCAAACGAGGTCTACCCGGCGCTGGCGTTCGACACGCTCTTCGAGAATCGCGGCAGCCTTCGTAATCTGAGCATCCTGGATCGGGTTCGGGACGCGGCGCTGACGCTCGGCCGCCAGGTCAGCTCCACCGATCAGCAGAAGCTGGATGAGTACTTGACGAGCGTGCGCGAAGTGGAGAAGCGCATCGACGGCATGCGGAAGAACCAGGAGAAAGCGGAAGACCTCGCGAAGTTGAAGAATCGTCCCGCGCTCTCGATGGAGCGGCCGGCGAACGGCCTGCCCGAAGATTTTCGCGATCACGCGCGGCTGATGTGCGACATCATCGCGCTGGCGTTTCAGACGGACAAGACGCGCGTGGCGTCGCTGCTGCTGGCTCGTGACCTGTCTGCGCTGTATTACCCGTTCCTCGACGTGAAGGAAGGGCACCATGCAGCCTCGCACAACAACCTGTCCGACGGTTACGAGCGCATCGCACGCTTCCATCTGGGTCAGCTCGCCTACCTTGCTACAAAGCTGGACTCCATGCCCGAGGGCGATGGCACGGTGCTCGACAATTCGTGTCTGATGTTTCTGTCCAACCTGTGGGCAGGCAGAGTGCACATCAGCTCGCGGCTGCCAGTGGTGCTCGCCGGTGGTCTCGGCGGAACGCTCGAAACAGGGCGATCGCTCGACTATCTTGAAGCCGGCGACGAGAATCGGAAGATGTGCAGTCTGTACCTCGGGATCATGGACAGGATGGGAATCACGCTCGACCGGTTCGGTGACGCCGAGGCGCGCCTGGCAAATCTGTAGTCAGCAGCGTCATCGAAACCCAGCGGCGACGCACCTGCGATCCGCAAAAACGCCTCTGAGGCGCTCATTCGCCGATGGCGAGGGAGCGGGGCGACTCGGTGGACCGGGCAGCGCTTCGTCGCGGCCATTTGAGCAGGCACGGCTGAATGAGACGGAGCACGTCCTCCGGCAGGAACGGTTTCCGCAGCACAGGGAAGTCCTGCCGTTGGCAGATCGCGGCTTCATCGGGCGACAGTTCCATACCCGTCATCAGTACGACACGCAGCCACGGCCAGATCCGGAGCAGCTCGAAAGCGATCGACAAGCCATCGCCGTCGGGGAGCAGCAGGTCCACGATCGCGAGATCAAGCCGCCGGTCGGTCGCGATTTCGCGCCCGCGCTGAGCGGTCATCGCCGAAACGGCCGTCACTCCGGCCGCGGCCAGCAGGCGTTCCACCTGGCCGACCAGCTCTGCGTTGTCGTCGAGCACCAGCACCACCGGGCTCGACCGTTGCATCGTCAGCGCCATCGTACGTTCAGATCGAAGAGTCAGCTGCTCGCCATCCTCCGCACGATCGACGATCACCCGTGCGCCGGGCTGCACCTCTCCGGCCACGACGAGCGCCGCGAGCGGCTGGGTCAGCATGCCGTGAATCGTCCGCTTGAGTTCGCGGGCGCCGTACTCGCTGCTTGCGCCTTTCACCAGCAGCAGGTGACGCGCAGCCGGGCTGACCTCGATCTCGAACGACCGCTCGCCGAGGCGCCGGTGCACGTGCCGCTGGAGTTCGCCGATGTTGTAGTCGAGAATCCGGGCAAGCGAATCGGCGTCCAGTGGCTGGTACGTGATCACGACGTCGAGCCGGTTGACGAACTCCGGCGAGAAGCGCTTGCGCACCGCGGCGAGCCCGATGCTCTCCAGTCTGCTGGCAATCTGGGTGGCTGTCCGAAGATCGGGCGTCGCGAATCCCATCTCTGGCCGGACATCTCTGAGCATCTCACGTGCGCCAAGATTGCTCGTGAGGAAGATGAGGGTCTTTTCGAAGTTGACGATGGTATTGTCGCCCTCGCGCAGCGTCGCCCTGTCGAGAATGCCCAGCAGGAGCGAGGTCAGCGCCGGCGCTGCCTTCTCGATTTCATCGAACAGGACGAGGGCGAGATCGCATTGTGGGCTGATCACGCCGAGCAGCCGCTCCTGCGTGAGCAGCGGCTTCGTCTCGCGGTGGCCGATGTACCCGGGTGGCGCGCCAATCAATTTGGCGACTTCGTGATCCGATTGGTACTCAGCGCAGTCGATTTTGAGCAGGTGCTTGGAAGTGCCGTGGAGGATTTCGGCGAGCGCCTCGGCAGTACGGGTCTTGCCCGTGCCGGTGGGACCGAGCAGGAGGAAGATGCCCGCCGGCCGGTCGCCCGGATTGAGACCGGCTTGGTACATCTGTACGTAAGGCGCGATGTACTGCAGCGCGCTCGTTTGACCGACGACCTTGCGCGACAGCAGCTCAACAAGGTCGTCGCCCGCCTGTTGCGACGGGTACGGCGGCCGTCCCTGCTCGGCCTCCATTGAAGAGTCTCCTGCGCGGCATTATAGCGCCGCGCGGTTGGACCGTCGTCCGTCCCGTCCACGTTTAACAGCCCGTGGTGAAAGTCTGGCGTCGCACCGAGACGGGCGAGGCGCCCCGATGGCAAGGCGCGACGACCGAGAATACCGGGAGTTTGGGCTATCCCCTTGACTGAAGTGACCCCTATTAGTAGCGTTTCCGGCGCATGGCCGATTATCCGCGGACTGTGGGCGAGTTCGAGACCCGGTTTGCGACCGAGGACGCGTGCCGAGTCTATCTGAGCCGGCTGCGGTGGCCCGATGGCTTTCGCTGCCGGTGTGGCGAGGCGAAGGCCTGGTGGACGGCGAGAGGACTCTGGCAATGTGCCGCGTGCGGTGCCCAGACATCGGTCACGGCGGGAACGGTGTTCCAAGATACGCGGAAACCACTCCGGTTGTGGTTTCACGCGATGTGGTGGGTGACCGGCCAAAAGACGGGTGCCAGCGCCTTGGGTCTGCAACGCCTCTTGGGGCTGGGGAGTTACGAAACGGCGTGGACCTGGCTGCACAAGCTGCGCCGAGCGATGGTCAGGCCGGGACGCGATCGGCTGGCGGGCCGGGTGGAGGTCGACGAAAGTTTTGTGGGCGGCGTCGGCGGGGCTCAGGGGCGGTCCACGGCGACGAAGGCGCTGATCGTCATCGCCGCCGAAGAAGTAGGCCACGGCGTCGGCCGGATCCGGCTGCGTCGCATCCCCGACGGGTCTGCCGACAGTCTGAACACCTTTGTCCACGAAGCGATCGAGCCCGGCAGCCTCGTGCATACCGATGGGTGGCACGGCTACGACGGGTTGAAGGCCGCCGGCTATCGCCATCGGGTCACGAAGCTGCGAGGACGGCACGACCTGGCGTCCAAATGTTTGCCGCGGGTGCATCGCGTCGTCTCGTTGCTCAAGCGCTGGCTGCTCGGGACCCATCACGGGGCGGTGAGCCCGGCGCATCTGGACTACTACTTGGACGAGTTCACGTTCCGCTTCAACCGACGGACCGCCCGGCACCGCGGACACCTGTTCTTTCGGCTCGCGCAGCAGGCCGTGGCCGTGGACCCGGCGCCTTACCGCCGTCTTGTCAAACATGTCCGCCGTCACCGCAACCGGTAGGGGTCATTTCGCTGTGACTTCAGTCAAGGGGATAGCCAGAACCGGGAGTATTTGAGCGAGGAGCAACGCAGCCAGCGGGGTCCCCAACGCGGCAGCCGCGTTGGGGTGGAGCGGGGATGCATCGCCCGTCGAATGCAGCCAGACTTTCGCCACGGGCTGTTAACGGTGGCGTCACGGTTACAGAAGAGCCGTCCGTCGTGGCTGCGCAGTGGTCACGTGAGGGTGCGAAACATCGACGACCGGGACGGACCGCGTGAAATGAGGGCGGCGTCCCCCGCGTACGCATCCGTGTAGAATACCTTCCAAGCAACTGCTTCAGATTTGTGAAGATTCCAACATCCCTCGGGCGCTACGAGGTCGTCGATGTAATCGGTCAAGGCGGGATGGGCGCCCTCTATCGCGCACGTGATCCGCGCATCGGCCGCTACGTCGCCATCAAGCTGCTCAGACGCGACTTCGACACCCCGGAGCTTCGTGACCGTTTCTCCCGCGAAGCCATGGCTGCCGGCAGCTTGAGTCACCCCAACATCGTCACGATCTAGTGCAGGCCATCAATGGCGCCCCATCGCAAACGGTGAATGCACTTGCTTCCCATGTGGCGGGCGCGGTCGGGACAACGTGCGTGCGAACTGCGGCAGATCACGCCACGGAACTCCGAGCATAGTTACTGTGCCGTGGATGAGCTTCCAGCGACGAAGTGGAAGCTCCGCGACAGGATGGAGGAGAGACGGTGAGTATTACACGCGCGACCGAACAACTTTACTGCACGTCGCCTGAGTCCGAAGTCGAACGTTTGAGTCAAGTTGTTGGAACAGCGACGGATGGAGTCCTGGCCATCAGCGAGGCTGGCAGCACAGGGCTTGCCATGCGGGTCATCGCACGCCGCTCTTTCTTCTCTGGGAGAAAATCACCTGCGCACGCTCGACATGGTGAAGCCACGACGATCGTGATGGATGAGCCGATCGGATTTTCATCAGCTTGCACGTCGCGTCGCCGTTACAACAGAATGTAGGGTCTCGTAGTTTTCAAGCGAAGGAGGTCGGAATGGCGAAAGCGAAGAAGGCAATTCCCGAAGGATTCCACACGGTCACCCCGCAGCTCACCCTCGATAACGCAGCCCCGGCGATCGACTGGTACAAGAAGGCCCTTGGTGCGGAAGAAGTGTCGCGTGCCGTCGGCCCCGACGGGAAGATCATGCACGCGGAATTGCGCATCGGCGATTCGCGCATCATGCTGAACGACCCGATGATGGGTGGTAAAGGCCCCAAGGCGCTCGGCGGCTCGCCGGCTTCGCTCTGGGTCTACGTGGAGGATTGCGACGCGCTGTTCAACCGCGCCGTTTCGGCGGGCGCGCAGGTTTTGGGTGGGCCTATGGGGCAGATCGCGGATCAGTTCTGGGGCGATCGCTGCGGAACCGTCACCGACCCGCACGGGTACAATTGGACAATCGCGACGCATAAGGAAGATCTCACGCGCCAGGAACTGGAACAGCGGCAGGCGGAGTGGATGAAGCGGTTTGCGCCGCAGCCGACTCACAACTAGTCTGTAGACACAGGCCCCGCCGGCGCCAACCGGCGGGGTCATCGATGTTGCCGGTTTGTCCTGCCCGCGCCAGGGCAATCAACGCAAACGAGAGTTGAAAGCGACCCGCCTTCAGGTTCTCGAATCGGTAGGCACCCTGCCCGTCGGTGATCGCCTGGCTCACCGGCTCCCGCTCGTTTTTCAGTTCGACGGCCACGCCGGGGAGCGCCCCGCCCGTCTCGTCACGGACGGTGCCGATAATCTGACCGTTCTGAGCCCACGCATTCGGCGCCATG